>Ga0315907_10002125_pt1 | contig 25598 bp, 20 predicted proteins | sample LakEriMetagenome_3_FD_203525 | JGI IMG/M metagenome (GOLD analysis project Ga0315907, IMG submission 203525) | Freshwater fungal communities from buoy surface, Lake Erie, Ohio, United States - Buoy 12 MA123 | ecosystem: Environmental > Aquatic > Freshwater > Lake > Lake biofilm | place: USA...
GAAACCACTGGAAATTTTTTAGAAAACGAACAAATTATAATTAATGGAATTGATAACGGTAGATTAATTGATTCAGTAACTGATTATTCTGTTTCCGATATTAAATCAATATATTCTCAAGTTGGTGTAAGTACTTTTAATGCCGATGTAGTCTTAACAAGAAGATCTTATATCGCAAAACCAGGAACTACTTTTAATATTAGTAATGGACTTGTATCTGCTGGTCTTGAAAATGTATTTACAAATATTGTAAAGGTTGGTGATATTGTTTCATATGCAAGCACTACTTTTACTGGAGATACAATTTACAATAAAGTTACTGCGATAGGCGCTGGTGGTACTAACTTTACAATTACTGGAATTACCACAGTTTCTGGTGTCTGCAATGGAAAATTACAGACAGGATCCTTCCAAGTTGCAAATATAATTAAAGTTGCACCATCAATTAATGTACAAGATTCTACTTTATTAACAAGATTGGGTGCAGATAATGTTTCTTCTATTAATTTAGAATCTAATGAAGTAATTCAAAGACGTTCTTATAATATTACTTCTTTCTCTGGAAATACAATTACAATAACAATTGATCCTTCTGATACTGATATTTATTTTGATTCTTTTGATGAGGACAGATTTGTTATTAGTTATAGTGATGGTTCTATTGAACCTATGAGAGCAGACAAATATAATAAAAGTTTAGATGGAAAAACATTAACATTTATTGTTGATAAAGCAAGTGGAACAAATGCAAAGGTAATTGCTACTGTTAAAAATATTGGAATAAATTCAAAAACTAAAAAATTAAACAAAGTTTCATCAATAGTAGTTTCTAACTCCAAATTATCATCTTCTGGAATTGGAACAACGACATTAAATGATGGATTAACTTATAGTCAAGTTTATGGTACAAGAGTTCAGGATAAAGAAATTAGTTTAAATGTACCTGATGCAATAAGAGTTCTTGGTGTTTATGAGTCAACTGGAATTTCAAATCCAAGTCTACCAACATTACAAATCACAGGAAATCCTTCTGGAAATGAAAAATATGTAGTGGGAGAGCGAATTGAAGGAAAAACTTCTGGTGCTGTTGCTATTATTACTGGAAAGATTGGTTTTGATAAGATTGAATACACTTACTTAAATACAATTCAATTTACTCTTGACGAAATTGTTGTAGGTCAAGATTCTACTGAAGAAGCAATTATTATCAGTAAGACTCTTGGCGATAAAAACATCACTCAAAACTTTATATTTGATGATGGACAAAGAGATGCATTTTATGATTTTTCAAGAGTTGTTAGAAAAAATAATATTGAAGATCCAAAAGGCAAATTAAAAATTATATTCCAAAATTACATTATTGATTCCACAGACACTGGAGAAATTATTACAGCAAATAGTTATAATGCAAATGATTTTAAGCATAATGTTTCTTCTTATAATGCATCAAGATTAACTGATTTTATTGATATTCGCCCAAGAGTTGCTCCATATTCAGGATCTTCAAAATCACCATTTGAATTTGATTCAAGAAATTTTGCAAGTGATGGTCAATATTCAAAATATATTCTTGCTCCGGGAGAAAATTTAATTCTAAATTATTCTTACTATGTTGGAAGAATTGATAGAGTCTTTTTAAATAGTGATGGAACATTTGAGGTTGTTCAGGGTAATCCAGCAACAAATCCATTTCCACCACCATTTAAGAGCAATTCTCTAGATATTGCTACAGTTTTTATTCAACCATATGTTTATAATGTAAAAAATATAAACGTTGATATGTCTGTGCATAAGAGATATAGAATGTCTGATATTGCTCTACTTGAGAATAGAATTCAAAGAGTTGAAAAATTTACTACACTTTCAATGCTTGAAAGTAAAACTGAAAACTTTACTATCAAAGATGCAGAAACAGGTCTTGATAGATTTAAGTGTGGTTTCTTTGTAGATAATTTTAGTTCTCATGAATATCATGATTTAGCAAATCCTGCATTTAAATCTTGTATTGATACAAGTACAAATACATTAAGACCATTACATTATACAACTTGTTTAGATCTGCAACTTGGATCCGAAGCAATTAGTGGAGTTGGTCAAACATATAATCCAAATGTAGATCAGAGTTATGTTTCTGATTTAGGATCTCCAAATATTAGAAAAACCGGAGACCTACTCACATTAAATTATAATGAAGTTCTTTATTTTGAGCAAATTTATGCAACTAAAACTGAAAGTGTAACTCCTTTCCTAGTTAGATATTGGACGGGATCTATTACTCTTAATCCACCAATGGATAGTTGGATTGATGAAAAAGCAGTTGCATCAACAAGTTTTAATCAAGTAAATAATCGCATACAAAGAGCAGATCAAAATATAACAGTAACTAATAATATTGTTAATGGTGAAGTATTTGTTAATCCTCCAAATCCACAGGCTGGTGTTGATGCTTTTGATTGGATAGCAAATGCTAAAACTGTTCTTACAGGTGTTATATCTATTGGTGGAGTAGATGTAGATATTAATAAGGGAGATTATGGAAGTGGTGGATTATCTGGAGGAAATACTCAAGGTTCTAAAATTGGACTAACCAAAAATGGAACAGCACTTTTCATAGCAGTTAATAAAAGAAAGGTTACTACAGCAGATGAAAATTTAATAAGACAATTATTACCAGCTGATCTGGCTAATGATTTTATATCTGCAATTGGTGGACAAGGAATTCGTACCACTCCGGGCGCAGGTGGAAATAATCAAGTTATTGGCCGGCCGGGCTCAGGTTTAAAATTAGAATTTGTTCCTGGAGGTAGCGCACAAATTCAAACAACGACTACAACATCCACATCAAATATAACTACAATAGTTGTTCCACCAGAAGTTATAACTACAGATACGACTTCAGAATCAATTTCCCATTATACGGAAGTAGTTAGATTCCTAAGAAGTAGAAATATTGAATTTGATGTTAAAGGTTTAAGACCTCGTACTAGATTCTATAGTTTCTTCCAAGGAATTGATGTTAAAGATTACATTGTCCCTAAACTACTTGAAATTGAAATGATCTCCGGTAAATTTGAGATTGGAGAAACTGTTGAAAGTGATCCTCATCTTCCAACACACAAGATTAGATTTAGGTTATGCAAACCAAATCATTTAACTGGACCTTTTGATGGGTCTAATCCACCATCTATTATTAATCCAGTTCCTACTGTAGATTTAACAACAGGACAAGTATTACCACAAAATCCTGCGACACTTTCGAGACCAGATATTTTAAGATTAAATCCCTACAACCAACAACCTGTTCCTGAAAATTATAATGAATCTTCTACATTTTTAAATGTGGATACGAGAGCATTAGAACTACCATCAGAAGTAGAATTTTATGGCCAAATATCTCCAAATATGAGATTAATTGGTAAAACTTCAGGTGCAGTTGCAAGAATAAGTAATATTCGTCTACTTTCTGATAACAGCGGAAGACTACTTGGTTCATTGTTTATTCCAGATCCAAATGTTCCAGGAAATCCACAATGGATAAATGGAAGAAATACATTTACAGTAATTGATACTCCCAATTTGCAAGATCTGGGGAGAACCTATCAAGAATTTATATCTAACACAAGAGTTAACGAAAGTTCTGCTCAAGAAGATTTCTCATCATCTGCAATAGCAAATGTTACTGAAACTAATATTTTAACTACAAGAAATATTACCCTTTTAAGTAGTTTTAATATTAATACAAATACAATTACAAATACTACCACTACCACTACAAACAACACGTCACAGCAAAATGCAATTTGGGAAACTGGAGATCCTCTTGCACAATCATTCTATGTTCGTGATAATACTGGAGTATTTTTAACTTCCGTAGAGGTATTCTTTGAAACTAAAGATGATACTATTCCAGTGACACTTCAATTAAGACCTATGATTGCTGGGACACCAAGCAATCTAGTTGTTCCTTTCTCTGAGGTTACCTTATCTCCAGATGAAGTAAATCTTTCTGCTGATGGATCAATTCCCACAAGATTTGTATTCCCATCTCCAGTGTATCTTCCAGGTCCACAACAACTTGAAGTTCGTAATGCTCCTGTTGGAAGTCAGCAAACTTCTGAATTCTCAATTGTTCTTCTCTCGGGTAGTCCACAATACAGAGTCTTTATCTCTGAACTTGGATTTAACGATATCCAAACCGGAATAAAAATATCAGCACAACCAACTCTTGGAAGTCTGTTCAAATCACAAAATGGTTCAACTTGGTCTCCTTCTCAACTTGAAGATTTGAAGTATAAAATTTATAGAGCAGACTTTGTTCCAGAAGGCCTTGTTAGATTCTTTAATCCAAAACTCTCTTTAGGAAACAGAAAAGTAACTGTAACCGGAAGTAATCAATTATTACCTCTTGCTAAACGAATTACAGTTGGATTAGGATCTACCGGATATAATACTGCTGGTATAACTCAAGGTATTACAATTAAGCAGGGATCTGCAACCGGCAAATTAATTGGAATTGCCGGAAGTGTTACTTCATTAGGTATTGCAAACACTGGTATTGGTTACACAAATGGAACATTTACTGGTGTTTCTCTGGAAAGCGAAACTGGAGTTGGTTTTGGAGCACAAGCAACAATCGGAGTTGTAAATTCGGGAATTGCTACTGTGACGATCACCAATGGTGGTTTTGGGTATGTTCAAGGAGATTCTTTGATTATTCCAGAAAAAGAATATGGTCTCAATGTTGGATTTGGTGGAAAACTCACAGTTACTAATATTTCAACAATATCAAATGCATTTATTTTAGATAATGTTCAAGGAAACTTTAGTGTTGGAATTACATCGCTGACTTATGAAAATTCCATTGGAAGTGTAGTTTCTACTGGTGCTACAATTGGAACGATTATTCCTGATCCATATTATGATGGATTGCATATGAAGATCAGTCATATGAATCATGGTATGCATTCTACTGAAAATTATGTAAGAATTAGTGAAATGAGACCTCTAAAGGATGGAGTTAATTCAAGACTTTCTCAAGCAGTTACAAGTAGTGCATTATTAATTCCGGTAATTTCCTCTACAGGATTTGAAACATTTGAGGGAGTTGTAGTAAGTGCTTCAAATCCAGGATATGTAATTATTGGATATGAGGTTATTGAATATACTTCTGCAAGCGGAAATACTCTTTCAATATCTGCAAGAGGTGTTGATGGAACTCAATCCCAACCTTATGATTCTAATGTCCCTGTTTATAAGTATGAGTTTAATGGATTCTCTATGAGAAGAATCAACAAAGTTCATAATTTTGCTGAAGTTGATACAAATCTTCCAGTTGAAACTCATCCAATATCACTTGATTCATATTATATCAAAATAGATCCTTCTGATACTGATTTTAATAATGCTGGAATAGGATCCGATCGCACAAATGATTTATATTTTACTCAAACTATACAAACAGGAGAACCAGGGACAGTAATTACAAATAATATACAATTTGAAGCAATTACTCCAAAAGTTTCTTATATTATTCCAGGAAAAACTAATCTTAATGCTAGAGTTAGAACATTCACCGGAACTAGTATTAGTGGTTCTGAGAAATCATTTACAGACAAAGGATTTAATTCAATCCCACTAAACGGAACTTTCTATTTTGATTCTCCAAGACTTATTTGTTCTGATATTAATGAGCAGGAGTTTATTACAGAATCTCCAGGAGGTAAATCATTTACTATGGAATTCTTGATGAACTCAACAGATTCAAGAGTATCTCCAGTTATCGATTTAATTAATGTTAGTACCATTTTGACTTCCAATTTGGTCAATAGTCCTGTTGGTGTAAACGATGATTCTGATTATGCAAATGATGATTCTATTAGATCTCTATATGATGATAAACACGAAACTGTTTATATCTCAAAACCAGTAAGATTGAAGATTCCTGCAAACTCAATTAAAGTTCTCCTATCTGCAAGTCACACTAACACTAATGATGTTCGTGTTCTTTATAGAATTTTCAGAGAAGATTCTTCCGAAACTTCTCAAAATTATGAATTATTCCCTGGATACAAAAACTATCAAGTTGATGGACAAGGAATTAAGAGAGTAATTGATAATTCACAAAATGATGGATCTGCAGATTCAAAAGTTGAATTTAATTCTGATGGATCTTTTAGAGATTATGAGTACTCTGTTGATGATCTTCCAGATTTCTCTTCTTTCTCAATTAAGATTGTAATGGCTGGAGAAAATCAAGCAATTCCTCCTCTGGTCAGGCAGTTAAGAGCAATTGCTACGGCAAAACCTAAGGTATAAAATTATGGATTATATTAAAGTAAAGGATAAAGATTATTTACTTCGTGATACCTTTTCAAATGGAATCATTAGTAATGATGACCAAGGATATCAAGCATACGCTGAAAATTATAAAAGAGCATATAATGAATCAAAGAAAATTAGAAATCTTGAAAATGATGTGAATGATATTAAAAGTGATTTGAATGAAATTAAAAATTTATTGAGAGGTTTAGCAAATGGATCCTGATAAGATTTCTCTTGAAAGCATTTCAAAAATGTTTGAATATGAAAAACTTTCTAGGGATATAGATAGTATAGATGATATTGAGACTTTGAGAATCTTAGCAAAGTCCCATATTAAATTATATCTTAGACAACAAGAAGTCGTTGCAAGTCTTAAAATCTAATGGCCCAACCATCTACAAGACAAGAACTTATTGATTACTGCAAAAGAAAACTGGGGGCCCCAGTTTTAGAAATTAATGTTGCGGATGAGCAAATTGAAGATCTGGTAGATGATGCGGTTCAGTTTTTCCAAGAAAGACATTTTGATGGGGTCTATCCAACTTTTTACAAGTATAGGATAACTCAAGGAGATATTGATAGGGGTAGGGCAGGATATGGAAGCAATGCTGCAAGTTCTGTTGGTATTGCAAGTACATCAGCAACATCGAATATTGTTGGAACTGCAACCACATTTAATTTCTACGAAAATAGCAATTATCTACAAGTTCCACCCAATATTATCGGCATAAACAAAATTTTTATGTTTGATAGTGCTAATACTATCACCAGTAATATGTTTAGTGTGAAATATCAATTATTTTTAAATGATATTTACTATTGGGGGACAACTGAACTTCTTAGTTATGCAATGGTCAAAACGTATCTTGAAGACTTGGATTTTCTTTTAAATACTCAGAAACAAATAAGATTTAATAAAAGACAAGATAGACTATATCTAGATATTGATTGGTCTTCAGTAAGAGTAGATCAATATCTTATTGTTGATTGCTATTCGACTCTAGATCCAAATGATTACTCTAGAGTTTGGAATGATTCATTTATCAAACCTTATCTAACTTCATTAATAAAAAAACAGTGGGGGCAAAATATGATGAAATTCACTGGAGTTAAACTTCCCGGTGGTGTTGAGTTAAATGGTAGACAAATGTATGATGATGCACAAAGAGAGATTGATATTCTAATGGAGAAAATGTCTAGTACTTATGAACTTCCACCTCTGGATATGATAGGTTAATCATATGCTCAATCCATTTTTTCTTCAAGGTTCTAGAGCAGAACAGGGATTAATTCAAGACCTGATCAATGAGCAATTGAGGATGTATGGCGTTGAAGTTCATTATTTACCAAGACAGTTTATTACAGAAAAAACAGTAATAAGAGAAGTTATAGAATCTGAATTTAATAATGCATATCCAATTGAGGCATATGTCGATACTTATGATGGTTACAGTGATAATCCAACGATTCTTTCAAAATTTGGAATTCAAGCATTAAATGAAATAACATTAACAATTTCAAGAGAAAGATTTAAAACTTATATTTCACCTTTAATAGAAAATCAGTCAAATATAAAAGTATCATCTAGACCAAAGGAAGGAGATATAATTTATTTTCCTCTAGGTAAAAGATTATTTGAAGTTAAGTACGTAGAGCATGAAAAACCCTTTTATCAACTTCAAGGATCGTATACCTACCAATTAAGATGCGAACTCTTCAGATACGAAGATGAAGTAATAAATACGACCATTAATGAAATTGATGAACTTATTAGTGGTAATGATTCGACAGATCCTGATAAAGTTCCTGTAGGTAATATTATAAATCTTACAATGATTGGAGTTGGTGCAACGGCATCTGCAACAGCATCAATCGTAAATGGTGGTGTAAGATATATTACAATAACAAATCGTGGTGGAGGATATACAAGTCCACCTACAGTTGGAATTTCTTCAGCACCATCGGGAGGAAAAACAGCAACTGCAATTGCTGAAATGATTGACGGTATAGTCGTTTGTAATACAAATATAAATCCAAATGCGTCTTCAGTTCAAAATGTTTTAATTACAAATGCTGGGTATGGATATACAATTGCTCCTGGAGTAAGATTTATTGGTGGTGGAGGTAAAGGTGCAACAGGTATTGCATCCATTGGTGACGGTATTGTTGGTATTATTACTGTTACAAATTCCGGATCTGGATACGTAAATCCACCAACAATTACATTTAGTGGTATTTCTACAGTATCTGCAGCAGCAACAGCAGTTGTTTCTGCTGGCGGTTCAATCACTTCAATTTATATTACAAATGCTGGACTTGGATATACACAGAATCCAACAATTACTATAGGAAATCCATCACTTACTGCAGCAGGAAACTTTACATTCAATGAAATTGTAACAGGATCTCAAAGTGGAGTCACTGCAAGAGTTAAATCTTGGAACTCTACTACAAATGTTCTTCAAGTTTCAAATTCAACAGGTAATTTTGTTTTAGGAGAAAATATCGTAGGAACAGCATCAAGTGCATCACATTTCTTACGTTTAATTGCCGAAAATCTAACAAGAAGTGATGATGGATATGCTGCAAATGATGAGATTGAAGTAGAGGCAAACGATATTATTGATTTTGATGAGACCAATCCTTTTGGAATGCCGTAGATTATATAAATATAAGTTATTAGTTTGGTTAAATAGTAGTATTATAAGTTAGTAGCATGTTTGAGTATTTTTATCACGAAATTTTAAGAAGAACTGTAATTTCATTTGGTTCTTTATTTAATGAAATAAGTATAAAACATAAAAATAATTCTGACCAAACTATCAGTGTTATTAAAGTTCCACTTGCATATGGTCCAACACAGAAGTTTCTTGCAAGATTAAATCAATCTCCAAATTTAAATAAACCAGTTCAAATTACATTACCAAGAATGTCTTTTGAATTTACTGGACTTACTTATGATGCTACAAGAAAATCAACAACTACTCAATATTTTACTGCTAAATCCGTAGAAGACGGTACAGAGATTAAAAAAGCATATCTTCCAGTTCCATATAATATGCAATTTGAATTGAGTATTATGTGCAAATTAAATGATGATGCCCTTCAAATAGTTGAACAAATACTTCCATATTTTCAACCAGCATATACAATGACTGTTGATTTGGTAGATACAATCAATGAAAAAAGAGATCTACCGGTTATACTTGAAAATATAACAATGCAAGATGATTATGAGGGAGATTTTACTACTCGAAGAGTTTTAATTTATACTTTAAGATTTACCGTTAAAACTTATATTTTTGGTCCAGTTTCTTCTGCTACAAAAGATATTATCAAGAAGGCAACTATTGGATATATTGCTGGAGATCCTACTTCAACTCCAACAAGAGAAATTGTTTATTCAGTAGAACCAAGAGCTATTCAAAATTATACAGGTATAGTCCTTACCAACTTAACAAATGATATTTCAATTACAGACACTCTAATTAATGTGAATGATGCAAGTGCAATTTTAGTCAATACATATCTTGATTTGGAAGGAGAAGAAGTCTATGTAACTGCTAAGTCTGGAAATGTTCTTACAGTTGATAGGGGAAGGGACAATACAACTATTACTAATCACTTAGCTGGAGCGCAAATTAAGTCAATTACTGCTGCTGATAATTTATTAGTTGAAGAAGGTGATGATTTTGGATTTAGTGGAACTGTATTTTGATAGAATATGAAAATGACTAAAAAATTTGATAAACTCAACGAAACTTTTAATGTAGATGGAGAAATAATACCAGTAACACCTGTTGAATCAGAAACTCTTGTTGAAAAGATTGAAAAGGTATCATTAACGGTAGATGATATTAAAAAAGATTATGACTACACTAGAGGAAATTTATATTCTCTAATAGAAAAGGGTCAAGAAGCAATTAATGGAATACTTGAATTAGCCCAAGAAACTGAGATGCCCAGAGCATATGAAGTTGCTGGACAGTTAATTAAAAACGTTGGCGATATTGCCGACAAATTAATGGATCTTCAAAAGAAAGTGAAGGATATTGAGGAGGATAGTCCAAAAGGACCTACTACAGTTAACAATGCCCTTTTTGTTGGATCTACAGCAGAACTAGCAAAACTTTTAAAGCAACAAACTCAGGATACTAAAGAATAATAAATATAAAGAGATTTAGAGTGTCTAAATGCATAAATTGAAGTCTCATAGAACAGTTGAGCAGATTGCAAAGAAGCATCGGATGGATGTTTCTTTCATCCAGAAGCAACTGGACATTGGAGAACCTATTGAACATGAACATACCAAAGATCATGAACTTGCAATGGACATTGCTCTTCAGCATTTAGACGAAATCCCAGATTATTATACACGTTTAAAGAAGATGGAAGCAGATGCTAAAAAGCATCATAAGAAATTTAAGGATGTTACTGAAAGTGCAATTTCTGAACTTGAAAGTGGTCTTAAAAAATTATCAAAACCATCATACGATTCTATTGATGGATTGATGAGAAATATTATGAAAACCCATGATATGAGTGCAAAGGAACTGCACAATTCTTTCGTTGAAAAGCACAATAAAACTCCAGATGCTTGGATCAAAAAATCACACGTAAAGGAAGACATGGAAGAAAAAAGATATTGCCCTCTTTGTGATAAAAGAGAAGGCAGATCAGAATGTTCTTATGGTGAAAAGGCATGGGACAAAGTTTCAGTAAAAGATGAAGAGTATTCAATGGCTCGTTCTGAACTACAAACAATGTCTGATGCAATCAAGAGACTTCAAATGAAAGTTGGGAAGGGTGAAGGTAATTTAGAAGCATGGGTACAATCAAAAATTACTAAGGCTGCAGATTATATTGATACAGCAGCAGATTATGTTGCAGGTGGTGAAATGGAAGAAGCATGTTGGGTGGGATATAAGCAGGTAGGTATGAAAAAGAAAGGTAAGAAAATGGTTCCAAACTGTGTTCCAGAAGAAACTAAATTAGTTAATAAAATTCTTGATGAACTTTTAGAAGTATCAAAATCTGGCGATTCTTCTCTCCATGATTGGTTTAGTAAAAGTAAATCTTCTGATGGAAAACCTGGGTGGGTTCAGTTGGGTGGAAAATATGCAGGCAAACCATGTGCAAAGCAACCTGGACAAACTACCAAACCAAAATGTGGTAGTTCTAAGATGGCGGCAGAAATGTCTCCGGAAGAGGAAGAGAGAGCAGCAAGACGTAAGAGAAAAGAAGATCCAAATCCAGAGAGATCTGGTAAGGCAATAAATGTTGCAACAGAAGAATTTGTTGATGAAGATGCATGTAAAGAGAAAGTAAAATCTAGGTATAAAGTTTGGCCTAGTGCATATGCATCGGGAGCACTTGTAAAGTGCCGTAAAGTTGGTGCTGCAAACTGGGGAAATAAAACTAATGAAGATGTAACTATTGAAGATTTGGATGGCAATACTTTTGCTGAAGTTATTGATTTAATCAAACCAGAACCAATTAGAGGATTTAAGTCGCAAGTAGAAGAAGCAACAAGACTTCAAGCACAAACAGGAAATGTAATTGCAGTTACTGTTTCTTGGAGAGGTAAATATTATGCAATGAAGATGTTCTTTCCCCAGGTAAAGACACCATCAAAAAAAGAAATCAATGATGAACTTCAAAAGGTTTATCCTGGATCAATCGTTCTTTACCATTCGGTTTCTGAAATTCAACCAGGTCAACCACTTATCCAAGTATTTGGTCCTCAAGGAGGAAGTTTTGCAAAACCAGGACCTTCTAAAAATTATGTAAAAACTATGGGAGAAGAAGTTGCTGCATGGCAGAGAAAAGAAGGAAAAAATGCTAAAGGTGGACTGAATGAAAAAGGTCGTAAATCATACGAAAGAGAAAATCCTGGCAGTGATTTAAAACCACCTCAACCTGAAGGTGGATCGCGTAGAGATTATTTCTGTGCAAGAATGAAGGGCATGAAAAAGAAACTTACGTCAGCAAAAACCGCAAGAGATCCAGATTCAAGAATCAACAAGTCTCTCAGAGCTTGGAATTGTTAATATAAAGAGGTTATATTATGGCTGATGATGTATACTTAGGTAATCCAAATTTAAAAAAAGCAAACACTTCTATTGAATTTACTCAAGATCAAATTCTTGAGTTCATGAGATGTAAGGACGATCCAGTTTATTTTGCCAAAAATTATGTAAAAATTGTAACACTGGATCACGGTTTAATGCCGTTCGAACTTTATCCATTTCAGGAAAGACTTGTTAATAATTTCCACAAACACAGATTTAATATCTGTAAGATGCCTCGTCAGACAGGTAAATCTACAACTGTAGTATCTTTCCTTTTACATTACGCTGTTTTTAATGATAATGTAAATATCGGCATTCTTGCAAACAAAGCGGCAACTGCAAGAGAATTGCTTGATAGGCTCCAAACTGCATATGAGAACCTACCAAAGTGGATGCAGCAAGGTATTATCTCTTGGAACAAAGGTTCTCTTGAACTGGAGAATGGTTCCAAAATTCTTGCCGCATCCACATCTGCTTCTGCTGTCCGAGGAATGTCATTCAACATTCTATTCTTGGACGAATTTGCTTTCGTGCCAAACCATATCGCAGATTCATTTTTTGCATCAGTATATCCAACTATTACTTCGGGTAAAAGTACAAAAGTTATTATAGTTTCAACTCCACATGGTATGAATCATTTCTACCGAATGTGGCATGATGCTGAGAGAGGTAAAAATGAATATGTATTTACGGATGTTCATTGGAGTGAAGTTCCTGGGAGAGATGAGATCTGGAAACAACAAACTATTGCTAACACGAGCGAGCAGCAGTTTAAGGTAGAGTTTGAATGTGAATTTCTAGGATCAGTAGACACCCTTATTTCACCATCAAAACTTAGAAGTCTCGTATACGACCATCCTAAGACCAGCAGCGGCGGTTTAGACATTCACGATGATGTAATAGATGATCATGACTATTTGATGACTGTAGACGTTGCTAGAGGCGTTGGTAGCGATTATTCTGCATTTACTGTTGTAGATATAACAACCTTTCCCCACCAAGTTGTTGCAAAGTACAGAAATAATGAAATTAAACCAATGCTCTTCCCAAGCATTATTGTAGATGTAGCAAAAAATTATAATAATGCTTATATTTTGTGTGAAGTAAATGATGTTGGTGATCAAGTTGCTTCAATTATCCATTATGACCTTGAATATACGAATATTCTTATGTGTTCGATGAGAGGTCGTGCTGGACAAATTGTTGGTCAGGGATTTTCTGGGAAGAAAACTCAACTTGGAGTTAAGATGTCCAAGACAGTAAAAAAAATTGGATGCCTTAATCTTAAGACAATGATTGAAGAAAATAAACTTCTTCTCAAAGATTATGAAATTATGAGTGAATTAACAACATTTATTCAAAAGCACAATTCATTTGAAGCGGAAGAGGGATGTAATGATGACTTAGCAATGTGCTTGGTAATATATGCTTGGTTAGTTGCTCAGGATTATTTTAAAGAACTTACGGACCAAGATGTTAGAAAACGTTTATATGAAGAGCAAAAAAATCAAATTGAACAAGATATGGCTCCTTTTGGATTTGTTACGGATGGATTAGATGATACTAGTTTTGTAGATGGAGATGGAGATAGGTGGTATGCTGATGAATATGGAGATCGTGCTTATATGTGGGAATATATGTCGTAATGGAAATCGATAAGCAAATAAATTTAGGTCATTTACTTTTAACCGATAGAAAATGTAGGATTTGTGGGGAGGTTAAAAATTTAGTTGGTGAGTTTTATAGAACACGTAAAGATAGAGGTCCAGTTGCATCATCATATTCTTATGAATGTAGAGAGTGTACTATAAAAAGAATTAAAAGTAAAAAAAATACCAAATATATCTCTAAATGGGAATATCCTGATTGGTAAACATTCGCGTCTTGTTTCCCCTACGTAAAGTGTGTTTTTAATAAATAATTTTTAGTTAACTGAGATTTACGGAGAAAAACATGGCGACTCCTCAATTATCTCCAGGCGTACTCGTCAGAGAAGTTGATCTAACTGTAGGAAGAGCTGATAATGTTTTAGATAACATTGGAGCAATTGCAGGTCCTTTTGCACTTGGTCCAGTTGATGAAGCGATTGATATTACTACAGAAAACGAATTACTTAAAGTTTTTGGAAAACCAATTTCCTCGGACAGTCAATATGAATATTGGATGAGTGCATCCTCATTCCTATCATATGGCGGCGTTCTTAAGGTTGCAAGAGTTGATGGATCTAACTTAGTTAGTGCAAATGCAATTCGTAACGCTGCTGGAGTTTCAACTGCGGGCGAACCTACACTCAAAATTAAGAACTTTGACGATTATGAAGCAAATTATGCTGATGATATTGCAAACTATATTTTTGCTGCAAAGAACCCTGGTTCATGGGCAAATAATCTTAAAGTCTGTGTAATTGATGATAAGGCGGATCAAATTCTTACAGTAGGTGCTGCAGTAACTGCTAATGCATCAATTGGTATGGGTGTAACCACTACACTTACCAATGTAACATCTGCAGGTATTGGAACAACCTCAGTATTTAATGGTTACTTAAAAGGAATTGTAACTGGTATTGGTGCAAGTACTATTGAAGTTAAGATCAATTCACTTGTTTCTACTGCTGGTGTTGAAACTCCTGTAACCTATGCTCCAAAATCACAATTACAGTCATTTAAAGCAGGAATTGGTGCAAATACATTAACTGTAAGATTAATTGATTCCTCAGGATCTCTTGTAGATAGTTCAACAATTAACACTGGTACTGATCCAATCCGCGATTGGTATGATCAACAGATTCTTAGTTTATCAAATACTGCAATTTACTGGAACTCAATTGCGCCAAAACCAGGCACATCACAGTATGCAGCAAACAGAAATGGAAAGAGTGATGAAATTCACGTAGTAATTGTAGATGATACTGGAACTGTTACTGGAATTCAAGGCAATCTTCTTGAAAAACATATTGGTCTTTCTAAGGCAACAGATGCTGTTTCTGCAATTAACTCTCCACAAAAAATTTGGTGGAAAAATTATCTGGCAGTCTATTCAAATTATGTCTATGTTGGAGATAATCCTTCAGATCAAGTAAATATTAACGAACCCGTATTTGCAACAGGATTTTCTACTGCATTTACTACGTTCACTAACACAGAAGGTCTTTGGAATAGAGATGTTCAGGATAAGACGTATAGTGCTCTTGGAAATGTAACTTACAACTTAAGCGGTGGTAAAGATTACTCTAATTCTGGCGGAATGACCGCAACTCTTGGTGATTTGTTTACCGCATATAATCTTTTCTCAAATAAAGATGAGATTGAGGTTGACTATTTGATTATGGGACCTGGACTTGGTAACAAGTTTGAATCTCAAGCAAAAGCAAATCATCTGATTTCTATTGCAAATGGAAGAAAAGATTGTGTTGCTGTAATTTCACCACATCGCGCTGATGTTGTTGATCTTACTAATTCAGATACTCAAACTGATAATATTTTAGAATTTTTCTCTCCTCTTGGATCAACATCTTATGCAGTATTTGATTCTGGTTACAAATACACTTATGATAGATTTAACAACAAGTTCCGTTACATTCCTTGCAACCCTGATGTTGCAGGTCTGATGGTTAGAACTTCTATTGTTGCATACCCTTGGTTCTCCCCTGCAGGTCAGCAAAGAGGAATTCTGAATAATGCAATCAAACTTGCATATAATCCAAACAAAGCACAAAGAGACCAACTATATCCATTAAGAATTAATTCGATTATAAATCAACCCGGAATTGGTATTCTTCTCTTTGGTGATAAGACTGCTCTTGGATATGCTTCAGCATTCGACAGAATTAACGTTCGTCGTCTCTTCCTCACTGTTGAACAGGCACTTCAAAGATCTGCTCAGGCTCAACTTTTTGAACTGAATGATGAAATTACAAGAGCAAACTTTAGAAACATCGTTGAACCATACCTCCGTGATGTTCAAGCAAAACGTGGTCTTTATGGATTCTTGGTAGTTTGCGATGCATCAAATAACACTCCAGATGTTATTGATAACAATGAATTTAGAGCTGATATTTACCTGAAACCTGCTAAGTCTATTAACTACGTAACTCTTACTTTTGTTGCTACCAGAACGGGAGTAAGTTTTGACGAAGTTGCTGGTACTGTTTGATTTTAAAATAAACACCATTAAAAGGAGGATCTAAAAAATGGCACACTCTATTCAGGATTTTAAATCAGCACTCATTGGGGGCGGTGCCCGCCCTAATCTATTTGAAGTAACTATTCCATCTACACCAGCAGCAGTAAATCTTACTGAAAATTTCCCTATTTTATGCAAAGCAGCTGCTCTTCCCGCATCAAATATTGCTTCAATTGATGTTCCTTTTAGAGGAAGAATTTTCAAAGTTGCTGGAGATAGAACTTTTGATACTTGGACTGTTACCGTCATCAATGATCAAGATTTCTTAATCAGAGATGCTATGGAAGCATGGATGCAATCAATTGGTCAGTATGGTGATGCAAGTGGTTTTACCGATCCCAGTGATTATATGGTCAATGCTTTTGTAAAACAGTTTAAGAGAGGAACTAGTAATGTAGGGAAAAATACTCCCTTTGGTTCTGGTCTGGAAGTAGCAGCAACTTATAAGTTCTATGATATTTTCCCAACTAATATTGCTGCTATTGATCTTTCGTATGATACAACTGATACAATCGAAGAGTTTACAGTTGAATTCCAAGTTCAATACTGGACACCTTCTACTGAAGAAGCATAAATAAATAGTCTAAACGTTAAAGACAAAAATAAATTATGGCGAAACTATTTGGTTTTTCGATTGAAGATAGCGAACCATTATCTCCCGGTCTTGTTTCCCCCGTTCCCCCCAACAAGGAGGACGGGGTTGACCATTATTTAAGTAGTGGATTTTTTGGTTCATATGTAGATATCGAAGGTGTTTACAGAACAGAATTTGATCTCATTAAGAGATATCGCGAAATGGCACTTCATCCAGAATGTGATAGTGCAATTGAAGATATTGTAAATGAAGCAATTGTTAGTGATACTAATGATAGTCCTGTTCAAATTGATTTGGATAATTTGAATGCTAGTGACGGAATTAAAAAGAAAATAAGACAAGAATTTAAACATATTTTAGAACTTCTAGATTTTGATAAGAAGTCTCATGAAATTTATAGAAATTGGTATATTGATGGTAGACTTTATTATCACAAAGTAATCGATCTCAAAAATCCTGAGGCAGGAATACAGGAGTTGAGATATATTGACGCAATGAAAATGCGTTATGTTCGTCAGGCAGTAAAAAAGGAAGATAACAAATATAGAATTTCCAATAGAAATATTGATAATCCAATGGATTATGATTTTCCAAAGATTGAAGAATATTTCATATATGAACCAAAAATGACTTATCCAACAGGAACTCCAGCTCCTGGAGGTCTTGGTGGGTCAAATTCGGGAGTCAGAATGACGAAAGACTCCATTACTTATTGCACTTCAGGTCTTGTAGATAGAAATAAAGGATCAACTCTTTCTTATCTACATAAAGCAATTAAATCACTCAATCAACTGCGAATGATTGAGGATTCTCTTGTAATTTACAGATTGTCTCGCGCTCCAGAACGTCGTATTTTCTATATTGACGTTGGTAATCTTCCAAAAGTAAAGGCAGAACAATATCTTCGTGATGTTATGATGCGATATCGTAACAAACTTGTATATGATGCAAATACAGGAGAAGTTCGTGATGATAAGAAGTTTATGGCGATGCTTGAGGATTTTTGGCTTCCAAGAAGAGAAGGTGGTAGAGGTACTGAAATTACTACTCTCCCTGGTGGACAAAACCTTGGAGAAATCACTGATATTGAGTATTTTAAGAAAAAACTTTATCGCTCACTGAATGTTCCACCATCAAGAATGGATGGAGAAGGTGGATTTAATCTTGGTCGTTCATCAGAAATCTTGAGAGATGAAGTTAAATTTAGTAAGTTTGTTGCTCGTTTAAGAAAGAGATTCTCTTATATGTTTAGTGATATGTTGAGAACCCAATTGATTCTCAAAAATATCATTACTCCAGAAGACTGGAATCAAATGGATGAGCATATCCAATATGATTTCTTGTATGATAATCACTTTGCAGAACTTAAAGATGCAGAGTTACTTAATGAAAGATTGAATATGGTTCAGATTGCAGAACCTTATGTTGGAAAATATTTCTCCCAAGATTATGTGAGAAGAAAGATTCTTCGTCAGACCGATATTGAAATCATAGAACAAGATGCTCTTATCAAAAAAGAAATTGAGGAAGGAATAATTCCAGATCCAAGTATACCTGTAGATCCACAAACTGGTTTACCTTTAGATCAAACTGCCCAAATGGATTTGGGTCAACCAGTAATGGAACCTCAAATTGATGCTTCTGCAACTCAAGTTAACGCCAAAGCGGTAGAAATGCCCAAGGGTGGTGAAATTTGATAAATAACAACGATTAATTAATTTAAAACTATGGACGATTTAATGGATATGATTGCTACTGATGAATCCCCCTCACAGATTAGTGATAAAATTAAAGATCTTTTGTTTGTAAAAGCAGCAGAAAAGGTTGATGATTTTAGACCTGCTGTAGCAAACGCAATGTTCAATAGCGAAACAAACGAGGAAGAATGAAATCCTTTAAACAGTTCATCTCAGAGTCGGTAAATATTTCTGGTGATTTTACTGGAAATCTTTACATTAATTCTCAACAACCAGAGCAACAGCAAGTTGGTGAAGGATATGTCGCAGATGTTCTGTGGAACGGAAGTCTCTATAGAATGGAATTAACCACTAATACTGGTATTCCATCCAAGCAGTCTTTAGGTGAACAGTTGCAGACTGAGTATCCCGGAGCAATTGTTCATCAAATTTATCCAGTAATGGAAAGGAATATTAATATTAAAAATACACAAAGATACCATCCATCAAAATTAGAGTGGATTAATTAATGGCTCAGTGGAATATTCAAACTCAAGATTATTTAAATCAAGAAAGAAGTCTTTTTGAAGTTAATGGCGTTGCAACCAGAGATGGTAAAATTGTAGATGAACTTAATAGATTTCCGGTTAGTATAAATTCCGATGCTTTTGGAAGAACACGAGTATCAAATCCATTAACACTCTTTGATAGTTCTCATAGGTATAGAGACAATAATCTTTGGGAGAGCTTAATTGTAGGCACAGGTTCTACAGTTGGATTTGTAACCACACAGGGATTAATTAATATTGGAATTGGAACTACTGTGGGTTGTTCGGTTATTAGAGAAACTACAAAAACATTCTCATATCAACCCGGAAAATCTTTGTTGGTATTGAATACATTTGTAATGAATTCCCCAAAGGAAAATTTAAGACAAAGAGTTGGATATTTTGGTGCTGATAATGGAATATATGTTGAGGTTGCTGGAATTGGAAGTACATCGGTAGGTTTTGTAGAAAGAAGTTTATCAACTGGAACAGAAACAAGAGTACCTCAAACAGAGTGGAATATTGATAAGTTGGATGGTACTGGTGTTTCTGGAATTACTTTAGATATTTCTAAAGCACAAATCTTTTGGATGGATATTGAGTGGCTGGGACTTGGAACAGTAAGAGTTGGATTTGTAGTTGATGGAAAGTTTGTTCATGCACATTCATTCCACCACGCAAATCTCATCCAATCAACTTATATGACAACAGCATCATTACCTTTGAGGTATGAGATTTCCAATACTGGAATTACTACAAGTTCAAGCCTACTCAAACAAGTTTGTTCTTCTGTAGTTTCGGAAGGTGGTTATGAATTGCGTGGATTGCAACAGGCAGTGCAGACACCAATCACAGCACCGATAGATTTACCATCACCCGCAGGAACTTTTTATCCAGTTCTTTCTATTCGTCTCAAATCTTCTCCCAATAGATTAGATGCTATTGTCATTCTGACTGCATTATCACTAATGGGAACAGGAAATGGTCCCCAATATAATTGGCAAATGAGAGCATCCGCAACTACAAGTGGTGGAACTTGGGTAAGTGCCGGTCCCGATAGTGCTATTGAATATAAAATAGATGGTGGAACTGTGAGTGGTGGAAGAGTATTGGCATCTGGATTTTTCTCATCAGCAAACCAATCTGTAGGAACCGTTGATATTCTCAAAGAAGCACTTTTTAAGTTTCAGTTAGAGAGAAATGGATTAACTGGAACACCTTATGAACTAACTTTAGTTGTTGCATCTGATACTGCTGGTGCTGATGTTTTTGCTTCACTTGACTGGGAAGAAATTAGTAGGTAATTATAAAAATAATAAATAACTAAAAGTGTATCTAATAAAATAATGGCTCATAGACCAGTTGGAGTAAATTCCTCCTTTACATTCACTGCAGGTGCGGCAACAACATCATCTGCTTTTTCGGTACAATCTAGTGTTTTGAGAGTGGTTGCAGTTGGTGGTTCTGCACATGTCGCAATTGGAGTTACTCCAGCAGCGACCACTGCTGATTATTATGTTCCTGCAGGAGATACTGTAACTCTAGGTCTAACTAAAGCATCAAACAGAGTTGTTGGTATAACAACAGGGACAACAACGATTGTTATTGTTCCAGAAGGAACTCAAGTTCCATTTGCAGTTGGTGATTATGTAACTCTGACCGCTACTGGTCAATCATATTATGATTTTACTCACCAACAAGTCTTATCGATTGATACATCTGCAGGTTTTGATGGATATTTCTCTACAAGAATGACTGTTAATTATAACTCAAGTGGTATTTTAACAGCATTCTCTGCTGCAGATGCATCAGTTGTTGTTTCAAATAAAATCTCTGCATACGGAGTCGGTTCAGGAACACTTCATTTCCAACAAGTACAAATCACAGGACAAGCATAATGAAACTTATTACCGAAGAAATCGAATCAGTAGAAGTTCTTATCGAAACGGTCAACGGTAAGAAGACTCTTTATATTCAAGGACCTTTCCTTCAAACCGAACAAAAAAATCGTAATGGTAGAGTATATCGCAAAGATGTAATGGAGCGTGAGGTAAAAAGATATGCTGAGCAATATATTTGTAAAGGTCGTGCTCTTGGAGAACTTGGTCATCCAGACGGACCAACTGTAAATCTTGATCGGGTTTCTCATAAAATTGTTTCACTTGAGCAAAAAGGAAATGACTTTATTGGAAAAGCACAAATTCTTTCTACACCAATGGGAAAAATTGCAGAGTCACTTCTAAAAGAAGGAGTAACTCTTGGAGTTTCTTCTCGCGGTATTGGTTCTGTTAGACAAAATCCTGCGGGTTATATGGAAGTTGGCGAAGATTTTATGCTCGCAACTGCTGCTGATATTGTTGCTGATCCCTCTGCACCTGATGCTTTTGTTCAAGGAATTATGGAAGGAAAGGAGTGGTGTTGGGATGGAGGCATCTTAAAAGAGAGAGCAGCAGAAAAAACTTATAAGAGAGTTAATACTCTTGTAGATGAAAATCTACTTGAAGAGTATAAGTTGAGTTTATTCAATGAGTTTTTAAATTCATTGTAATTTATTAAATTATAAATAAATATAGTTTATAACTTAAGGTTAAACGGAGAGTTCAAATGTCTCGTGGAGATTTACAAGAAATGGAAGTAGGCACAAAGCAATCCAGAACCGCTGTTAATGCTAATGCCAAAGCAGCGGATGCAATGCCAAGTTTGTCGGGTGCTACTCCCGGTCAAACTGGTGGATGGGAAGATTTGGGTGGACCAACACCAGAAAATTATAAGTCCGATGATGATTCAGCAAAACTTAAGACACCTGGAGCATCTTTAAAGCAAGTTAAAGATGTTGTAAACAAAGGTGCTGCAGCTGCTGAGGGTATGAAGGAAGAGGAAGAGTTAGAGTATGATGAAGATGAAGAACTCTTAGAATCCGCTAAGGAAGAAGAGGAAAAAGAAGACGAAGAAGAGGGCGGCAAGAAAAAAGGTAAAAAAGAAGAAGATGATGAAGAGGATGAGGACGAAGAGGAAGAAGTAAAAGAAGAGTTTAGCATCGAAGAAGATGTTAATGCTCTCCTTGCTGGCGAAGAGCTCTCTGAAGAGTTCCAAGAAAAAGCAAGAACCATCTTCGAAGCTGCTCTTCGCTCAAAAGTTTCTGAAATTAAGGAAACTCTTGAGGAGCAGTATTCTGCTGCTCTTGCAGAGGAAGTCGAAGAAATTAAGACTGAACTTGCAGAGCGTGTAGATGCATACCTTGAGTATGTTGCAGAAGAGTGGATGGTCGAGAATGAACTCGCCATCGAAAAAGGTCTTAAGACAGAAATGACCGAATCATTCCTTTCTGGAATGAAGGGTCTTTTTGAAGAACATTATGTATCAATCCCTGAAGAAAAATATAATGTGCTTGAGAGCATGGTAGAAAAACTTGATGACATGGAGACAAAACTCAACGAGCAAATTGAGAAAAACGTTTCCCTTAACAAGCGTCTCGCAGAGTCGGTTGCTGATGGAATCTTTGAACAAGTCGCTGATGGTCTTGCAGACACTCAGAGAGACAAGCTCGCTTCACTTGCCGAAAGTGTTGAGTTTGAAAGTGAAGAAGAATATCGTGAAAAACTGGAGACATTGAAGGAATCATATTTCCCTTCAAGAGTAGTTTCTCCTTCAACTAAATCTGATACTCTTTCAGAAGGAGTAAGTGTTGCTCATGAGTCATACTCGCAGTCAATGTCTGCTTATCTGAAGACACTCTCAGCATTTAGTAAATAATTGAATTTAATATAATTCAAACACAAAAAAACGCACTTTAGTAAAAAGGTAAAAAGCAAATGTTCCATTCAGAGCAATTGCAGGAAAAGTGGGCACCTCTCTTAGACTATCAGGGTCTTGATTCAATCAAAGATTCTCATCGTAGAGCTGTTACCGCTGTCCTGCTCGAAAACCAAGAAAAATTTTTAAGAGAGCAATCCGCTTTCGATAACGGTTCCATGAGTATGCTCATGGAGTCTCCAACCAACAGCGGCAATGCCGTTGGTGGTGCTGGTGGATTCTCTGGTAGTTCTGCCGCTGGTGGTCCTACCGCAGGTTTCGATCCCGTACTGATCTCACTGATCCGTCGTTCGATGCCTAACCTGATCGCCTATGACGTTGCAGGCGTTCAACCAATGAGTGGTCCTACTGGACTTATCTTCGCAATGCGCTCACGTTACACCAACCAGAGCGGAACCGAAACCTTCTACAATGAAGTAGATTCTGCATACTCAGGTCAAGATTCATCTCTTGCCCTTGCTGGATTTGGTAGCACCAATGCTGGCATTGGTACGACCACTCAGAGAGGTGATAACCCATCAGTTCTGAATGCATCACCTGCAGGTCAGTTCAACGTTGGCCAAGGAATGCAGACTGGTGATTCAGAAAATCTGGGTGCATCTGGTCATGACTTCAACCAAATGGCATTCTCAATCGAGAAAGTCACCGTTACTGCAAAGTCACGCGCTCTGAAGGCTGAGTATTCGTTAGAACTCGCTCAGGACCTCAAGGCAATCCACGGTCTGAATGCTGAAGCGGAATTAGCAAACATTCTCTCAACTGAGATTCTTGCTGAAATCAACCGCGAAGTCATCCGTACCATCTACATGACCGCCGAGAAGGGTGCTTCTCAGAACGTTGCTACCGCTGGTGTATTCGACCTCGATGTTGACTCCAATGGTCGTTGGTCAGTTGAGAAGTTCAAGGGTCTTCTGTTCCAGATTGAGCGTGATGCTAACGCTATCGCTCAGAGAACTCGTCGTGGAAAGGGCAACATCATCCTCTGCTCTGCAGACGTTGCTTCCGCTCTAACCATGGCTGGCGTTCTGGATTACACCCCAGCACTCAACGCTAACCTCACCGTAGACGACACCGGCAACACCTTTGCTGGTACTCTGATGGGCAAATTCCGCGTCTACATTGACCCATATGCTGCTAACCTGACTTCATCTACTAACGCTGCTCCAACAGGTGGTAATCAGTACTATGTTGTTGGTTATAAGGGTTCTTCACCTTATGACGCAGGTCTCTTCTACTGTCCATATGTTCCTCTCCAAATGGTTCGTGCCGTTGGTGAGAACACCTTCCAGCCCAAGATCGGCTTTAAGACCCGTTATGGTCTCGTTGCAAACCCATTTGCAGAAGGAACCGATCAGGGTCTCGGAGCACTCAAGACCAACTCTAACCGTTACTACAGAAGAGTTGCTGTTAAGAACCTTATGTGATCAATTTCACATAAGATTTTCAGAGGGTCCAATCGGACCCTCTTTTTTTATCTAAATACTTAAAAAAATCATGACTCAAGGTCAAATTGAGAATAGAAATTTTCTATCTCCAACAGGATTTAAGTTTACTCTAACAAGAACACCTAAAGTCGCTTTTTTCTGCAATCAAGCAAATATTCCAGATATAACTCTTGGAGTTGCTATTCAACCATCATATACAAACATGTTACCAACTCCCGGTGATATGGTTCAATTTGGTGACTTAAGTTTAAGATTTCTTGTTGATGAGAATCTTGAAAATTATATGGAAATTCAAAATTGGATGCGTGGACTTGGATTTCCGGAGCAATTAAGTCAGTTTGACGATTTAGAGAGATCTGGATTAGTTCGTGGAAATTATGCACAAGATAGACAAAACATATATTCTGACGGAACTTTGCAGGTATTAACTAGTAGTCAGATACCAAACTTTCAGATTAGATTTCAAGATTTATTTCCATACACATTATCTACTGTGACCTTTGATGCTACGGATACAGATATACAATACTTTACAGCAGACGTAAGTTTCAAGTATACTATTTACAATATTATTGACTTAGAAGGAAAACCACTATATGGGTATTGATTTAGATACAATTCAAAAGATGTGGGAAACAGATTCAAAGATAGATATTGATAATCTTCATACAGAGTCTTTAAATATTCCCGTTTTACATTCAAAGTATTTTGATTTGTATAATACGATCAATTTACTAAAAAAGAAAGCAGAACTTCAGAAGAAAAAAATAAGACACGAACGTTATGAATATTTTACAGGAAAAGCAGATCCCGAGGTTTATGTGGATAATCCCTTTCCTAAAAAGATCCGTGATAAAGAGACTCTTCAAGGATATTTGGATTCGGACGAGAAACTATCCCAAGTAGTTCTTAAGATTGAATACTATGAAACAATGTTGTGTTATGTT
>Ga0315907_10002131_pt1 | contig 25561 bp, 38 predicted proteins | sample LakEriMetagenome_3_FD_203525 | JGI IMG/M metagenome (GOLD analysis project Ga0315907, IMG submission 203525) | Freshwater fungal communities from buoy surface, Lake Erie, Ohio, United States - Buoy 12 MA123 | ecosystem: Environmental > Aquatic > Freshwater > Lake > Lake biofilm | place: USA...
ATTATCGTAAGTGCTCCATAAGTAGATAAAGGAATTCTCTATTCTTTCAAGAGACTTTTTACTTTTTTCAATCTCTTGTTTCATGACTACGATCTCATCTTGCCCCACTTCATAAGGCAAATTTAGTTTATCAGACAAGATATACAGTTCAAATAACTGGCAATTTTCGTAAGCTTTTGCAGCTTCCGCGAAAATTTCACTGTAAACACCTTCAGGATCTTTATCAGGGTGAGTCCTTTTAGATATCTCTCTGTACATCTTCTTAGCCTTTTCCTGGATCTCAGGTTTAAAGACTTTCCAATCGCTCTTAACCTTTTCTTGTTTAGCTTGACTTGCTTCACTATGGGCTTCTTCTGAGCTCTTTCTTTCTTCTCCTATCTTTTCGTAAGCTTTTTCCATAAAAGCAGACTGATTTTCTGACATGATAGAATTTTTGTACTCTAGATCAGCTTTGATGAATGAATACTCTTGTATGAGCTTTCTTTGTTCTAAGTGTATTAAATTGTTCATCTTTTTTGCTAACTATTTAGATATATATATCAAGAAAAGAAAAGCCTAAAAGCGTAAAAATATGATCGTATATGTTCAGTGGAGTGGAACAGCTTGCGTATTCAGTCAAAAAGCTACTTTTAGATTCCGGTTTCCCAGAAGAACATTTCTATATAAAGATAGAAGGACACCAGATAAAAGTACTTTTTGATAAAAGAGAAGCTGTTGATTATTTTAAAGGAGATTTTGACTGCAGTCATCTTGCTTCTTCACACATCTTTCGTTATCTGAAAGATGGTAAAAGACATTGTGCTATAATATTCTAGTACAATTTTAAAAATAAAATATAAGAATGAAAACTTTTAACATTATCACGCATGTTATTACTACATTTTTCTTTGTAGTGTACTGGACCCAGGTGTGGAACTGGTACCACGATGGAGTAGAGTGGTACGGAATCATCGGAGCAGGTGTAGCAGCCAACGGAGGTTTCTTTGGAAACATAGCTCATACTATAATAGAAGCGAACGATGCATACAAAGCTTCTCATCACGGAGAAGATATGCCGCTTGTCAAAAAACTTAAATTCTGGAAAAAATGATAGCACTATTTTTTATACTAGTATTTGCAGCTGGAATAGCTGAAGGTTTAATGGACTTCTTACAGTTCCATTATAGACCAATTTTCAAGAACGAACTTTTTTGGAATCCTGAACTTTCTTGGAAAAATAAGTACAAAGACGGAGATCCCATGAAAGGACCTAAATTCCTCTTCTCTACTACACTCTTCGTAGCTTTAACTGACGGTTGGCACACTATGAAACTTCTTAGAAACGTTTTACTTTTTGTATCTCTGCCTTTCATAGGTTTCTTCTCTGGTACTATTGTAGCATTTTTAATCTACGGTGTTTGCGCTAGAATCGTTTACGGCTTAGGTTTTTATATCAGTTACGAAAAACTTTAATTATTTCCATCTATAATAGGTAAATTGTTTGCATGTCTAATAAGTGTTTCGCATGGTCTGAACTAGAAGATGAGTGGATACTTTCTGAGTACCAGTGGTCAGATGTCTGTATTATTAAGAAGATTGGTCTTCCTGGTAATATTGACATGTACGATTACAAGTACGTCAAACAGAAATTAGACAAGAAAGAAGAAAAAAGGTTCATTAAACTGGCTTGTAAGATTAACGGAATCTCGATGACTCAGATCAAAGAAAGAAAAAACAAAGGAGAAGCTATAGTTACTGTCAAAGAGATCAAGACTACTATGGAAACTGTTTTAAAATCTGTTCAAATTATATCTCTACACAGAGAAGATATATAGAAAAATTACTCCGCTAAAAGATGAAAACTTTTAATGAATACAAGAGTACAGATTTTACTCAAAAGTTGACAAGTAATGTTGATCAGATTCTGGCTGAAGCTAAAGAAGCTATAGAAAAGCAAGTTCAAGCTGAAAAGATTGACGAAGTAGTAACTGCAAAAAATGAGAATCCTGTACAAGAAAATTACCAGGCTCTTACTCCAGCAGAAAAAGTTGAAGAAACTTTCCCAGGGTATATTATACACAGGGACAAGACTGAGAACTTTGTTTGCGATTTGCAACTTACAGGTGTTAATTCTATAGACAATAAAGCTAGAATAATTCTAGAGACAGAAGATTTAACTTACATGTTTGAAGGTAGAATTGATACACTTGGGAAGTGTAAAATTCCTCTAAGAAAAATGAGTTTTTTGAAAGAGAATGAAACTGGTAAGATAAAGCTAGAAGTTATAGCTGAAGATACTATTTTCACTCCATGGGAAGATGAATTTGTGGCAGTTACATCTAAAAAAGTTTCTGTTAAAGTTATGGAATCAGAAACTTCTTCTCCTAAAATGCAAGTTAAAGTTACTAACATAGGAAATAGATAAAAATGTCAGGATATAATCCAGATTATGATTTAACTTATCAACTTATTAAAGATACTTTTGGGAGCTTATTACAGGTAGGCCCTCAAGGTGAATTTTATAACGGTTTAGGTAATCCAGTAGATATAATAGGGCCCTCATCGCAGGGCCCTCAAGGCGTTCAAGGGAATTCAGGCATTGATGGAACTCAAGGACCAGAAGGTCTTCAAGGACCTCAAGGGAATTCAGGCATTGATGGAACTCAAGGACCTCAAGGGAATTCAGGCATTGATGGCATTGATGGAACTCAAGGGCCAGAAGGTCTTCAAGGACCTCAAGGGAATTCAGGCATTGATGGAACTCAAGGGCCAGAAGGTCTTCAAGGACCTCAAGGGAATTCAGGCATTGATGGAACTCAAGGGCCAGAAGGTCTTCAAGGACCTCAAGGGAATTCAGGCATTGATGGAACTCAAGGGCCAGAAGGTCTTCAAGGACTTCAAGGGATCAATGGAACCCAAGGTCTTCAAGGACCTCAAGGGATACAAGGACCTCAAGGACTTCAAGGACTCCAGGGGGCACAAGGTCTTCAAGGACTTCAAGGGATCACTGGTACACAAGGATTCCAAGGAGCTCAGGGATTGCAAGGGCTTCAAGGATTCCAGGGAACACAAGGTCTTCAAGGTCTTCAAGGACCTCAGGGGCTTCAAGGACTTCAAGGAATTACTGGTACACAAGGCCCTGCTGGTATCACTGGAGCAGCTTTTTCTCCTATGAATGTTAGTGCTTGTGATCTAGCACCCACAGCAGCTACTACTCAATATTATTATCAAACAATAGCAGAACTTACAATGACTGTTTCTAAAGCCAAACTTTGGGGGTTTAGTGGCTCGGATACTGTAAGATTTGGACTTTATCGAGGAACTTTATCAGGATCTAAAACATTAATAGGTCAAGGTAGTGCATTGTGTGGAATAGGACCTAATGTCATAGATATCATAGCTCAGTCCGGCCAGACATTAGATTTAGTAGCAGGAGAAGATATAATAGTCGGTTTTTACCCAGCCGGAACAAGTTGGAGAACAGTGTATGATACTGGAATAAGTGACACTGCTTTTGGTATTACAAATACTGCAGATATCACAACAATGCCTGCTAATCCAACTGGCACTGCTACTGGCGTTAGATTTGCTCTTACTTTATACTAAATTAGAACTTTTTTCTCTTTTGACTAAGATATATAGTCAGTAAAGGTAATTAAGAGGCTTTAAAGGAATTAAACGGGCAAACTCAGCAGATAGTAGAACAAAAAAGTGCTTCACTTCCCTGAGAAAATTTTTTTTCAAGTTTTCAAAACTACTTAAACAGGCAACATATAATAAATTCAAATTAAAAATTACGGGCAAATGGAAAATTATCAAGACATTTTCAATTTAAATGCGAATGATTTCGTAGAAAGAACAGAAACAAGAGAGTCTGAACTCTATAAACCAGACCCTAAAAAAGGGAAAGACAACGTTTACAAAGCGTTAGTGAGATTCGTTCCTTTTCACAAGGATCCGAAAAAATCCAAAGTAAAGAAGTATTCGTATTGGTTAACAGATCCGTTAACATCAGACGGCTTCTCGGTTGATTGTCCTTCTTCAATCAATCAAAAATCTATCATCCAAGATACTTACTGGAAGTTAAAAAGATCTTCTTCTGTAGCTGAACAAAAAATAGCTGACAAATTCAAAAGAAGAGAAAACTATTACGCTCTAGTTCAAATCTTAAAGGATGATCAAGATCCTTCAATGGTTGGTAAGATCAAAGTTCTTAAATTTGGTCAAAAATTGAATAACATTATTCAAGGTGAATTACAACCAGAATACGGAAAACCTTACAATCCTTTTGATCCTTTCAAAGGAAGAGTAATGGCTTTAACTGTATCAATAGTTGCTGGTTACAATAACTACGACCTTTCTAAATTTGTTGGCGAAGAAACATCACTTCTTTTAGACGGTAAACCGTTAGAGCAAAACGCAGAAACTATGTCAAAATTTGTAGAATTTTTGAAAACTAATTCTCCGGATCTTTCAAACTACGACTACAAAGAATGGACTGATGACATCAGAGAAAAAGTAAAATCAGTTATTGAGAACACAGTTCCAACTATGAGAACTTCTGAATCAATTCAGAGAGAAGCTGCAAAGCCAACTAACATCTCAATTTCAGCTATGCATTCAAATATTGAAGCTGAATCTAAGAAAGTTGATCTTGATGAATTGAACCTCGATTTAGATGATGATACAAATTTCGAAGATGATCTCTACTCAGGACTATAATCCCATAGATAATCTATCAGAAGGTGAGAAAGCAATTTTCTCACCTTCTTCTTATGAGGTTAAAGAAGTGAACACTGATGATCTCTGGAAAAAAATTTACGATTCATTGAGAGTAGTTCTAGCTTCTGAGTTTTCTTCTGAAATTAAACGTGAACCCATACCTCATAAAGATAGGATATCATTTGCTTGTGTTTATTGCGGAGACTCTGTAAAAGATCCTAGAAAGAAAAGGGGAAACATTTTCTCAGGGACTATGCAGTACCACTGTTTCAACGGTGACTGTAAAGCACACATGTCAGTCTATGATTTTTTAAAGGACAAAGCACAGTTAAACAATTTCTCTATAGAAGAACAATTCTTCATGAAAGAGTTGAATGATAAACGTTCTTTAGACCTTAAGAAATTAAAAGCTTCGTTAGGATTAGAAACATTCTTTTCCGATGAAATAGCTGATTTGAGTGTAGACAGAGAATTTTTCTTGAAAAAGATGAATCTTCAAGAAATTAAAGGTTCTAGAATAGAAAAGTACTTAGTGGGTAGATTGCAAAAAGATTTTCATAAATTTGCATGGGATCCAAAGGGTAACTTACTCTATGTCTTCAATTTAAACAACACTTCAGATAGAATAATAGGTTGTCAGTTGAAAACTTTTAACAAAAAGAACCCTTACTTAACTTGGAAACTCACTAAAATTCACCAAGAGTTAGGTATTTTTAATCCTGACAATGCCGAAGTCTTAGAGAAAATGGATTTCTTATCAAACATATTTGGAATACTCCAAGTAGATCTAAATAAACCTATCACCATATTTGAAGGTCCTTTGGATAGTTTCCTTTTCCCAAATTCAGTAGGTATATGTTCAGCTAAAAATTCTTTACCGTTTGAAGTTGAAGGCTCTAGATACTTCTATGACAATGATTATACAGGTAGAGAATGGGCAGTTAAAAGGATCCAAGAAGGTAAGAGTGTCTTTATGTGGAGAAAGTTTCTACAAGACAGTGAACTTATGGTAACAGAATCTATAATCAAAGATCTAAATGATCTTCTACTTTATGTGAGAAAGCACAAAAAAGTATGTAAAAGATTTGTAGACTATTTTTCAGATAGTCGTTATGATGCAATATGGATATAGAAAAACCAGAACATGTAGATTTAGAGCAGAAATTTCAAATTTCTGCAAAGGTCGATTTTGAATCTTCTCAAGAAGAATTTACAGGTTTAGGTGATATCCAGATAGAGATTAAAAAGAAGAAAAAAACAGAACCTGCAAAAATACAAAATATTGAACTCAGAAAATCTAAATCCAGCAACAGCAGTCTCTTCTGAACAAGTAGGATACGTTGAAAGATTCGAACAAGAACGTAACGAGTGGACTGATGATATTAAAAGTATCTCTTCTCGTTTCAAGAACATCGATGATATGGTAGAAGTCCAAGTTGATCTCTACTCTAAAAGACAGCAAGCGGTGGAATATATGCACCAATTGATGGTCCTCCAGAGCAGGCTTAAGAAGAATTGGATAGCTGAGTATAAAAAAGCTTACGAATCTCTCATCATAGATGCAGATTACAGGTACAGTGAAAAAGAAAAACAGAGAATAGCTGAAGAAAAAACTTCTACTTCTAAACTTAAATTAGAAATTTTACAATCTCATGTAGATTTTTTCAGAGAGACTATTAAAACTATCGATAACATGGTCTTTGGTGTCAAACACCGGTTAGAAATAGAAGATTTTAAACGAGGTAATAAGTAACATGAAAGTAAAAGATTATAGAGAATTTTTACAGATCGAAGAAGGGCTGATTACAACTTACCCGATGGATTTCTTTTCTAAAAAAGTTAAGATGCTTATAAGTGGAAAAGGTATTAAAGCTTCTATCAGAGTCGAAAAACTTACTAATTCTCTTGTCTTAAATCTAGCATCGTGTACATTAGATTTTTTAAAAATTCTTGAAAAAACATCTGATCAGAATGGTTATTTCATCTCATTAATAGTGATAGAAGAAAAATACTATAAAAAAATAGATGAAGTAAAGCTAGATAAAGGTGCGCCTGTTGAAGTGCATTTTGAATCTAAATTTGATAAAGAAGTTAAAGATATCCCTGATACATTATATCATGTGACATTATCTAAAAATCTTGAAAAGATACGAAAAATAGGTCTAGTTCCTAAATCAAAAATGAAACAGACTTATCATTTGGATAGAATTTACTTAGCTTTTACTATTGAAGGGGCAAAAGCTATAGAGAATGAATTTAAAGGGATAGATAATTCTAAATACGTGATATTGAAAATTTCCACTAAGGGATTGAATGTAAAATTTATGAAGGATCCTAATGCTACTCTCTTTTCTGGAGAAGTGCTTGGAATCTATACACATGAAAATATTTCTTCAGAATTTATTAAAGAATTTCAATATAAATAAAATGGAAGCAAATAAAACTTACAATGATTGGGATCATATAGCTATAGTTCTCATGAAAGATGAAAAAAATGTGGCTACTCTAAAGATGCATAGATCAGACATAGACGGTTTGGTAGAATTGCATGGAATAGAAAGAGGAGAAGTTATCGATATGGCAGTAAAAGCTATCGAAGAAGATTACAAAGTAAAAGTAGAAGAAGAAAATGATAATAAGTGATCCTGAAAAATACAGAAACTTTACAGTTGATATAACTTCACCGTTTGCGATAGAAGTTCTTAACTTGCATAAACTTTATCCAAATGACAGCAATTTTGGAGAAATGGTTAGAAAACTTGTGAATAATTTAGAATATCAACTAGAACAAAAAACTATCGATAAGAATGCAAACTCTGACGATAGAAATGTGAAATGGGATTTATAAAGTAATCAATAAAAACAACATAAATGAAAAAGTTAAACATCAAAAAACTAAACCAATTCTACATGGCAGGAAATAATGCTCCTGAATTGAAGAGATTAGTAGAAACTGCAGTAGACAATTTTGTTAATGCAGAAACACAGAATCCAATGTGTGTTCGAGTTCTTTTAGATCTTGGATTACTTTTAGATTCTTAATAAGAATAGAATAGATAATGAAGTTAATTGTTACAGAAGATTTAAAGTACCTAAGAATAGCAGAAGCAGAAGAGCTCGAAATGGAGCAACTCAGCTTCTCTCTTAAGAAAAGAATTAGAGGATGGTTCTTTAACCCAACCGTGAAGAAGAAACTCTGGGACGGCTATGTCCATTTCTGTAAGAATAACTTCATTCCTGTCGGTCTCTGGAGTGAAGTCGTGAAACTTGGAGAGACTTATAATTTTCCTGTAGAAATACAAGGCTTAGAACGTATTATTGATACAGATTTTAATGAAGTTGATTTTAGAAAATGGGTAGAAGAATTCTTCTCTGATCATCCAAAGTACAGTCCTAGAGATTATCAAATAGATTCTGCTGCAGCAATCTTGAAACACCGACTCTGTACTTCAGAAATTGCAACTTCAGCTGGAAAAACTCTTATCACTTTTTTAGTTTATGGATATTTAAAGGCTAAAAACAAAGTTGATAAAATGGTAATAGTTGTTCCTAACACTACGTTAGTAATGCAACTAAAAGATGACTGGGAAGATTATAATAATGATAAACTTGCTCTAAAAGTTAAACAAGTATACGGCGGTTCTAAAGACAATGATCCTGGATACGATGTCATAGTAGGAACTTTTCAATCTCTTACTAAAAAAACATTAGATTTTTATAAAGGTGTCAATATTGTTTTTGTTGATGAGTGCCATACTTCTAAAACAGTATCAGTTAAAACAGTTATAGAAAAATGTAAAGATTCTGTTTACAGGTTCGGTCTTTCTGGTACTGTTCAAGAAGATAATTCAGCAGACTTTACTACTATAGTAGCTTTACTTGGTCCTATGGTGAAATCTATTCCACCGAAATTCTTGTTCAAAGAAGGGTATGCAACTCCTGTGAAATTTAAAGTCATGGTGATGGATTACCAAAACGAAGATCTTAAATCGCAACTTTACGATGTGAGAAGAGGTAAACAGATGGAAGGAAGCCAGTTACTAGCTTTAGAAAAAAATATTATCATTCAAAGTAAAGCTAGATTTCAATTTATCATGAAACTAGCAGCCGGAACTAGTAAAAATACTTTGATTCTTTTCAGTAATATTAAAGATCAATACGGGAAAAAAATGTACGATTGGCTAAGAGAGAATACTGATAAAGTTTGTTTTTATGTAGATGGTTCAGTTGGACAAGATCATAGAGATTTTTACAAGAAACAGATGGAAGAAGGTGAGAATAGAATACTCATTGCTTCTTTTACCACATTCTCTACTGGTATATCTATTAAGAACATACACAACATTTTCTTTACTGAATCTTACAAGTCTGAGATTATCATAAAACAATCTATCGGTAGAGGAATGAGACAGGTGCAAGGTAAAGAGTCTTTTACTATAGTCGATATAGTAGATGATTTATCTTATAACAGTCCTAACTTGTTGTATAAGCACGGTAAAGCACGGCTTGAAATGTACAAACAGTACTCTTCCAACATAAGTATCCACAGAGTCAAAATTTAAAAATCTGTTCAGATATATAGAAAAACTTAACAAATATGAAAAAAATAGTGCTTAAATTTTTGCAGATCCAGTCTCAAATGAGAGTTCTTCACTGGCAAACTACTTCTTACGCAGAGCATAATGCTTTCGGAGGATTTTATGATGCAACAGGAGATATCATAGACAAGATTGTTGAAGCTATTCAAGGTAAATACGGCAGAATCATGCTAGGAGGTATCGATAGTATTCAGATTTCTGATTACAATAACCTAAAACTTAACATGTTCATAATGGATGTAGATACTTTTTTAAGTAACGAAATATATTCTTGTGGAATAGACAAAGAGAAAGATTCCGAGATTGAAAATATCATTCAGGAATTTAGAGCAGAGGTTGATAAGCTTAGATACTTATTGACACTCAAGTAAAGATAACTAATCATGTAAATGCAAAATGATCTTAACTTTTTTGTATTTGTTCGTTTAGAATCAGTAGATGAATTCTTGGAATGGACAAAAGACGTAACTAAAGAACCTTCCAACGAGTTGAAACACAAAGTTAGGATTTGTTTTCCGAAATTCCCAGGATTCACTATGATAGGAGTAGGAGAAGATCTTTGGAAAACAATAAGAAGAGTTTTTGAAAATTCTTCAAAATGTTCATAGTTTAATGCGGTAGAGGCGCAATACCTTCCCTTTTTAATAGAACGCATTAAAAGCTGATAGAAATATCAGCTTTTTCTTTTTGATATATAGAAAAAATGCTATCATCAATGAAGATAAAAAGCTATAATGATTTCTTTGTCACGGATTTTGAATTATCTGAATCAGAAGAAGTGAAATTAGATAAATCTTTGAGAGAGTATGAATTGCAACACAAGTCTGGAGATCTATTTATAGTCAAATCCGATGATTTTCAAAAAGAATTTTTCGTTAAGCCTTATAATTCAGAGAGTGTTAAATTACTTCCAGATGTTCAGGAGAGACTAGAGAAAGCTATCCAAACGCTTAATGTTGAAGATCTATATAATTCTATTAAAGCTGCTGAAAGAATTCCGTATGAATTCGGAAAAATTTTTACTTCTCTGTTCGATTTAAAGAATGTTCCCGAATTGTCCATATCTTTAGATCCTGATTTGCAAAGAACTCTACAATCTTCAGAGAAAGAATTTCTGATGAACAATTTTAACCAATTGAACAAAGAAACTAAAGACTTAGTAATAAGCACTATGAGAGAAAGAGCAGAATTACTATGTGTATCTATAGAAGCTCTTTTCTATTTCTTACGAAGCGAAGATAAAGATAAGTTCTATCAAAACTTGAGCTCTGATGAAATATTAAAAATATACAAAGAAAAAGTAGAAGAAGCTGCTAAAGAATCGCAGTTTTCTGTAGAAGGTCCTTTCTCTGATATTAAAACTAAAGCTCAGATAGACGAGACTTCGGAAACAGCTTTTTGGGAATGTGAAAAAGACCAGAAAACTTTTATAATTAAAGCTACCATATCTCCTTCAAAGCTTCACTCTGAAGACAATATAGGAGGCACTTCAGGTCTAAAATTCAGCTTATCTGTGAGTGGAAAACCTGAGAATGATGACGATTTTAATTTCTTCAGTATAGAAGAGCTTAAAGATAGAGCAAAACTTTTTAATTCTAAAATACTTAAAAAAACATGAATAATCAAGAGAAAATAGTGGAATTTTGCACTAAAGTTAAGAAAGGATTTGGCACTATTGTAGATACGATAGTAAAGACTGAATTTGAAAGAATCTATGAAAATAGGCTTGAAGGTGAAGAATTGGCTACTCTGTTAGCTCTTTTAGAAAAACATGATCTTTTAGATAAAAAGAGATGCACAAATTCGGCACCAGGATTCTATCAAGATATGAGAAAAAAAATGAAAGAATCTAAAATATGAAATCTTTTATTGAATTCGTAAATGAAGCTGAGGCGTTTTCTCATGAAATAAAGTCTGAAAAATATTGGAGACAAATTTTAAAAAATGTCAATAATTCTTCTCAAAGAGAGTTTGCGACAAAAGTTTTAGATACTATTATGACCAAACAGAACGGTTTTGCTTCAGATAGGCAAATGGAAATTTTACACAGAGCTGAAAAGGGAGATAACTCTCCATATAATACTAAAAACTGATGAAAAATTTTAATGATTGGTTAGTTGAAGAAGAAAGTAGTTATCTTTATCCGTTAAAAATGCTAGCTCCGCATAAAGATAAGTATATAAAGGATAACAATCTAGAAGAAGGCGAGATAGTGTATTTTCAGAATTCCAGATACAGAGGAACTGTAATCATAAGAGCTTATAAGAGAGTGAGAGATAGCCTTCCTGGGAAACAACCAGAACCCGATTTTCCTTACACTATTTATGTTTCTAAGAAAGGAAAGGGAGAATTTCATCTGAATGCAGATTTGCTTTTACCGCCTGATGTACTTAAACAAACATTAGATGTTGTAGAAAAGTATGCTTCTCCAGAAAATCCTGTAGAAGCATATAGAGAGATATGTGATATTATAGAAAAATACTCAGACGAAAATGCTAAAAAATGGAAAATCGAAGAAACTAGTAAAAAATTTGGATTATGAAGTTTAAAAGTTACGAGCAATTCAACGAAAGTATAGCGGATTTATTCAAGTCTGCTCATGGTGCAATTGAGCCCGATAATCTTATTCCTGCTGAAAGGCTTATAGACCATCCAAAGTTTTTCACACAAGAAGAGTTTGATGAAGCTATTGAGTACTTGAACATTGATCCTGAATATTTATACTACAATCCAAAAGATATCATATCTCCAATTATGTACTGGAACGGTCCTATTTACGAACCTTTTCATGGAGGATTAAATATGGAAGCGCTTAAAATGTTTCACACTAAAGAAAGGTTGCAGCACAAGACTGAAAAGTTTGAAAAGCTTTTAAAAGCTAATGATTATGCAAGCGTCTTTGATATGATGGATAAAAAAATACTTATCCCATCTTTTGTGAGCATGTACAAAGAAATTCCTGATAAAGATAAGTACGATATTTTTAAAGATCTTTACGTTCGTTCGGAATACGGATTTCAAACATTTCCGGTGGAAATAATAAAAGACTGCTTTTCTAAACGAAAGCTTTCTACCGAATGGAAATCAAGAATGGAAGAATTTAGTAAAACTGTTAAGTTAAATCCGGACGTAACTTTAACTATTTATAGAGGAGAAAATGTAGATTCTGCAAAAGGAGATGATGCATTTTCTTGGACACTTGATAAAAAGACTGCTAAATTCTTTGCAGATAGATTCAGTAAAGGCTCTGGAAGAATCATAGAAAAAACTATCAAAGTTGAAGAAGTTATTGATTACTTAGATGACAGAGGAGAATCTGAAGTGATTCTTTTTCCGAAAAAATTTGGAATTCTTAAAGAATCTTTAGAAGAGAGTATCATTGGAGGATCTGAACACATAGATTTTCCGATTGGAGGAAAAACCAGAGTAGTTTTCTCTAGAGAATCGAACAGTATCGAAACTATCAATTTTCATCCTAATCTAGGGAAAATAACATGGTTTGAATTAGATAAAGATGGGAACTTTCACACTGATACGACTGCTTCAGAATTTTTCATATTTAAACAGTTTTACGAATTTATAAAAAATCCTCCCGCTACGCATAGAGAAAGAACTGCTACATTGTTGTCATGGGAACCTTTTAAGGCATGGATAGATTCTTGTACAGAGAAGTACCGAATAAAACTAACAGGAGAAAGATACGGACTATGAAAAACTTTAGAGAATTTTGCTTGTACGAATTTATAAACACTAGAGAAATAGATCCAAAGAGATTTCAAAATCCTGGGAAAAAAGGAGACGTAGCTTTCTTTAAACGAGGATTTCTAGATGGACTTATTAAAGATGATATAGTGAGATCAAAAGAGATCAATATTTCAGCTAACAAATTGAAACCTTCTCAAACGTCAGTTTTCTTGGGAAAATCTTTAGACATGGCTGTCAGAGGATATTACGGTGGAGATTTGGGATCAATAGTCTCATCGGATTTAAGAATCTTGGATGGACATCATCGTTGGGCAGCCACTGTATTTGCAAATCCTACTGAAATATTGACATGTACTCAACTAGATATGACTATTGGAGATCTCATTCCTGTTCTTAGACAAGCTGGTGATATTTTAGGAAATACAAGAGGAGTTGAACCTGACGGAGGAGACATTAATATTTTTGAAGCTACGATAGAAGATGCTGAAGAGTGTATTCTTACCGGAAAAGGATTTCCAGAAAAAAATTGGAACCTTGAAAAAGCCAAAGAATGGTTTGAAAAAAATAGAGACAATGTGTCGAAAGCTTTAGAATTTTTCAAGAAAACCACTCCACCGGCTGGAGCTTTGCCCAGAGAACAGATGCCAAAGATTAAAAAAGACCAAGTAGATTCTGTAGAGAGGATACTTAATCGAGGTGGAATTGATGTTAGAACTCCTTACGCTGAATAGTATGAAAAATTGGTTATTAAATTGGACATCTTTTGTGACAAGAAACACTCAAGTTGAATTTGATGGAATTTCTTACGAAGATGGGCCAGAATGGTTTCAAAAAATGTGGGAATCTTGGTTGAAAAATTCAGACTATGGTCAGAAGCTTAGCAAGAAAATGAAAAAGAAGAAGAAACATGTTTAAAGATTACGAACAATTCCTTAACGAAAACGATACACACAAAGAAGAATTTGAAAAAGAATGTACTCATTACATTTCAAAAGACATACCAGGGAAAGAAAAATACACTGGTCACCTTGTTCAAATTAAGGATGATTTTGGAAGAGGTAATCCAAGAGCCAAAGCATTTGAGAATAAGATTATAGTAAGAGATTCAGGATCTACAACTCATCATACCCTTGTCATACAATTCAACATGTCTGATGAAGATGTTGAAAAGTATTTCAAGCCTATTACCCAATCTTATTTAGCATCTAAAAAATACGGTTTAAGATAATCTCTAAACCTTTCTAATTTCCGTCTATAATTTTTTATAGAAATTTGACGGATGAATAATGAAATTAAGTACGCCGGAATAGTTCCCCTGATAGGAGGAATGATGTTTGGAGCTGAAAAAGCTACCGGAAAAAAACCAGAGTACATACTAAGCTACCCTCCTTTTGCTGGAAATGATTCCATGTTAATGGATTATTGGAAAGAAGTTCCATACCATGTAATAGACCCCGAAACAAATACAGTAGAAAATACACTATCTAACGTAGATTTTGTTTCCGCTTTGTGTCCTTGCGCAGGCTTGTCTCAACTTAATAATGGAAAAAATAGAGGAGCAAATGCTACTCAGAATGATTGGATGTACAAAACTGCAGAGTTTGTTCTCGAAGGGATGCAACCTAAAGTTTTCTGGGGAGAAAATGCCCCAGGTTTGTTTAATCCTGTTGGAGAACCTGTAGCTGAAAGGTTAAGAGAAATCGGTGAAAAGAACGGTTACTCTATGTCATTGCTAAAAACTTCTACAATGTTACATGGGATACCTCAGAACAGAGTAAGATCTTTTTACTTTTTCTGGAAATCCGAAACTGCTCCTATTCTAAATTGGTACAATGTTGAAATGCCAACATTAGAAGAGTACTTACATAGAATAGATGAAATGGTCTCACCTGAAGATAAATTAGAAAAAGCTTTAGAGCTCCAATCTGATCCTCTTTACATCTGGTTAAAGCAAGAGTTTGGAGACTGGAGAGGATTCATGAAAGAGAAAAAAGGTTCTATGATGGATGTCATGATCAATTCAGGAAAGCCTGATGAGTATATCGAATGGGTAAAAACTAATTATCCTGATCATGAGAAAAAAGCTGCACATGCTCTTTATAAAAGAAGAAATGGTATGGGATTCTGGGATAGCAGCCCATTTCTACCTTCGGATTACACTGGAGCTTTTACTGGAGCAAGAATGAACGCTATTCATCCTACTGATGATAGAGTGTTGACTAGAAGAGAATTGATGCATTTTATGGGGCTTCCTTCTAATATGATAGTTCCAACACAAGATCACATGGGTAGAGTTTTTCAGAATGTACCCTCTTCTACCGCTGCAGATTGGACAAGAGAAGTTATTAAATTTATTAACGGAGAATTGGAAATGAGCGAGCATTCTTTTATTAAACAAGATAACTTATCTCAAAAAATTACCGTTCCTTCAAGAGTGAAATCTGCTCCACTATTCTGATATATAAGGTATAGAAGGAAAAGATACGACTACAAAATTATCAAGATGGCAATAAATTATTTATACGAAGAGTACAAGAAAGATCCTCAAAGGATTGAAAAATTACTAGAAGAAAAAATTGAGATCACTGAAAAACTAGACGGATCTAGATTTTTAGCGCAAGCACAAGAAGGTGGTACTCTATCCTTTTACAAAAGAAAAGACATGTCAATTTCTAAAATTGATAGGACTCTTTCTAAGTACTATGAGAAAGCAATTTTACATTTTGAAAATTTTCCACCTGAGAAAGTAATTCAACTTCCTGAAGGATGGAGATTTGGGATGGAATATTTTCCTAATTTGCGTCCAGTTACTATCGCTTACGATAGATTACCTTTAAACAATCTTGTCTTAACTGATATTAAAGTTAAAGATCCTAGAGATAAGACGATAGATATTATAACTGATAAGAAAACTCTTGACCGTTGGGCAGATATTTTAGAAGTTGAAAGACCTCCAGTTATCTTTGAAGGTCTTCTTGATGATAAACAGAAGCGAAGAATTTTAGACTTTTTAAATACACCTTATGGGAATTTAGTAAAAAGATTCAAGACTGAAAACTTTACACATTTTATTCTTTCTATGTTGAATCCGCAACTGAAAACTTCTTTCTTGCACAACAACACTGACAAAGATATAGACGGATTAATATTCAAATTTGGCGGAAAAGAATCTTTTAGAGTTAGTAACCCTGAAGTTGTTTTACAGAAAACTGCTAAAAGAGAAGATAAACCTTCCGATATTTACAACTTAACTCTTGTTATACTTCAAGAATTCTTAACAGGATTAGATTTTAGAAAGATAAAACTTAAAGAAAAGACTTACGAAGAGCGATACATTGAATTTATCTCTAAAGCTTTTTCACTTTTCTTAGAGTCTCCTCAGTACAAAAAGAATTTTGAAAAAGGAGTAGATTTTGAACTTCCATCTTTTTTATCTAGAGCAGAATCTAATGTTAATTTCAAGTTTGTAAAAGAACCTGAAATTCTTTCAGCTTTAGAAAAGAGCAACACAAACCGTGAGCTTTTTAAGATTATGATGGCATCTATGAGATCTCACAAGAAAAGACCGTCCGGATTCTTTTCTAAAGAGCTTGTCTATCATCACAATGCTTTGGTAGATAAGATAGCAGATTTTATAGACGAAGGTGTTAAAATAGATAAGAAAAATTCATTTTCACTTAAAGAAGCTACTCTAGTTTCTTTTCAAGAATTCAAGAAAGTTTTCTTGACAGAGTCCGTTGATTGGCAAGAAGAATTTGGAAAGGAAAAACCTGAAGAGCTTGAGAACGTAGATGTTAATGATGTAGTAGAGGATGAAGAGTTGAAAGAAAACGTTATATTCCCTTCTTACACTGATCTAAAAAAGTTACAAACTGTAGATAGTATTTCTAGACCAGTTTCAGTGATGCGTAAATTGTTTAGCGAAACTTCTCAGGAAGATAAAAAACAGACTCCGGTTTGTTTACTTATGGGAAAATTTCAGCCTTTTCATAACGGACATAAAACTATCATAGAAGATGCTAACACTGCTTCAGGGTGTAAAGTTTTCCTAGTGGTTACTTCCAAGAGATTAGGAAATAACGGAATCACAAGAGAACTTCACACTTCTATGTTAGAAGAAGCTTTAGCGAAGAACAAAGATATATGTGGTTACATTTTCTCAGAAGGTAGAACTGTGACTGAAATTATAAAAGAACTTCCTTCTAAGTACAAAATCAAAGCTTTCGCAGGAAGCGAAGATGAATGCGAAGATGTGAAGACCCAATATAAAGAACTTGAAACATATCCTATGACTAGGCATATCAGTTCTAAACAAGTTTTTCAGAAGATTAAAGAAGAAGATTACGATGGTTACAAAAAACTTGTACCTTCATCTCTTCATAATTACTTCTATAAACTTAGAAATGAGATTACTTCTTAATGGACAATTTTTTAGATTTTGAAAATTTTCACTCTTTAAATGAAGATTTCAAAGAAAATTTTACTAAACTTGAAGATGCTATTAGCAACAAGTTTGTTTTGAATTTTTATTACAAAGGAGAACAAAAAGGTGTTGTAGATGATGGGTACAGAGAAGTTGAACCGTATGCATTAGGAGTAAATAAACACGGTAACACTGTACTTAGAGCTTGGTTGATAAAAGGTATCTCTAGATCAGGGAAAATAGATCCTTCTTTAGTACCAGGTTGGAGACTTTTCAGAGTAGATAGAATTGGAATGGTAAATCCAACTTTAAGTAAATTTACTACTCCACGAAAAGGATATAATGCAGACGATCAAGGTATGACTGAGGTTCATACTTCTGCACAATTTTAACTATCTTTACTATGATTAAGAACTTTGAACAATTTATATTTGAATCAGAAGATCCAGACACTCGCCTTGTAAACTTCTTCTCTTCGCTTACTAGAAATTATGAAACTGACAGACCTTTTTATACTGATCAATTACAATTTGACATTAATCAGGAATGGAGAAATTGGGAAGATACTATCAAGAAAGTTAAATTAGAAAAACTAGTAGACATAGAAGCTTCTTATAAAATAAACTTCACTCTAGATCAAAAGAACTATATTCTAAAGTTAGAGTTTGTTTTCACTATCAACGGTCAGAATGAAAAAGATGCCCCAGAAGCGCTATCCGATGAAAACGCTGAAAGGTTAAATATTGTCTTAGAAAAAATAACTCCTAAAAAGATCGATCTAAAATCTACAGATTTTGACATTGAAAAATCCGGAAGTGGAATATCTGCTCCAGTCATCAAAGCGCTTGAAACATTTTTAGTGAAAGTTCTTGAAGCTGATTACGATTCACTGGGAGGAGAGATATATAAGATAGAACAATAAAAAAAAATTAAAAGTATGCCTAGTACTACACAGGAACAACAAAAACTTTTTGGATGGGCTTTAGCTTGCAAAAGAGGAGAATCTAAAGAATGTCCTGCAAATATTCAAAACCTTGCGGACAAAATGACAGAAGTTGAACTAGAAAAATTTGCGTCATCTTCTAGATTACCAAAGAGAATTAAAGAATCTCTTAGAGAATGTATGGAGAACATGGATCCTGAGACTTTTGAATTACTAGAAGCAAAATCATCTACAGGAGATGTTACCACTCCTCCTCAAGTAGATAAAATTCCTTCAGTGCCTCCGGGCTATGAACAAGCATCTGCGAAAAGAGAACCTATGACTCCTAGCCTTTATAAAGCTCCAATGGGTAAAGCTAAACATGAAAGAAGATTAATGGATTTTTCTGAATTCTTAGACAGAATCAACTATAGAACTCATGACAATGTTTTGCAAAAAGGCCACGGGCAAAATTTAACAGGAAAATAATGGAATTCTTGAGTTACGATCAATTTCTCAATGAAAATGAAGAAAAGCCTAGGAGATCTGTTAGAGCAAAATCTCCAATGACACCTATACTAAAGAAGTCGCTAGATAGAATTGGTAAATCTTTCAAATCTGACGAGGAGATAGTTAAAGCTATTGAAAAACTAGGATTTGTAAGAGAACCACTGAAACCTAATTCAAATGGAGCAGAATATATCTTTGTATATGACACAGATCTTGACACAGGCAAAAAATACAGATACATTACGTACGAGAATGGTTATGTTAGAGCTGAAATGCCAGGCGGACATTGGAAAATAAAAGGCTATAATCAAACGCCTATCAGCGATCAGTATATACCAACTACTAGAGAACGGTTATTATTAGTTCTTAGAAGAGCTTTAAAGAAAAACGATCTTTATCAGTTATGGTCTAAAGCTAATTTAAAATCAGATGATCCTGTATCAGAATTTTTCAAAAAATTCAAAGGAACATTAGCTGGTAGAAAATACGGATTATAAAATCTGTTAATTGCAAATACTAGCTCTGAAGATATAAAATACTTATTATCACTCATAAAAAAGTCTTTGTCGTGTTATTGTAAAATAACATAAAGCTTTCTAAAACCTCCTGATGGAGGTTTTTTTATGTTAAATGGAATGAACTTTTAGCCTCTGACGATAAAACATGTACAAAAATTTTTTTAAATGGCAAATACAGACAACTCGTGTGCTAATCTAGAAATAAAGGATTACCACACAATAGTAACAGAAAATGGAGTTTCAAAAGATACTCTAGGTGACATCTTAAATCTTCAAGCCGAAACACAAAAAAATGTTTACGGATACGATTTTGAAAACATGAACTTGAGAGATCTTATGGGATTTTGGCACATGAACAATCACGCGTTAATTGATGAGATTCACGAAGCTACAGATGCATTAGGCGGCATAAGCGCTGGAGGTAATGCAATCTGGAAAAGATGGAAAAAAGATTATTCATCTTATTCGGATAAGAAATTTTCAGATTTATCTACATCAGATCAGATAGAATGCAAATTTGAAATTATTGATATGTTGCATTTCTTCATGAATTACGCTGCATCAATAGGAATGACATCTCAAGAAATGTACAACATGTACATGTCAAAAAATGAACATAATAGAGAAAGACAGCGTAACGGATACTAATTTTCCACAGTGTTAAACATTTAAACATAAATTAATGAATACGTCAGAAATCACAAACATTGTCTTGAATTATTTTTCAGGATTTGCAGAAAGAAATATTGATACTATTTCTAAGAATTTTGCAGATAACATCGCTCTTCAAGATTGGGAAGGCAGATGGGAAAATTACACTGTAGTAAAAGAAGCTATTTTATCGGCAATTAATCACACAGATTCGTTAGTAATTATTCCTAAAGATATTCAAGTTTCTATTTACGGTCCAACTTCAGTTGCTACTTGCAGAATTGACATTATTATCAACGGAAAAACTACTTTGAAAGTAGTAGATATTATAACATTGTACAATGATTTTGGAGGATTAGTTATCACTAACATAGACGCATACAAACAATGAGAGAAGAACCTAAATTAACAAAGACTGGCGTTTTTACTGATGATAGAGGAACATTCTTTCCTTTAAGTATCGAGGACCCTAGATGGTTACAAAGTAACGTTAGTATCAGCAAAAAATGGACTTTTAGAGGTCTTCATCATCAACTTGGCGAAACTGCTCAGACTAAATTAGTCACAGTTATAAAAGGTAGAATTTTAGATTTTGTGGTAGATCTTAGAAAAGGATCTTTTAAAGAAGCTTACTTTTTTAATATGACCCCAGGAGACCAACTTTACGTACCCAAAGGATTTGCTCACGGTTTTCTAGCTCTAGAAGAAGATTCTATGATCCAATACCTAGTGGACAATCCATACTCTCCTAAAACAGAAATAAGTTTTGATTGGAAATCTGTTGAAATGGTAAGAGATCTTATCCTTGCAGAAGTTGGAGATGTTAAGAATCTTTCATTGTCTCCAAAAGATGCAATAGGAGTTCAATTAGAAAGTACGCATTCTGAAATAGTATAATGGAATACGCGATCATAACATCCAAAGGATCTCACGATTTTAACATCGCAGTTATACAAAGAGATGATTCTGTTTCTTATCAGTTGAGTAGATCGCAGTCTACCATGTGGACTAACCCGGGAGAACATTTGCTAACTATCACTGACAATGGCTCGGATATGTATTTTAATCCTAAGATGACTAAAAAAATGAATTATGCAGAATTTTCTTATGCAGCAATTCTTTTCGATTTCATTAAAAACTATGATGGAATTCGCATTGAATCTTATGAAGTGTACCAGAAATTAGGATCATTGACTGCAAAGAAAAGTCGCTAATAAATTACTTATTTCTCTGATTTAAAAAACTTTAGACAAACCTAGATACAATAATTATGATAGATATTGAACAACTTTCAGACAGACTAAGAATTTCTCATTTTGGAAAAGACGGTCAAGTAAAATTTAAAGATATTGCTATTCCAAAAACTGAAAAGTACAAATGGGAACTTGCAGGATCTGAAAGAAAAGATCCATTCTTTCTTTCTTGGGACGGACAACCTGTCAAAAAAACTCGAACTAATTATTTGTCAAAGTTTAGAATAGAAGAATTTCTAGCTTCACAAAGCGAAGAAGTAGTAAAAGATATTTTTGAATTCAATCAACCTGAGGTATGGTTTTGCGATATTGAGGTAGAAGTTGGAGAAGAATTTCCAGATCCTGCTCAAGCAGCCACTCCAGTTTTAGCTGTAGCATTAGTTAATTCGGAAGGAAGAGTTTTTGTTTTTGGTTTAAAACCTCTTAGCTCTGAACAAATACTGAGATTGCAATCAAAAATGCAAGATTATTTCAAAAATTTTGGAATTGAAATAATCTTCCAATACGAACATTTTCAATCAGAAGCTGAATTACTGTACACTCTTTTTGAAAAATGGTTTAAGAAGATGCCTCTAATCACAGGATGGAACTTCGTAGGATTTGACTGGAAATTTTTAATAAACAGAGCTAAACGATTAGGAATAGATCCTTCAAGATGTTCAATAAATGGACAACTAAAAGGAGATGATAGTTTTCCTATGCATAAAGTAGTAGTCGATTATCTTGAACTTTACAAAAAGTGGGATAGAGTTATAAAGATCAAAGAAAATAACAAACTAGATACTGTTGCTAATGCAGCTCTAGGAGTTACTAAAATTAAGTACAACGGTACTTTCATGGATCTTTACAATACTGACTTTGAAACTTACATTTACTATAACGCAGTCGATACTTTTCTGGTTTATCTAATAGATAAAAAATTGAAAACTATGCAGACGTTCTTAATGTTAGGAAATGTAACCAGAGTAGAAGCGCAGAAAGCTTTCTCGCCGATTTGGATGACTGAAGCTATAGTTACTAGAGAATTTTACAAAAGAAAAAGAGTGGTAGCAGAAATAAAGAAAGCTACTAAAACAGGATCTTTTGAAGGAGCATACGTTAAACAACCTCAACCAGGTTTGTACGAGTCAATCGCTACATTTGACTTCGCTTCTCTGTACCCTTCAGTAATGAGGCAATGGAACATTTCACCTGAAGCTTACAAAGGAAAAAACATAGATCTGAGAGAAGGATGGATAAAAACTGCATCAGGAGCAGTATTTGATAATAATGAAGATTCTATTATGAGATCTGTTCTTACAGAGTTCTACGCTAAACGTAAAGTTTCAAAGAATAAGGCATTTGAGATTGAAAAAGAAATATCGGAATTGCAAAAAATATGTAAAACAAAATAAGTTTTATGAATTATCAATGGCATTATGATAGATTAATAGAAACTAGGAAAACTAGAGAAATGGCATCTGTGGAATATTATGAAAAACATCATATACTTCCAAAATCAATGGGTGGATCTAACGATAAAGATAATTTAGTTTATCTTACAGCCAGAGAACATTTTATTGCACATTGGCTTCTTTGGAGAATATATAGAAACCAACAAATGGCTTACGCTTTTCATTCGATGTGTAATTTTAGAAACACTGGACAAAAAAACCATTTTATTTCTAGTAGAGCATATTCAGAAGCTAAAGAAGTGTTCAGGCAAATCGTAAGTGAAAAAATGAAAGGTAATACATACTGTTTGGGATATAAACATACAGATGAAGCTCGCAAAAATTTTAGCATATCGCATAAAGGATTAAAAAATAGTTTAGGATTTAAGCATTCTGATGAGGTTAAACTACAGAGATCTGAAGCTTTAAAAGCATCGTGGAGACGAAGGAAAGAAAACGGTCTTAAACCTATAAATCGCAAACCTCATACAGAAGAAACTAAAAATAAAATACGAGAAGCCAACAAAGGTAAGATTCTATCAAAAGAGACTAAAGAAAAAATTTCATTATCTAAACAAAATGTTAGTGATGAGACGCGGAAGAAAATTAGTGAAGCTAACAAAGGACGAAAGCTTTCAGATGAAACAAAAAAGAAGATGTCTAGCAGTAGAACTATTAGACAAAAAGAAATTAAGAATTGTGAATTTTGTCTAAAAGAATTTGAAACAAATAAGAACAAAAGATTTTGCAATAGGAGTTGTGCATGTTCTTTTCAAATGAAAAATAAGTAAAAAACACGTATTCTCAGTTATATAGAAAACACAAAAATAAAACAATCTTATGGGATTATTTGATGAAAGAGTAGAATATAAACCGTTCGAGTACCCTGTGTACTACACGGAAGGATGGTTGAAACAAGCTCAGGCGTTCTGGTTGCACACTGAAATTTCAATGCAAGGAGACGTAAAAGACTGGAAAGAGAATTTATTGCCTCATGAAAAACACTTGGTAGGAAATATTTTGCTAGGTTTCGCTCAAACCGAATGTGCTGTTTCGGATTACTGGACAGGAATGATCACTAAATGGTTCCCTAAGCATGAGATTAAGCAAATGGCTATGATGTTTGGATCTCAAGAGACTATACACGCTACAGCTTATTCTTACTTGAATGAAACTTTAGGACTTGATAACTTTGCAGCATTTATGCACGAACCTACTATAGCTGAAAAGTTTGAATTTTTAGTATCTACTGAAATAGATTACACGCCAGAAGATCTTAAAAAATCTGCTAAAGCTAGAAAAGATGTAGCAAGATCTATTGCAATATTTTCTGCTTTCGCGGAAGGTGTTTCATTGTACTCATCTTTTGCAGTTCTATACTCATTTCAAATGAGAAACTTACTCAAAGGTGTTGGACAACAGATGAAATGGTCAGTTAGAGATGAGTCTTTACATTCAAAAATGGGTTGTCAACTTTTTAGACATCTTTGCGAAGAGTACCCAGAACTAAGAGATGAAGTAGAATATGATGTAATATACGCTGCTAAATTAATGGTAGACATGGAGCACAATTTCATAAACAAGATGTTTGAAATGGGTGACTTGGAAAACCTCAAAGCAGAAGATCTTAGAAACTTTATTTTAAGAAGAGCTAATGAAAAATTAGTAGAACTTGGTTACGAACCGAAGTTTGAATTCAATTCACATTCAGCTGATCAGTTAGAGTGGTTTTATCATTTAACAGGAGGTACTACTCACACAGACTTTTTCGCTATTCGTCCAACCGATTACGCAAAAGCTGGAGAAGATGAAAACTGGGATGAAGATGATATCTTCTAAAGATTAAAAAACAAATTAAACTAAAAATAAGCATGTTTAGAAACAGAGAAGGCGACGAATCGAACAAAACTCCAAAACACAACGGAGATCCTAAACCAGAAGGATCACATTTCGGAGAGTCGCAAGGATGGGAATTAGGTGTAGATTATCCTACATGGGGTAATACAGAAATTTACGTAAAAACGATCAGTAAAGGTTATTTATTAAAAGGAGAAACTCCTAAAGATGCTTACTGGAGAGTTTCTACTACAGTTGCCAAACGTTTAGGAAAACCTGAAATGGCTTCTAAGTTCTTCGATTACATCTGGAAAGGGTGGTTGAACTTGGCGACTCCAGTTCTTTCTAACACAGGAACAGAAAGAGGTCTTCCTATTTCATGTTTTGGTATCGATGTAGCAGATTCAATTTTCGACATAGGTAACAAGAACTTGGAAATGATGTTGCTAGCTAAACACGGAGGTGGAGTAGGTATTGGAATCAACCAAATTAGACCTTCAGGATCTCTTATAAAAGGTAATGGTACATCTGACGGTATAGTTCCTTTCTGTAAAATTTACGATTCTACTATACTAGCTACCAATCAAGGATCTGTTAGAAGAGGAGCTGCCTCTGTAAACATCGATATTGAACATGGCGATTTTTGGGATTGGTTAGAAATTAGAGAACCTAAAGGTGATGTTAATAGACAATCTCTTAACTTACACCAATGTGTAGTTGTATCTGATACATTTATGCACAAAGTTGAGTCTGGAGACAAAGAAGCTCGTTCTAGATGGACTTCAGTTCTAAAGAAAAGAAGAGCTACTGGAGAACCTTACATCATGTTCAAAGGTAATGTTAACAGAAACAATCCTCAGGCTTATAAGCAGAACGGATTGAAAGTTTACATGACTAATATCTGTTCAGAAATCACATTACACACTGACGAATCTCACTCTTTCGTTTGTTGTCTTTCTTCTATTAACTTAGCTAAGTATGACGAATGGAAAGATACAGATCTAATTTACA
>Ga0315907_10002133_pt1 | contig 25556 bp, 17 predicted proteins | sample LakEriMetagenome_3_FD_203525 | JGI IMG/M metagenome (GOLD analysis project Ga0315907, IMG submission 203525) | Freshwater fungal communities from buoy surface, Lake Erie, Ohio, United States - Buoy 12 MA123 | ecosystem: Environmental > Aquatic > Freshwater > Lake > Lake biofilm | place: USA...
AGCGAAGTTGAGAATGGCCTGAATGCCGGCGGCGACGAGGTCGTTGACGACCTGCTGAGCGACCGACGCCGGGATCGCGAGGATGGCGAGCTTGACGGCATTGGCCGAGATGAATTCGCCAAGGTTCATCATGGGATAGACAGTCACCTTGGGATGACTGCGGGAGGGTTCGGCATCGAAGGCTGCCACGATTTCAAAACCTTCCTTGTTGAAGCCGCTGTAGCGCAGCAGGGCAGCACCGAGATTCCCCACACCGACCAGAATGACCGGCTGAAGCCGCGTCGTGCCGAGCGTCTCGCCAATCGTGGCCGAAAGCGCCTCGACATTGTAGCCGAGCCCGCGCGTTCCGAAATTCCCGAAGCTGGCAAGGTCCTTGCGCAGCTGCGACGGCGTCACGCCAGCCGCCTTGGCGAGCGCTTCCGAAGAAACCGTCTCCACCTTGTTCTCACGGAGCCTCCGCAGGCAGCGCTGGTAGATCGACAGCCGGTAGACGGTCTTGCGGGGAATATCGGGTTTGTCTGACATGAAAGACCGCCGATTGAACTAGCTTGATCCGGCAACGGCAAGCTCGAATCGCGGGCGGGGCACGGCATTTCCGCACCCGGAAACCGACGGCCTCCGTATTGCCTTTGACCTGCGCCCCGGCATCCGCTACGCCTCCGCGCTCACGATTCATCCGAACTCCCAACCACCTATCCTCATGGCCCTTCCCATTGGTTCCACCGCCCCCGATTTCAAACTGACCACGCTCGGAGCCAGCGGCCCCGAGTACGTGTCTCTTTCCGAGCATGCCGGACGCTCCGCGGTCGTGCTCCTTTTCGTTCCGATGGCCTTCACGGGCGTCTGCACCGCGGAACTCTGCGAGGTTTCCGGCGGCCTCAACGAGTACCAGGCCCTGCACGCCCGCGTCCTCGCCATCTCCGGCGACAATCCCTTCGCTCAGAAGGCATGGGCGGATAAGGAAAACATCACGGTCACCCTCCTGAGCGACTACGACCACAGCGTCGCACGCGCCTACGGCATCGCCTACGACAGCTTCCTTCCCGACAAGAATCTCGGTCAGGCAGGCGTTCCCAAGCGCTCGGCCTTCGTGATCGACAAGCACGGCGTCGTCCAGTACGCCGAATTCCACGACAGCCCGGGCGAACTTCCCGACTTTGCCGCGATCAAGGCGGTGCTCGCCGGGCTTGTCTGATTAGCCGGACCTGATTTCATTTCCCGCGACTGCGGGCGGCACTCCCTGTTTCGGGTCGGTGCCGCCCGCTTCTGTTTGGTTCCTGGCATGGCACAGCAAACCGTCATTTCCCGCCGGACGACGCGCGTCCGGTGTTTCCTTGCGCTGAGCGCAGCGATTGGCTTCGCCGTCCTGCCGTCGTGCACGGGCATTCCGCGGGGCTGGAACCGGGCGAAGTCCGCCCGGCCGCAGGATCCGGCCACGGGTGCATGGACCGGAACGTGGCGCAGCGATGTCAACGGTCACCACGGCGGCCTGCGCGCAGTCGTGGAACCGCTGCCGGGGCAGCCGGACACGCTCCGTTTCCGCTACCGCGCTTCATGGATGCGGATTCTCTGCGCAGGTTTCACGGTCGATTGCGCAGTGACACGCCAGCGGGATGGCTCACTGCGGGTCACTGGTTCGAAGGACCTCGGCCGTACCTTCGGCGGCACCTTCGAACACAGCGGCACCATCCGCGATGACCGGCTGTCGGCCACCTATGCCGCAGCCATCGACCGCGGCACCATGGAACTGCGCCGGCTCAACCCCTGAAAGGTTTCCACCTGGACAGCCATCGGGGGTCACGGCAAGGTCGCGCAGCCATGGACGAACTTTTTGACGAGCATGACGGCCCAGTGGGTGCGCCCGATCCCATGCCGGGACGCGGCATTCCGCTGGCGGCCCGCATGCGTCCGCAGTCGCTCGATGAATACGCCGGGCAGCAGCATATCCTCGGTCCAGGGAAACTCCTGCGCCGCGCCGTGGAGGCCGACCGCTTCACTTCCCTGATTTTCTACGGCCCCCCCGGGGTCGGCAAGACCTCGCTGGCCCAGCTCATTGCCCGGCGGACGGAATCGCGCTTCGTCAATCTGAGCGGAGTGGAATCGAATGTGGCCGACATCCGGAAGGCGGTGGAAGCCGCGGAATCGCTGCGGAGGATGCACGGGCGGCCGACGACGCTTTTTGTCGACGAGATTCACCGCTTCAACAAATCGCAGCAGGACGTTCTGCTGCCGTGGATCGAACGCGGCACGGTGCGCTTCATCGGGGCCACCACGCACAATCCCTTCTTCTATGTGAACAGTCCACTGGTGTCGCGGTCGCAGATTTTCCAGCTCGAGCCACTGGCGAATGCCGATATCGAGGCCGTCCTGCGCCGGGCACTGAGCGATGAGGAACGCGGACTGGGATCGCTCGCCATCCAGGCGCACGACAATGCCCTGAGTCACCTTGCGACCATGGCGGACGGCGATGCCCGCAAGGCGCTCACCGCTCTCGAACTGGCAGTTCTGACGACGCCTCCCGACGCCACGGGCGTCATTCTGATTGATCTCGCGGCGGCCGAGGAAAGCATTCAGCGCAAGACCGTGGTCTACGATGCCGACGGCGATGCGCATTACGATACGATCAGTGCCTTCATCAAAAGCATCCGCGGGAGCGATCCCGATGCCGCGCTCTACTGGCTCGCCAAGATGCTGCACGCGGGGGAGGATTTCCGCTTCATTGCCCGGAGGCTCGTGATCGCCGCAAGCGAGGACATTGGTCTGGCTGACAGCAATGCTCTGCGGGTGGCCATCGATGCATGGCAGGCGGCCGAATTCGTCGGGCTTCCCGAAGGCCGTATTCCGCTGGCCCATGCCACCGTCTACCTTGCCACCGCGCCGAAGAGCAACAGTGCCTACGCTGCCCTCGGAGCGGCCCAGCAGGACGTCTCCAGCGGACGCACCCTCGAAGTTCCCCGCCACCTCCGTTCCACCGCCTACAAGGGAGCCGGTTCCCTCGGCCATGGCGAGGGCTACCGCTACGCACACGATTACGACGGCAACTTCATTCCCCAGGCCTACCTTCCGGAAGGCCGTCGCTACTATGAACCAACAGGCAACGGTCAGGAAGCCCGCATCCGCGAGCGGCTCGATTTCTGGCGTCGCCAGTTCGAGGAAACCGCGGGACATCCCCCGCCCTGACCGCACAGTGATCAGCCGTGCTGGCGGATGACCTCGAGAAATGGCTCGAGGTACTTGCGCGCCTTCGCTTCTCCGATCCCCCGGATCCGCAATCCCTCGGCCATGCTGCGCGGCCGCAGTCTCGTCAGGAATTCAAGAGTCTGATTATTGAAGATGAGGTACGCCGCCACGCCCTCGCGCACCGCCATGGCATTGCGGGTCTCACGCAGCCTGCGGTAGAGCGCTTCATCAAATCCCATCTCGGCCAGCTGCACGGCCGCCGCCCCCGCAGGAACCGGACGCTGACCACCCGACGCCGCAGCCGGCCAGTTGAGCCGCAGCCGTCCACCCGACTTCATGAAGTCGGCCCCGGCCGGGGTGAGGGTGACCACGGGATATTCGCCTCCGGAAGTGATCAGGTAGCCCGCGGCTTCCAGTTCCCGGAACAAGGCGAGCACGAAGGCCTGGCCATGATCGCGCAGCGCACCGTAGGTCGAGAGTTCATCGAGCCGCGCGCCGATGACTTCCCGCGAGCGGCTGCCCGTGAGCATGCCCGCGATGCGGGCCCGGCCGAACCTGCCCTGCCATTGCGCGCCGCGGCGTTCGCTGCAGCGGGCCACTCCGCTGAGCAGCTTGCGCACCACAGTGATTTCCTCGGCAGTCGCTTCCCGGGCACCTTCGCGCTGACTGGCGGCCCGGCAGACATCGCAGTTCCCGCAGACCGCGGCATCGGCTTCCCCGAAATATTCCAGAATCCTCTGCTGACGGCATTGCCGGGCATCAGCCCAATCAATCATGCGGCGCAGCTTGTCGCGGTCCCGGCGTTCCTTTTCCTCCATGCCAGCCCGGTCCATCTCCAGATCCGAAACCTTGACGTCGGGCTGCCGCAGCCTCGTCCCGCGGATGCGCTGGCCCGGAACGTCGAATCGTTCCACGTATCCCTGACGCACGAGAACCGCGAGGGCGCTGCCCACCGTCATGCCGTTCTTTTCCTCGAGCCATTCCGAAAGCTGTTCGATGCTGGCCATGACTTCGTGCCGCGCGTCCGCCTTGCTGCGCAGCAACTGGTAGAGGGCCGCCACGGCCGCAGGCGTGGGATTGCTGCCATCGATGAAGAAATCCTGCGTCCGCGTGTCCGCATAATTGTAGAGCAGCTCGCACCAGCCAGGTTCACCATCGCGTCCCGCCCGCCCCGCTTCCTGATAGTAAGCTTCCAGACTCCCCGGGATCTCGAAATGAACCACGAAACGCACGTCGGATCGGTCAATCCCCATCCCAAAGGCATTCGTGGCCACGGCCACCGCCGCCCGCCGCGAAATGAATTCCTCCTGCAGCCTCGCGCGTTCGTCTTCCCTCATGCCCCCATGATAGGCAATCACCCGGATGCCCCACGATTCCATTTCCTCGGCCACTTCATCGACCCGGCCACGCGTCGAACAATACACCACGCCGGTCCCATGCTGCGCCACCACGGCCCGCAGCCGATCGTACTTGTCCTTCACCCGCGCACAGGGCGTCACATTGAGACTGAGATTGGGACGGGCAAATCCGCTCACGCATTCCTCGTGATCGACAAGGCGCAGTTGCCGGACAATGTCCGCCCGCACCTCCGGAGTGGCCGTGGCCGTCAGGGCAATCACCTGCGGTCTCCCGAGCGACTCGAGGGCTTCGCCGAGCTTCTGATAATCCGGACGGAAATCGTGTCCCCACTGGGAAATGCAGTGTGCTTCATCGACCGCGAACAGGGCGATGTCGACGGTGCGCAGCGCTTCCACGAAGGCGCGCTGACGGAACCGCTCGGGCGCAATGTAGACCAGCTTGAGATCCCCCCGCCGCAGGGCTGCAATCCGTTCGCGCTGCACGGAGGCATCCACCGTACTGTTGATGACTTCCGCGGCCACCCCCCGGCGCTGCAGGGCATCGACCTGATCCTTCATGAGGGCGATGAGCGGACTCACCACCACCGTGACCCCATCCATAATGAGGGCGGGCAACTGGTAGCAGAGGGATTTCCCTCCCCCCGTCGGCATGATGGCGAGGGCATCCCGGCCACTCAGCAGAGCCGAGACGATTTTCCCCTGCCCTTCGAGGAACTGCCGGTGCCCGAAGACACGCTCAAGGACCGCAAGGGGATCGTGCGGCCGCTGCTCATCGCTCATGGCCGTCCTTCCTTCCGCCCGTCAGACCGTGCCCCGGCCGATTCCGCGGTACGTGAAGCCCAGTTCGCGCATCGCTCCCGGATCCAGCAGATTCCGGCCATCGAAGACGAGCGGACTCATCATCATCGCACGCACTGCCCCGAAATCCTGCACGGCAAACTCCGGCCACTCCGTCGCAATGACGAGCGCCTCGGCGTCCTTGACCGCTTCCATGGGACTGTTTGCAAAGATGAGCCGCGACGCGACATCGAGGTGCCGTGCATTCTCCATGGCCTTGGGATCGTAAACGGTCACATGGGCTCCCTCACGCACCAGCGACTCGACGAGCGAAACAGCGACGGAGGAACGGATGTCGTCCGTGTTGTTCTTGAAGGCGAGTCCCCACACGGCAATGCGCTTGTCCTCGAGTACCCAGAGGGCATCGCGGATTGATTTCAGGAAGCGCTGCTGCTGGCCACGGTTGATTTCCTCCACCTCCTTGAGCAGGCGGAAAGGAACACCGAGCTGCTCACTGATGGCAATGAATGCCGAAATGTCCTTCGGGAAGCAGGATCCTCCGTAGCCGATGCCGGCATTGAGGAAATTGCGTCCAATGCGGCGGTCCATGCCGATTCCCTCCGCCACTTTCTCGACGTCCGCTCCGCTGGCTTCGCAGATCTGACTGACGGCATTGATGTAGGAAATCTTGAGAGCGAGGAAGCTGTTGGCGGCGTGCTTGATGAGTTCGGCGCTGTTGATGTCGGTAATGAGAATGGGGGCATCGAAGGGTTCGTAGACCTTCTTCATGCGGGTGATGGCTTCCTCGCTGTTCGCACCGACGACGATGCGGTCCGGATTCATGAGGTCGTCCACCGCACAGCCTTCGCGCAGGAATTCCGGATTGCTGACGACATCGAAGGGAACATTGGGAGCGTAGCGCCGGATCGTGTCGGCCACCTTGTCGCCGGTCTTCACCGGGACCGTGCTCTTGTCGACAATGACCCGGTATTCCTTGAGAACCTGCGCGATTTCCCGCGCCACTTTCTCGATGAACCGCAGATCGACACTGCCGTCCGGCTGCGGAGGCGTCGGCACGGCAATGAAAATGACCTCGCCGAAATCCACGCCCTCGCCCGTGCTCGCTGTGAACTTAAGCCGTCCTGCTTCCACATTCCGCTTCACCAATTCCTCGAGGCCGGGTTCATAAATGGGCACTTCGCCACGCAGCAGGCGCTCAATCTTCTGCTGGTTGTTGTCCACGCACATCACTTCGTGTCCCACTTCCGCAAAACAGGCACCGGTGGTCAGTCCCACGTAGCCGGATCCAATAATCGTCAGTTTCATAAGGTCATTCGCACGCGCAGACATGATTCGGATGGCGTCCCGCGGCTGGCTTCCATCCTTCCCCGATGCTGATCCGTCAATGGGTTTCGAGCGACACGCGTCGCCCGAAGACCTTGCGCAGCACGGTGCGGGCCGCATGCCATCCGCACATGCCGTGCACGCCCGGACCGGGCGGCGTCGATGCGGAACAGAGAAAGATGTCGCCTGCGGGCGTAGTCCATGGATTCCACCGGGTCACCGGCCTCGTGTAAAGTTGCCCGGCATCGACGACCCCGCCGATGACATCGCCGCCCACATTATTGGGATTGTAGGCCTCGTAGGCCGCCGGACCCATGACGCTTTCGGCAAGCACCGTGTCGCGGAAGCCTGGCGCAAAGCGTTCAATCTGCCCGAGTATGGCTGCGCGCATATCCTGCGTGGATCCATGCGGGACATGGCAATAAGCCCACGCCACCTGCCGCCCGGCCGGAGCCCGGTCGGGATCGCACACGCTCTGCTGCGCCACGAGCACAAACGGCCGGTCATTCTGCCGCGTCCCCCAGCAATCGCGCTCACTGGCCTCGACTTCCTCATGACCGCCGCCCACGTGCACCGTTCCGGCCCGGCGGCATCCATCATTGGTCCATGGAATCGGCTCACTGAGGGCAAGATCGAGTTTGCAGACACCCGGCCCGTACCGGTAGCGGAGCAACCGCCGCACGTAACCGGCAGGCAGACGGCTGCCGCACACCGACGCCAGTTCCCCCGGACTGGTATCGAAGAGGTAAGCGGAAGCAGCCGGAAGTTCCGCAAGGCTGCGCACCCGCCAGCCGCACACGATTTCGCCACCCGACGCTTCGAGGCAGCGCACGAGGGCAGCAGCCAGTTGTCCACTTCCGCCACGCACCACCGGCCATCCTCCGCTGTGACCTGCCATGCCGAGGGCGAGCCCCACCGCGGATGTCAATCCACGCTCGAGCGGCAGCACGGAATGAGCAGCATTGCCCGCGAACAGGGCCTGCACTTCCGGTGTCCGGAACGATCCCCGCACCAGCGAAGCCGCACTGCGCACCGCCGTACGGCCGAATTTCATGAGTCCCACCACGTCCCGCGGCACCAGCGGCAGCGGACCCAGCAGATCATGCCACAGCCGTGGCAGGCGTTCCACGAGCGGACCGAAAATGCCCCGCCATGCGGCTCCGTCTGATCCCATCCCGTCCACCGTCCGCGCAAGGTCCCGGTACATGAGGCCCGCGCGCCCGCCGTCCAGCGGATGCGCCACCACCACCTCGGGATGCCGCCATTCCAAGCCAAACCGCTCCAGTCCCAGACTCCCGAAAAATGGCGACGCCATCCCCATCGGATGCACCGCGCTGCATACATCATGCCGGAAACCCGGCAAAGTCAGTTCCGCCGTCCGCATGCCCCCGCCCGGCAGCGCCGCCGCCTCCACCACCAGCACGCCCAGTCCCTCCCGCGCAAGGGCCACCGCGGCAGCCAGCCCGTTCGGACCACTGCCCACCACCACCACATCATAGCGGCTTCGCTTTGGATTTCCTCGCCCTTCCATGCGCCACCCTTCACCTTCTCCCCCGTCCTGTCCACCGACTCCCGAAGCCAGACCATGGAACGCAAAACAGAAAAACAAAAGCCCGGCTGGCGCGTGTCGCATCGCACCAGCCGGGCCAAACCTGCAGAGGAAATCCTCAGATCGCCTTCTTGATCGCGGAAGACGGCACGAAACGCACGGTCTTGCTCGCCTTGATGGTCATGGTCGCACCCGTCTTCGGGTTGCGGCCCTTGCGCGCCTTGCGGGTCGCCAGCTTAAAGGTGCCAAAGCCGATCACCTGGACGGCCTTGTCCTTCTTCACACCCTTGACAATGGAATCAAGCACTGCCGCCACGGCGTCCGCTGCTGCCTTCTTGCTGGTGTCTTTGCCGAGCGACTTCTGCACGGCCTCAATGAGTTCTGCTTTGTTCATGGACGTAGGTTGGTTTTGATTGACGGCAGCCAGGCCCGAGGAAAGGCTCGGCCGCACGGAGTTCCTTATGGATTCAGTCAATTCCTGTCAATCACTTGTCAGGAATTTTAGTTATCAAAAAGCCGCGGATTGCTTCTTTAATTCACAAAACAATGACTCCTCCTCCCTTTCTCCTGAAACGCCCGTCGGTCGATCCCACAGCCTTCGTGGCACCGGGCGCGGTACTGCTGGGCGATGTGACCATCGGGCCCGAAGCGAGCATCTGGTATCAGGCAGTGCTGCGCGGCGACATCAACCGGATCACCGTCGGGCGCGGCTCCAATATTCAGGATGGCTCGGTGGTGCATCTGTCGGAGGCCCATGGCTGTCATGTGGGCGACTACGTGACGGTGGGTCACATGGCGATGCTGCATGCCTGCACAATTGGCGACGAGTGCCTGATTGGCATGGGAGCGATCATTCTGGACGGAGCGGAGATTGGCGCGCGGTCGATCATTGGAGCCGGAGCGGTGGTGACGCAGGGTAAAAAAATCCCCCCCGGGTCGATGGTCATGGGGACACCAGGAAAGGTCGTGCGGGAACTTTCCGGGGAAGAACAGGCGGAACTGAAAGGCTGGGCGGAACGCTACACTCGCCTCATTCCGCATTACCATCAGCTCGGGCTGGCCGATTCGTCGCACACCCGTCCGCAGGAAGGTCTGCATTCATGAATCCCCGCAGACACCTCACGATTTCGCAGGATCCGGTCGTTCTGCCGGATGGCTTTGCAGACGGCCAACTGGGGGCGGAACTGATCTTCCTTGGCCGGGTCCGGGGCACGGAAAATGGCGAGCCGATTTCCGGAATTCTTTATACCTGCTACGAAGCGATGGCGCAGCAGGAAATGGAACGCATTCATGCGGAAATCATGGCGGCCCATGGTCCGCACGACGTCATCATTCACCATCGTATCGGCTTTGTGCCGAATGGCGAAGCATCCCTGCTGATTGCCTGCGGAACCCGCCACAGCCCGGAAGCCTTCACGCTGGTGCATGCCTACCTGCGCCGCATCAAGGAATCGCTCCCCGTCTGGAAGCATTGCCAGCCCGCTGACGTTTCCATGCCCGCTTCCCTCTGAAACCGATCCTCCTGTTCCCCTTTGCCATGTCCACGCCTGCCCGTTCCGCGACACTTGATCTTCTCCAGCGATATTACGCCGCTTTTGAGGCGGGCGACCGGGCCACCATGCTTGCGCTGCTGAGCGACGACGTGCAGCACGACATCAATCAGGGCGGGCGGGAAAGCGGCCGCGAGGCCTTCCGGGCTTTCATGGAACGGATGGATCGATGCTACGAGGAAAGGCTGAGCGGGCTGACCTTGTTTGCCTCCGACTGCGGAACGCGCGGGGCGGCGGAGTTCACCGTGCATGGCCGGTACCTGGCCGCCGATGACGGATTGCCGCCGGCGCGCGGTCAGCGCTACGAATTGCCCGCCGGTGCGTTCTTTGCGGTGCACGACGGCCGCATCACCCGCATCACCATGTACTACAATCTCCATGACTGGATCGCTCAGGTCGCGGAGTGAGCCGCGGGCCGCGGCAGTCCTTCCGGGCGGCAGTGAATCTGTTCCCCTTGCATCTCGACAGCGGACAGCGATCCCGGTAGGAATGCGGGCATGCAATTCCTGCGCTACACGGCCATCTGGCTGGCTCTTGGACTCGGCCTTTTGTCCGCGGCCCCGGAGCCAGTCGCCATCAACAATGATTCCTTTGAAGCACAGAAGGATTCGCTGAATGGGGACGGCGATGCCACGCCGATCGGCAATGATCCGGGCGACTACACGCTGGCGAATGTGCCGCAGTGGACCGCGGTGAGCGCAGGCCTTTTCCATCCGGACACGCCGCTCGATTTTGCGCCTGATGGCGATCTGGTGGCCTTTGTGGACAATGGCGGCAGCCTTGCCCAGCCGCTGTTGCTTCCCGATGGCACACTGGTCACCGCCCTGCCCGTCCGGCGCATTACGGTGTCTGCCCTCGTACGCGGTCGGAGCGGCGGACAACCTGCGGCCACCATTGGGCTCCGCAGCGGATCCACCAGCCTGACTTCCGCGGTTCCCCTGCCCGTGCCAGCCAATCCGGACGGCTACAGCCGGACGGAAGCCACCGTGAGTCTGCCGGCCTCACTCGACCCCACCGTGCTGGGACAACCGCTCACGCTGGTCATCGCGTCGGCAGGCCAGCAGCTGAATATCGACAAGGTATCCGCAACCGTCGCCTCGCCTCCGCGCATCACGACGTTCTCGGTCAGCCCGCAGCCCGCCACCGCCGGACAAGCCCTGCAAGTGAACTGGTCTGTCGACGGCGCGGATTCCCTGACGCTTGACGGACGCGATGTCACCGGACTCGTATCGGCCACGCTGCCCGCTCCGGACTTTCCGGGAAGGATCACACTGACGGCGACCAATGCGGACGGCACTTCGATCAGCGAACTGCCCATCAGAGTGGTCCCGGCTCCGCTGCCGCCGCCGACCATACGCATCTCGGAAGCCGTCACGGACAATATCAGCGGCCTGCGGGACGAAGACGGATCCCTCCAGGATTGGATCGAACTCGAGAATCTCACAAACCAGACCGTTTCGCTCGCGGGTTGGCATCTGAGCGACGATCCCGTCAATCCCCGGAAGTGGATCTTTCCCAGCGTGGCCGTTCCCGCCGGAGGACGAGCCGTGGTCTTTGCTTCGGGCAAAAACCGCAGCACAATTCCCCTGCACACGAATTTCCGGCTCTCCAATGCCGGGGAAACCGTGGTTCTTTCGGATCCCGAGGGACGCCCCGTGAGCCGTCTCGAGATTCCCGCTCTGCCTGCCAACCGCGCCTTCGGCCTCGGCTTCGGACCCAGTGGAGGAACCGTCAGCCTGCTCGCGCCGGAAGCCCCGGTCCGCTGGCTGGCTCCCACGGGCGCAATCGATCCCGCATGGCGGGCCAGCGCCGCCTTCGATGACGGCGCATGGGCGGCGGGCGCATGGGATTTCGGTTTCAGTGAATCCACCGTGACCGCCTACGGAGTACCCACTGGCACGGTGGGATCGCAGACGTATTCCGGGGCGCTCGGGATGGATTTCGATGCCCTGCGGCCCATCACGGTGACCGAACTCGGCTGCTTCGACAGCAGTGCCAATGGACTGAGCCGCACCATCACGGTCGTCCTGTGGTCACGGCGGCAGAATGGCACGCCCACGAATCCGGCAGACGATACCGCGGGCACTGTGATGGCCAGCGAAGTCTTCACCACGGCATCGCCGGGAACCCTGAACGGAACGCAGCGCTTCAAGCCACTGGCCACGCCCCTGCTGCTGCCAGCCGGTTCCTACACCATGGTGGCCTACAATTACGGAAGCGGAGAACCCAACGGAAACAACGCCGCCTTTCTCACTTCGGTCAATCCCGGCAGCGGTGCTCTCGCCTTTGTGGGCTCGAGCCGCTACGGCAGCGCCACGGTGCCGTCTTCACCGGCGGCCTCATGGCCGGGATCACCCGACGGCGGACCCGCAGCCCGCTACGCCGCGGGCACATTCCGCTTCCGCGAATCCGCTCCCGTCAGAACAAACACATCGGCAGCCATGCTCGGCCGCACGGCTTCCCTCCTGACCCGTTCGCCGCTGGCACTCCCGGCCGGTCCGGCACCCACCCAGGCGACCCTGACGGTCACCGCCGATGACGGCTTTGCCGCATGGCTCAACGGTACGGAGATTGCCCGCCGCCATGCGCCGCCCGACCCCGGCTTCGACTCGACCGCGACCGCCGCCGACCGCTTCACGGCTTCGTTTTCCATCCCGGCCACCGCCTTCCAGCAAGGAAACAATGTCCTTGCACTGCACGGTCTCAATGTGGCGGCGGGCGACCCGGATTTCTCCCTCGCTGCCAGCCTGACGGCCCCGGAGACAAGGGAAATCGGGGGCTTTCTCACGGCACCAACACCGGGTCAGCCGAATGCTCCGGCGCTCGCGGCCCTCGGTCCGGTCATCACCGAAATCCACAGCGACCCACCCGATTCGAAATCGCGCTTCACCGAATTCCTCGAAATCTTCAATCCAACCCCGGACGCGATCGACCTCTCGCAGTGGTCGCTCACGGGCGGTATCCGGTTTTCGTTTCCGCAAGGGACCACGCTGGCTCCCGGCACATGGATCGTGGTCGCAGAAAATCCGGGCCACCTTCAGACGTTTCTCGGCTTTCCCCATGCCCTCGGACCATGGTCGGGCAGCCTTGCCAACGAAGGGGATGAAATCGTGCTGCGACGTGCCGACCTCACGGTGGCAGACCGGGTTTCCTACGAACTCGGCTTCCCATGGCCGACGGTCGGCGACGACCCGGGACGGTCGCTGCAGCTGATCTCGGAACGGCTGGACCGATCCCTTGGAGGATCGTGGCGCAGCGCCCTGCCGACGCCGGGCAGCCGCAATGCGGTCGCGGCAGGCTCCGCGCCCCCGGCCATCCGCCGCGTTTCCCATGCCCCCGCCACTCCCTCGTCCGGCCTCGCAGTCACGGTCACGGCCACCGTCAGCGACCCCGATGGCATCAGTGCCGTCTGGCTCGAAATCCAGACCGTCGATCCCGGGCAGTACCTCCGCGCCACCGATGCAGCCTATCTGACCCGCTGGGAAACGCTGGCCATGAACGATCGCGGAACCGATGGCGATGCCACGGCGCACGATGGGATTTTCACGGTCACAGTCCCCGCCGCCGTTCAGCAGCACCGCCGCCTTGTGCGCTACCGGATCCGCGCATGGGACGGACAACTGACCGAAGTCCGCGTGCCCTATGCGGATGACCCCGTCCCGAATTTCGCATGGTTCTGCTACGATGGCGTGCCGTCATGGACGGGCGCAGTCCGACCGGGGGTGACCCCTGCGGAAACATTCCCCGCGGCCACCATGCAGCGGGTCCGGCCATGGCATCTCCTCAGCCACGCCGACGACGTGCAGAACTGCCAGTACAATCCTGCCTTCAACGACGGTACCTACCGCTTTCCAGGCACGCTCGTGATCGGCGACCAGGTCTACGATCACGTGCTCTACCGCGTCAAAGGCCAGAACAGCACCTACAATACAGGCAAGAATAAATGGAAGTTCCGCTTCCACCGCGGCCACCTGCTCGAGATGCCCGACAACTACGGCAGCCGCACCACCACGGTCCGCACGCTCAACCTTTCATCGGTCCCCGCCCCATGGGCTCCATGGAACCGCGGCATGCACGGCCTCGACGAAGCAGTCGCCTTCCGTCTCAGCAATCTCGCAGGTGCCCCCGCTCCGGATTCATCCTACGTCCACTGGCGTGTCATCGACGGTGCCGCCGAAGCCGGCCCCAGCCAGTTCGACGGCGACTTCTGGGGCCTCTACCTCGCCTTCGAAAACACCGACAACGAATTCAAGGACGGTCACGGTCTCCCGGACGGCAATATCTTCCGCCTCCAGATCACCGGAGCCGGCAATTCCGTGCTCGGTCAGGGCAAAGGACAACCGGATGACCTCAGCGACCTCAATGCATTCACCAGTACCACCGCAGGTTACCGCCGCGGCGGAGGCACGGCCACCACAGCCCCTCTCGTCTCGGCCATCCAGCCGGAATCATGGTTCCGCGACAATGTCGACCTCCCGGAATACTTCAGCTGGCGCGCCGTCACCGAAGCCATCAACCAGACCGATCGACGCGAGCAGGAAAATGTCGTCTACTTCCGCCGCCCACCGGCCCCGGCCGGAGACGGACGCTGGATGATCCTGCCATGGGATTGCGACCTCCTCTACGAGAACTTCGACCGCTGGGGCCCGCAGTCGGTGCAGACGGCCGTCAATCTTCAGCAGTACGAACAGATTTCCCGCGCACTGCTGCATCCGGCCATCCTGCGCGACTTCCGGAACCGCGCCCGGGAACTGCAGGATCTCCTCCTCAACAGCGACCAGGCATGGAAGGTGATCGACGAATTCCTCTGCCACATCACGGACGAATCTCCGCGCATCATTCCACTGGGCAGTCCCATCGCGGATGGCTTCGCGGAAGCAGAACGCCGCCGCTGGGATCACCACCCGGCCAACCCGGTGCCGCCACGCGGGAATTCCGCCACGGGTAATTACTACAAGTCGCCCTACCCCATCGGCAACATGACCAATGGCCCGCCGCAGCCGTACAACCGAACGCTGGCATCCGCAGACCTCGAAGGCATGGTCCGCTGGGTCAAGGAATTCATCGCCACCGGACCAAACGGAGGCGGCCGCCTCACCCGCATGGCGGAAGGCCGCGTCGCCCCCTACACCCTCGCCACCACCACCCCCATCACCATCCCGGAAACCCCGGTCATCACCTACCGCGGGGCTCCCGGTTTCCCAATCGATCAACTCCGCTTCAGCACCTCCCCCTTCGCCTCGCCCAATGGCCAGACCTTCGCGGCCATCCAATGGCGCGTCGGCGAAGTCTCGGATCCTTCAATCCCGGGCTTCACCCCGGGACAGCCATGGCGCTACGAAATCGAAGGTGTCTGGACTCCCCCGGCCACCACGGCCTTCCCGGAATCGGTCACCGTTCCGGCCACGGGCCTGTCGCCAGGCCGCACCTACCGCGCCCGCGTGCGCCATCTCGATTCCGCCGGTAACTGGAGTCACTGGAGCGCGCCAGCGCAGTTCACGGCCGCACCACCAAGCCCGGAACTCCTCGCCGCCCATCTCGTGGTCAGCGAAATCATGTACAACCCGCCGCCACCGCACGGCAGCGACGCGGAATTCATCGAATTGCTCAACATCCATCCCACAGCCATGCTCGACCTCACTGGCGTCCAGTTTTCCGCTGGAATCACCTTCGCGTTTCCACCGGGCACCTCGCTGCCACCGGCAGCCCGGCTCGTGGTTGTCCGCGATCCCGCGACGTTTGCGGCGGTCTACGGAAACGCTGCCACGGTCGCAGGCACCTTCGATGGAAGCCTGTCAAACAACGGCGAACTCCTCCGCCTCACCTTCGGCAACGATACCGTCCTCCGCAGCATTCCCTACGGCACCTCCACCCCATGGCCGTCCGCCCCGGACAACTCAGGCACCAGCCTCGTCCTCATCTCTCCATTCTCGAATCCAGACCACGCCGATCCCCTCAACTGGCGCGCCGCCACCACCTCCAATCCCGGCAGCACCGACAGCACAGCCTTCCCCGCATGGCTCGCGCAAAACCAGCAGAGCGACCCCTCAGCAGACACGGATGGCGATGGACTCAGCGCCCTCGCCGAATACGCCCTCGGCGGCAATCCTGACATCCCATCAGCGGACCCTCTGCCGTCGTTCTCCCTCGCGCCCGACGGCTCGGCCCTCGTCACGTTCTCCCGCCCACTCACCCACGACCACGCCGCGGTCACCCTCGAACAATCCACCGGTTCCACATGGTCGACGCTCACCGCTCCCATCGTGAACCGACAGCAGGCGGGCCCCACCGAAACCATCACGCTCGCAGCCCCACCCATCGATTCCCCAAGGCGCTTCCTGCGCCTCCGCTTCACCCTTCCCTGAACCAAAGCGGCGTCACCGGACGCGGCCCGACGGGAGAATACCAAAGCTCGCCAGCACCGCCGCGGTCTCGTCCATCGGCAGGCCCACCACATTGCTCCACGAACCATCGACCCGCGCAATGATCTTCTCCCCGTGTTCCTGGGCCGCGTAGCCGCCAGCCTTGTCGAGCGGATTGATCAATCCCAGATACACCTCCCGCTCAGCCTCGCTCAGCGGCAGAAATGTCACCCGCGTCTCCACCGTGAAGCACTCTTCCCGGCCCCCGCCCACCACCGCCACCGCAGTCACCACCGAATGCGTCCGGCCCGCCAGCAGCGCCAGCATCCTCCGCGCCTCATCCAGATCCACAGGCTTCGTCAGCGCCACCCCATCAATCGCCACCAGAGTGTCCGCCGCCAGCACCACCGACCCACCCCATCGGCCCGCCCCCACCCTCGCCTTCCCCACCGCATTCCACTTCGTCAGTTCCTCCAGCCCCATCCTCTCCTCGTGCCGCTCGTCAATGTCCGCCGCATCCACCACAAAATCATAGCCAGCATCCCCCAGCAACTCACGCCGCCGCGGAGAACCAGACGCCAAAACAAATTTCGCCTCACCAGTATTCACCATTTCATCCTATCTAGCCTGCTCCGCCTATTCCGCACCTCCAATCTTTCACCGCCTAACGGACTTTTCACCCCTCGCAGTGATTCGTTTCCCCGGAGCAATGCCTAAATTTAAGAAAGGCCCCTGATTATCAGAGAAATTTTTGAAATTCTATTTGCCATAAAGCCGTCCTGTGGTAAGTTATTCACAGATTACTCGCAGTAATCATCACTTTGTTGGTAACGAGGAACGAATCGCCCGGTCTGGTCGCCGGGTGATTCACCGCGGGCCTCCTAGGGACTGTATCCCTGGGAGGCCCGCAAATTTTTTGCTGATTCTCCACATCGGCTGTCCCGCGATCATCAGTCTCTCCGGAAGATCTCCAGGGATGACGAATCCTATGAGGCTTATGGTTCTTACAATCCTTCAGATCCACTGCCGGTTCCGCCGCCAGGAGACTTGGTGATCCACGCGAGGAATTCCCGGTTTCCATCGGTTCCGCGGATGGGGGAATCCATGACGGCGCGCCATTGGAAGCCGGGGCAGGCATCGATGAAGGCACGGATGGAGGCGACGGCTCGGTCGTGCAGGGCGGGATCGCGGACGATGCCTCCGGGACCGATGTCTTCGCGGGTCAGTTCGAACTGTGGTTTGATGAGGCAGACGAGGTGACCACCGGGGGCGAGGGCCTGCATGACGGGTGGCATCACGAGGCGCAGGGAGATGAAGGAGACATCGAAGACGGCGAGCTGGGGACGTTCCGGGAAATCATCCGGGGTGAGGTGGCGGACATTGCATTGCTCACGGGCAATCACGCGGGGGTCGCTGCGGAGACGCCAGACGAGCTGATTGGTGCCGACATCGAAGGTGTAGACGCGGGCAGCCCCGTGCTGGAGCAGGCAATCGGTGAAGCCGCCGGTGCTGGCCCCGATGTCCATGCAGATCCATGCGGTGGGATCGATGGAGAACTGCTGCAGGGCTCCTTCCAGCTTGAGTCCGCCGCGGCTCACGTAGCGGGGCTTTGCAAGGATCTCGAGCACATCGGCCGCCGTGACCGGCTGACCGGGCTTGGCCGCGGGCTGACCATTGACGCGGACTTCCCCCGCGAGCACGAGCCTGCGGCCCTGTTCACGGGAGTCCACCATGCCGCGTGCCGCGAGAGCAGCATCAAGTCGTTCCCGGGCCGCCATGGTCAGCCGGACGGACAATCGTTGATCGCGTCGATGAAGCGGCGCAGCCGTCCGTAGTTGCGCCGCTGCAGGCGGAACACAAGCCTCGGCAGGTGCGTGATGGTTTCCTCGTCCAGTTCCTGCGGCAATGCCTCGCTCTGCTGAATGGAACCCGATGCCACAAGGTCGCCGAAGTCGGCATTGAGCTGCGCCAGCTGGGCGTCGCTCAGTTTCCGCTGGAGCCGGACCACAAACTGATCGCGCACGAAGCGGTACGAATGGAAGATCCGGTAGAAATGCTTGAACTCGTGCACGGCTTCCTCGATGTCGTCGGTGATCCGGAAGAGGGCGAAGTCGTCGACGCTGATGAGGCGGCGGCTGAGTAGTTCGTCGCGCAGAAAGCGGTCGAAGGTTTTCCAGTAGTTGGCCCCCGGAACATCGACCATGACAAGCGGCAGAATGGCGGTTTTCCCGGTCTGCATGAGGGTGAGCACTTCAAATCCTTCATCCATGGTTCCAAATCCGCCGGGGAAGAGGGCGAATCCTTCCGATTCCTTCACGAAAGTCAGTTTGCGTGTGAAGAAGTAATTGAAGGGCACAAGCTTGGGATCGCCTCCAATGGTTTCGTTGGCTTCCTGCTCGAAGGGCAGCCGGATATTCAGCCCGAAGCTGTTGTCGGCCCCGGCTCCTTTCTGGGCGGCTCCCATGATACCGTCGCCGGCTCCGGTGATGATCATGAACCCTTCCTCGACCATGCGGCGGGAGAAGCGCTCGGCGGCCTTCGCTTCGGGTTCATCAGGTCGGGTCCGCGCGGATCCATAGACGGCCACTTTGCGGCGGTTGCCGAACGGACGGAAAACGCGCCAGGCATTGCGCAGTTCCTTGACGGCCCGGTTGAGAAGTTTCAGTTCGGCGACACTGACATCGTGGCGCGCCAGCCGCAGGGCTGAGATGATCAGCTCTTCGATGAGGTCGGGATTGGCCACGCCACCCCAGTCCTTCACCAGTTGGTCGACACGGGCATCGAAGGCCGGATCCCCGGTGGTCGTGCGTTTGCCACTCAGGGCGAGAATGCCTCCACCGGTGAAATCCTTCCCGGTCTTTTCATGGGGATTGTCCTGCTTCATTTCACATGGCTTGCGGATCCGGACCATCCGGACCCTCCCCTATCAACGCCCGCCGCCGCCGCCGCGCGAACGGATATTTTCATTTCCGGAAACGGCATGTTCCCTGCCTCAGGCACGCAGCGCGAACAAGCCAATGGCAGCCAGCACAATCGTGATGAGCGCCTCCACAAGGGCCTGCCCCGCCACGAAACCAGAACCAACCGGGACCGTGTAGCGCTCTGCCTGCGCAGCATTCCTCTTCTGCCAGAACCACGCAAGGAGAGCGCCGAGCGTAAAGCCAAGACCACTCGCAAAATCAATCACGAAGCCAAGCCCCAGCCCCATCGCACTAGGCAGCCACGGACGCAGCCGCGGAAACATCCGTTCCATGAGCGGCAGCAGCACGCCAAGCACACCCCCCACCACAATGGCCGCGCCAGCTCCCCACGGAAGCGATTCCATGGCCGACTTCCCATCGGTCGGATTAAGCAGATCCGCCATCGCCTTCCATGAAGCCGCCGCCTGCATGGGGAATTTGGCAATCAGTTTGTCGTAATCCCCGGCAATCAGATACCATGCCGGTACAATCGCCAGCGTCCCAAAGAAAACCCCCGCAAACTGCGCCAGAAACTGCTTCCGCGGATTCGCCCCCAGTACATAGCCGCTCTTCAGATCCGTGAGCAGATCCGCCGCACTGGCCGCCGCCGCCGAGGTCGTCCCCGCCGTCATCAGATTCGTGATCTTGTTCCCCGGATGCAGGACCGCAAACGCCAGCTGCGTCACTTTACCCATCGCTCCAATCGGCGTGGTGTCAGTCTCGCCAGTCGCCCGGCAGGCCACCAGCGCGAGCGGAAAGGCCATCGCGATGCCGACAAGCCCGAGGTACCACGGAATGCCAAAGCCGATCTGCATGACCGCCACGAGGCCCAGCGTGATCGGCACCAGCCCGATCACCATCCAGCGGCCCGGCACCTCGATTTCCGCCATGGCCGCGTCCTCCGCGGATGTCCCGCTGCGGCGGCGGAAGGCAGCCGCAATGCTGCGCCACTGGAAGGCCAGCGAGACCAGACTCGAAACCACCATGAGGGCCGTACCGCCCCAGACCCCCCAGCGGAACAGCACCGTGACCAGCCCATCCGGCGTTTCCGAAACCTTGACCGCACCATGCGCCACCAGCATCGGCCCCAGCACATAATGCAGAATCACCGTGCCCAGCAGCATGGAGAGCGAAGCCCGTAAACCCACAATCATCCCAGCCCCAAGGGTCAGCAGCGACGGTTCCCATGCCAGACCAGCGAACTTCACGCCACCCGCAACCGCCGGATGCGGCAGATTGACGTGCTCGATCATCCCGCTGAATTTCGTCATGGCACTGCGCGTGCCTTCACTCAGCCAGCGTGCCGATTCCGCAAGATTGCCAAGCTGACGCAGCAGCGCAAGAATCGCCCCGGCCGCCATCGCCCGCAGCAGCGCATACGCCTTGCGCGATGCCTCGGCACTGGCCGCATAAAGGCTCCGCAGCGTCTCCGCCGCCGCAATCCCGCCCGGAAACGGCAGTTGTTCGTGATTGATCATCTGACGCTTCATCGGAATCGCCAGAAAGACCCCGAGACAGGCCGTCAGAAACACAAACGCCGTCATGAGCGGCCATGGCATGTGCTTCCCGCCATTCACCATGAGCAGGGCCGCACAGGCACTGCCCACCACCGATCCCGTACTGTAGCCCGCCGCAGAGGCTGTCGACTGCATGCAGTTGTTCTCCAGCAGGCTCATCGGCGTAAGCTTGCCGCCCGTGAGCGCCCGCAGCCCATTCCAGATGGCCCACGACATCACACAGGCCGTGATGGCCACCCCAAACGCCCAGCCCAGCCGCAGCGTCGTGTACAGATTCGAAAGAGAAAGAAACGCCCCCAGCAACCCACCCATGAGGACCGCCCGCAGCGTCAACTGCTTCTGCTGATGACCCTGATACGCATTCCGGAACCACCAGAGATCCTTCTCCTCAGGCGAAGCATCTGGCCCCGGCGCTGGCACCGGCAGACTGGCAGAATCGGATCGGTCGGAAATCATGGCGTCGATATAGTAAAAAAGCGGGTTCCACGCCTTTGAAGCGTGAAACCCGCCAATGTGCAATCCTTGATCGCTCCCGGAGGTCCGGGAATCAGCGTCCGCGGCCACCGCGTCCGCCACCCGGAGGTCCACCGCCGCCCGGACCGCCGAAGCCACGCCAGTCGCCGCGATCCGGCGGTTGGGTGACCTGCTGCTGCTGTTCAGCGGTCAGGCCGCTCGTGGCCAGCCATGCGGCCGCTTCCTGCGGATTGGTGCGCATGTAATTGCGGCCGACATCTATGAGGGTGTCGGAGCGGAGTTCCGGGTCCTGAATGACCCCGGCCCAGACAGCCGCGTCCTGCGGGGCTTCGCGGGCAATGTTGCGGGCAATCTGCTGCGCTCCAGCATCCTTGTTGGCTCCCGACGGCAGCGAGTTGACGAACTTACTGGCCGCTTCCGCATCCTTGCCATCGTCCTTGCGCATCCACTCACCCACCACTTCGCCATAAGCCCGGGCCTGGGCATCACCCTTCAGCCCCGAGGCAAACTCAATGCCCTTCTGAGGATCCTGACGGCCGAGACTCTCGGCGACATTGCCCACCGCATTGAGCGCATACTGCTCGCCCTGATGCGCCTTCACGAATTCCGCCGCCTTGGCCGGATCCGAACGCATCATCTGGTCCGCCACCGTATCAAAGGCACCACGCTTCATGGTCGGATCCGTGATCGAACCGATCCATTCGGAAGCCTTCTCGGTGCCTCCGGTCCGGATCATTTCGCGGGCAATGGTTTCCGCCGCACGGGCGCGTTCACCCTCGTCCTTCATGGTGCCTGCATACTTCATGGCCCCTTCAACATCGCTCTTGGCCATGCCGTTGACGATGGCCATCGACATGAATTCCTTGCCGCCACCCTCGAACTCATTGAGCCACTTCATGGCCGCCTGCGGATCCTTGGTGGCCCACGCCGCAAGGACCGCCGGCTGCGCAAAGCGCGATCCACGGTCGCCATCAGCACCGAGCGTCTTCATGGCCGCTTCCGGATCCACCGACCCCCACGCATGCGCAAGCATCGGCATGTAGCGCATCGATTCCCAGCCACCCACATTCTCGCGGAGCATGGCCAGCGCAGCCGGCGCATTATCCGGAGTAAGTGCCTCCATGAGGCGCGCAAACATCATCTGGCTCTTCACCGGATTGTTCTCACGCACCGCTTCGGCAATCGCCTCCTTCATGACATCGGCCGACAGCGGATTCCCGGTATCGAGTCCGTAGCGCTTGAAGAAGTCGATGACCCCCGGATCCGACGACGCCAGCCTGGTGGCGTCCTTCACCGTGGAAACACCGCCCGGTCCAGTAGTCACCGGTGCCGCCGCAAGATTGCGGGCGCGTCCAGCCGAACCATCGGCCGAGCCACCGGAATTCATCTTCATGCCGCCGTAGAAGGCACCTGCGGCCACTCCGGCCCAGATCAGATTGAGTGCGAGCGATGATTTCATGGTAATGACAGCAAGGGTTCAGGATGGCTTGTTCTCGGCAGCCGCTTCGGGCTTGGGAGCCGATTCAATCTTCTTGCGGGCTTCTTCCGGGATTTCCACGGTGGCCGTACCGGTGTCCTTGATTTCCGTGGTCGTGGTCCGCTTCAGGTCCATGGTGTTCCCATTGAAGGAAACCGTGCCGGAAACCGTGTACTCCATCCTCGCGAGCCCGCCGTCCTTCATCCAGAATTTGACCGATCCCTTGGCGTTCTGCGGAGCGGGAGCCTCGCTGCCATCGCGGCGGCGGCCACCGAACGACATCAGTTCCTTGACGGCTTCCTCGCTGAGTTCGCCCGTGATGGCGTCACCGTCCTTGCTGAGCGACTTCGCCTTGGCCACGAGATCGGCCGCCTGCTCGGCGGGAGTCTTGAAATTGCGGGACATGCGGCCGCTGAAGCCGCCACGGCCACCGCCGCGCTGCTGACCGTCGCCACCGCCTTCGCTGCGGCGGGCGGCCATTTCCTCGGGGGTACGCCAGCCGTCTTCTCCCTTGATGGCGGTCACGCCGCCCTTCCAGACGGTTTCCATCTTCTGATCGCCGCGCGAACTCGTCATGAGCACCCAGCCGTCCTTGTTGACCTTGCCTTCGGTCGGTCCGGGCTGCCAGCGGCTGTTCTCTCCCATGGAAGTATTCGAAGTCCATGCGTAACCGGAGGCTTCGCTGAGGGATTTGGCAGCGGCCTTGACGGCGTCGGCATCAGCACCGTCCGCAGCGCGGAGCGCGGCTGGACAGAGGGCGAGAAGGAGGGCAATATGACTCTTTTTCATGCTGGTGAATTTGGTTCGGTGTTCCTGAATACGCTTCCGCAGAGATGCGCTGCGGACAGCGAAAACGTCAGTCCGCGATTGCGGAGGATTCGTGGAATCCAAGCGAACTCGCCGCCCCGCGGATCCTAACAACGGCCCGCCGCACGGCCCGGACTTCTCCGGAGCCGCAGAAAACGGCAGCGGCAGCCGTCATCCATCCCGCCAGCTGCCATGGGGGCCCCGCTGCGAGCAGAAGGATCGTCAGCACGGCAGCCGCAGCAGCCATGGCCACCCGCCAGCCCGCAAGGGCGCAGCGGACCCTCGTGACGTTGCCGGCCTCATGATATTCGGTGACGGTGAGCACCCGCACGCCGCGGGATCCCAGCAGGAGATCCCATGGTTCCCAGCCGTCGCCGACTCCAGACCCCTGCCCTGCGAGCGCATGGAGAAGATCATGGCGGTCGGTTCCGGACGCACAGCCGAACCGAAGCCCGGCCACCGTGACATTCCCCATGCCTCCACGCAGCCAGCGGATGGCAGGACCATGCGGCCATGGCGATGGCCCGCGGGGCCGTGGCACGCCAAGCAGAATCCGCCAGAGGAATCGCGATCCGGTCCGCACCACCGGCTGGAGGAGGAGCAGCCACGCCAGCAGCAGACGGTTGGGAATCCGGTCCCAGCCCGATGGCAGCACGAGCCGCCGCGCCCGCACCCCGGCAACGGCGAAAGAAAGCAACGCCATGACCAGCGGCAGCGGCCAGAGCCCCGTCACGAAGAGGGACGCCGCAGCCAGTCCGGCCACGGTGCACCACCAGCCGAATCCGCTGGCCAGCCACTGCCCTTCCCCACGCTCGTACACGCCCTGGTACCCGGCCAGCCCGTACCTCCCGGAATAAACTACCGCATTCGTCCAGCCCAGCCTCCGCTGCGCGGCATCGTACACCACCCCTTCCCAGCGCGCCCCGCCATCGTCGCCGAAACGCTCCGCATGGGACCCCATGAGAAGAGCCTCGGCTTTTCCATACCCTGCCTGCTGACGGAGGTAGGCCAGCGCACTGAACCTCCGGTAATGCCAGACCACCGCAGCCGGCACCGGCGCAATCCTCCAGCCACGCGACAGCACCTTCCAGCAGAAATCGACGTCGTCTCCCGCTGCATGATACTCGGCCCCGAATCCGCCCACTTCCGCAAAAACCGACGCCCGTACCGCTAGATTGCAGCCGGGAATGTGCTCGGCCTCGCGGTCGTTGCGCAGAACCTGCGCCGGCGCCCCCGGAGCCGCCATGACACAGGCCTGCGCCGCCGTCACTGGCCGCGGCGGCACATTCGGTCCACCCGCAGCTCCCACACCCGGATCATCAAAGGCCCGCACCAGAAACCTCAGCCAGTCGCCATCGGGAATGCAGTCGTCGTCCGTGTAGGCAAGGATCACTCCACCCGCCGCCGACGCCCCGGCATTGCGCGCCATGCCAAGCCCCACCGCGTCCTGACGCAGGCAGCGCACCCCCGGAAATTCACCGCAGATCGCCGCAATCCCCGGTCGCGAACCATCATCGACCACGATGACTTCGCAGTCGGGATAGCTCAGCCGCGCCAGCCCAGCCAGACAGTCGCGCAGAGTCCGGTGACCATTCCGGGTGCACACAATCACGGAAACCGCCGGACTCTTTCCCGCAGCCGACCGCACCCGCCCAGCATCTACGCCGCCACCGAGCCGGAACCACGCCGGACGCGGCTGCCGATCAGGACAAGTCAGCCCGAAATTCCATCCGGACACATCCTTGCCTCCCCGCCACCAGGCATCGGTGAACGAAAACAGGAAATGCCCGGCCGTCCCGGTTTCCTCACAGGCCTGCCGCTGCGCCTCCAGCAGGGCAGCCTGCACCCCGCCACCAAGTCTGGCCGCGTCGGCCCCGAATTCGGAGATCACGAGCGGTCGGTCACCCGCCAGATGATGCAGCCGCTCCAGATACCGCCGGAACGCCCCGGCATCTTCAAGATACACATTCCATGCCGCGAAATCCGCCCGACCAGGCTGCAGGAATTCCGTGCTCGGATAATTCGCATACGAAACCGGGAGGCCACCCGATTGCTGCTGCGCTTCCTCGATCAGTTCATCAAGGAATGCCTCGACACGGCCATAGCCCAGCCAGCGGACCAGCGGAGCGGGAATCTCATTGCCCACCACAAGGGCGGCCACTTCCGGTCGGTCAGCCAGCTGCCGCACGCCCGCCGCCACC
>Ga0315907_10002134_pt1 | contig 25554 bp, 20 predicted proteins | sample LakEriMetagenome_3_FD_203525 | JGI IMG/M metagenome (GOLD analysis project Ga0315907, IMG submission 203525) | Freshwater fungal communities from buoy surface, Lake Erie, Ohio, United States - Buoy 12 MA123 | ecosystem: Environmental > Aquatic > Freshwater > Lake > Lake biofilm | place: USA...
TGCGCTAGTCCATTGAAACCGAGTAATAAAAATAAACCGATTAATTTTTTCATGCGTTTATGTGTTCTAATTCTCCTTCGGAACGAGCAATCACTGCGGTGGCAAGGCAATTCCCCAATACATTGACCGAAGTTCTCGCCATGTCCATAACGGCATCAATCCCCAAAATAACACTGGCCTTCTCTGGATCTAAGCCCATGGATGCTACGGTTCCAGCCAAAATCACAAAAGAGGCTCCCCTTACACCTGCAACCCCTTTACTGGTGAGCATCAGAACCAAACAGATGGAAATCTGCTCGCCGATGCTTAAATTAATGCCAGACATTTGTGCGATAAACACAGAGGCCAAAGAAAGATATAAGGTGGTACCATCCAAATTAAAACTATACCCGGTAGGAATCACAAATCCAACAATATGCTTCGGTATGCCAAAACGTTCCAAATTTTCCATGGCTTTAGGGAGGGCTGCTTCACTACTCGCGGTTGCAAAAGCCAAAGAAACTGGCTCGGACACTGCATTCAAGAATTTGCGAATCGGAATTTTTGCCAAAAGGGCAATGGGTAATAGTACTGCAAGGATAAAGACCACTAAGGAAGCATATAGGGTGCCAACCAACTTCATGAGCGACATTAACACATCCACTCCGGACTTTGCCACGGTTGAGGCCAATGCACCGAATACCGCCAAAGGAGCCAGGTACATTACGATGTCTGTAAACTTAAACATCACTTCCGCCAAACTTTCATTCATGCGCAACATGGTTAATTTATGTTGTTCATTTTTTACCATGCCTAACCCAATAGCAAAAATCACAGAAAATACTACGATTTGAAGCACTGAATTTTCCGCGATGGATTTTGCGATATTCTCTGGGAAAATTTCCACAATATGATCCTTATGTTCCGCACGTTGCGCTAACAATTCTGTGGATTTTTCTTTGACCTTTTGATTCACCTCAACACTTACCCCTTTTCCCGCTTGTGTGATATTAATGGCCATTAACCCAATAAACAAGGCCAGCGTAGTAACAATCTCGAAATATATGATGCTTTTTAATCCCATCCGCCCTACTTGCTTCAGGTTACTATGACCAGCAATCCCCACTACCAAGGTGGCAAAGATTAAGGGGGCGACTAAGGTTTTTATGAGTCGCAAGAATATCTTGGCTAAACGTTCCATTTCCAAGGCGAAGGCAGGAAAATCCATCCCTACTTCGATGCCCAACACCATTGCACTAAAAATCCAAAGCGACATCTTTTTACGAACAAAAGAAATCACGAAAAGAAACGTGATCAGGAGAAACCTGAGCGATTCAAATAGACCCGCAGGTGCCGTTGTTAGGTACGCAGGAACAACAAACCCAATTAATAGTAATCCAAAAATTATCAAATAAGCCTTTATGTTGGCCAAGCCTTTTATTGTATTCCACATGTGGTAAAGGTAAGGAATTCGAACTTTGATTCCCAATCCGTATCTTTGTTAAAAAAACACCGATGGCTATTTCAAACAAGGAATTGGAATTCAATTTTAACGAAGACCGCATGCGCCTTCGTGTGAGAAATTTGGAACAAGAACTCGAGAAAATATACCTTGGAGGAGGGAAAAAGCGCATAGAAAAACTGCATGAAGCAGGTAAATTAACGGCAAGAGAACGAATTGACTTACTTCTTGATCCGAATACCGATCGCGTAGAAATTGGCGCCATTGCCGGTCATGGAATGTATAAAGAGCATGGGGGTTGTCCAGGTGCAGGCGTAGTCGTAGTCATTGGATATGTAGCTAGCAGGCAATGTATTGTAGTGGCAAACGACGCTACCGTCAAAGCCGGCGCATGGTTTCCAATTACAGGTAAAAAGAACCTTCGAGCGCAAGAAATTGCCATGGAGAATCGCTTACCCATCATATATCTTGTGGATTCCGCCGGGGTGTATTTACCCATGCAAGATGAGATATTTCCAGATAAGGAACATTTCGGTAGGATTTTTCGCAACAACGCCATCATGAGCTCGGAAGGAATCATCCAAATTGCGGCTGTGATGGGAAGCTGCGTAGCCGGGGGCGCCTATTTGCCCATTATGTCGGATGAGAGCTTGATTGTCAATAAAACAGGCACCATTTTCCTAGCTGGGTCATACCTGGTAAAAGCGGCTATCGGAGAAACAATTGATAACGAAACCTTGGGCGGAGCCACCACGCAAACTGAAATATCAGGGGTTTGCGACTATAATGTTGAATCAGACCAGGAATGCCTTGCTACGATTCGCGATTTAATGTCGCGCCTTGGACAAACGGAACATGCGGGATACGACCGAATTACCTCGGAAGCACCTTTGGAGCCGGCCGAAAATCTATATGGTCTCATGCCAGACGAGCGATCAAAACCATACAACACCCGAGAAATACTGAAAAGTTTGGTAGACGGCTCGAGTTTTACAGAATATAAAGCGGGATATGGTAAAACCATTCTTTGTGCCTATGCGCGCGTAGACGGATGGAGCGTTGGCATTGTGGCGAATAACCGTGAGATTGTGAAATCCGCGAAAGGGGAAATGCAAATGGGGGGTGTAATTTACTCCGACTCGGCAGACAAAGCAGCACGGTTTATTATGAACTGTAATCAAAAAGGGATTCCCTTAGTGTTTTTACAAGATGTCACTGGGTTTATGGTGGGGTCTAAAAGTGAACACGGAGGAATCATCAAAGACGGGGCTAAATTAGTGAACGCGATGGCAAACAGCGTGGTACCGAAATTCACAGTGGTGATGGGGAACTCATACGGTGCGGGCAACTACGCGATGTGTGGAAAAGCTTATGACCCCCGATTGATTGTAGCGTGGCCGACGGCTGAAATCGCAGTAATGAGCGGTGCTGCGGCAGCAAAGACCTTGTTACAAATTGAAGTTGCTGGATTAAAAGCCAAGGGAGAAGAAATCACACCGGAACGAGAAAACGAGTTATTTACGAAAATAAAATCTCGCTACGACGAACAGATTTCACCGTATTATGCCGCAAGCCGTTTGTGGGTAGATGCCATCATTGACCCCATCGAAACTCGAAAGGTTATATCCATGGGTATATCCATGGCGAATCATGCCAAACCTACCAAGCGTTATAACGTTGGTGCAATTCAGACGTGATGAGAAAAGTTGGCAGGACTTTGTAATCTACCGCTAAACATCAAAAGTCCCGACCTTTTTGTAATTCACATAATTGGGATTAATTCCAATGCGGAGTAACACATCTTTTACGCGATCTTTCAATGTTCGACGTTCCATTGAAATGTCAATATTAAAACTCCAGTTCATTGCTTCAATCCGTTCGCGCATTACTTCAGGATGTTTTCCATTGAAGCGTTTGACTTGAGTCACATGCTTTTCGTATTCAAAATGGTCCACGGATGGGATGTTCGAAGCCATCCACTCATCGTCGTGCCAAAGCTTATTGAAGTTACGTTGTTTACGTTGCATCGCTTGAGGTTCCTTGACCCAACCGTAATGGTGAATATATACCGGAAACGCTATCACCTTAAGTTTCTCGTTTTCTCCTTTACGGAACCCTTGCGCATCTCGGTAAGAATAAATCTCTGCCCTATTTCGGACAATTCGAATCTCCTGCTTATACCACGAATTGGATGCGCCAATAAAATCGTATGATCCATAGAAATGCCGGTATTTGAATAAAAAACCATCCACGTTCCTGTCGTTAAGATGATGCTTCATTGCTCGCCGGATTAAAGAATCCTGACCTTCCTCCAACACTTCATCTCCTTGGATATAGAAACACCAGTCGCTATCCGGTGAAATGGCGCGCAAGGCCTTATTTGTTTCCACTGCCAAGACCTCCCCGTTTGCTCGTAGTGCATCATCCCATACAGTTTCGATGATTCGAATTTTTGGACTCCCTATGTCATGGATGAGTTCCAAGGTGGTATCGTCGGATTGACCCACAGCAACGAGGAATTCGTCACATAAAGGCAGTACAGAACGTATGGCCTCCCGAATCGGATAGTCATAAATTAAGGCATTTCGAATGAAGGTAAACCCGGTAACTTTCACCTTACAAAGGTGCAAAATATTGTTTGGATGGGTGATGTTTTTTACCCCATACAAACGTTATTTTCATTTGATTCTATAGTCATGATGATGTTATTAAACATGACCTTTGATTGTATAAACTGAAATTTTAAGAAGAAATTTCGATACCTTCTTCATTGATTTTAACTATGCATAGTTTGATCACGATAGGGTCTCTCAAAATCACGTCTGAATTACTCCAACGTGCGAGATCGTCTCATAAAAGGCAAACATTTCAATTCCAGTTCTTTACAACCTTGTAACCATTTAAGAATTAAATAGTTTTTGATTTTCTTTGCAATAATAAAACTTTAAGGCATGAAGAAGTACATACTATTGGCCATACTTTTACCCGGATTAACGGTTGGTCAAGAAGACAAGAAAATCAAAGGAAATATAACTTCAAAAGACGTTAACATCAGTATCCTTGGGGTTTATCAAGATGACTTCCCGAATGTTTCCGTGGTCTTTCGTGCCGAGAAAAGCAATGGAAACCCAGTATTTGGGCTTAAGAAAAAGGACATGACCGTTAAGGAAAATGATGAAAACTGTCAAGTTATCTCCATTCAAGAACTTTCGAAACAAAAACCGATTAATATTGGTATTGTACTCGATCATTCGGGATCCATGCAATTTGATGAACGTCAAATAAACCAATTAGGCTACGACATTAGTGAAGTACCTATGGATGATTATGGATATTATTCCTTTCCTAAGGGATACGTTCAGCCAATTACCCTCGCGAAAAATGCACTATTGGAATTCGTTGAATCGTTTAATTTCGACAAGGACAATATTGGTGTTGTAGGATTTTCCTCGACCGTTGATTATCAATTGGGATTAACAAACCAATCCGGCAAAATAAAACGAAAAATTAGATCAATGAAATCGGACGGTTCAACGGCTTTTTACGATGCAATACTTGCCAGTTTAAAGCAAGTAGAAAATGCAGACGGCGTAAATGTGGTTGTGGCCTTAACCGATGGGAATGATAACTCCTCTTATTCCAATATAAATACGGTAATAAATAAAGCAAAATCGGTTGATATTCCAGTTTATATCGTAGGATTGGGGGATGTTAATCAACGTGAACTTGAGCAGCTGGCGACGGCTACTGGAGGGCAGTTTTACTTTGCGAATTCTGCCAAATCTTTGTCGCTTATTTATGAAAAAATTAGTGAAAAACTCCAATCGTTTTATGATATTGTTTACCAATCTCCAACCCTAGAAAACAATTCAACCGAACGGTCCATTGAAATCTCCTTCCTCAATGAAGGCACGAAGGTGGTGAGTGAAGAGGAACGCTACATCCTGGACTCAAATGCCGTTGTTTATGTCACTAAGAAACAAGCAGAGGCCTTGCAAAAAGCACAGGAAGAAGCGGAATTCATCAAAGCAGAAAAATTAGAAAATGAACGTCAAATGCTAGTAAACGGGGGAATTGGTATTATGGCCTTATTAGTTTCTGGGGGCATTATATTTTATTTTGCCCGAAGAACGTCAAAAACCTCGATTCATATTGCCAAGGTTTTTCCCAATCCAAGCGCGGGCAACGTTACAGTTGAAATTAGTAATGCGGGACAAGAGCAAGGGAAATTACATGTATTTGACCTACAAGGCAATCAGGTACACGAACAGCCCATAGGTAACCTTGAAGAAGTTGACTTATCTCGACTCGCAAACGGTACTTACATCTTGAAAGGCGAATTTGGTGATAAAGTCACCGAAGGGGTTAAAGTTATTGTGCAGAAATAATAGAATTACCCCCAGCTTACTCTTCATCCCAGCCGCTATTGGTGCTTTTCTTGCCGTTAAAGTAGCGGGAATATCCAAAACCTATAATCAAGTACGAAGAAGGTTTATTGAGTTCGGCTGTGGAATGACCTAAGTCTGAATTAATGCCAATGTCCCAGGGCTTGTAACCAAAACCATAAAACGCATAACCAATGGTTAATCGAAAGGAGGCGTTCACATCAGCTGCCAAGCAAATGCCTAAGTTCGGCTCAATGTATGCCGCTTGTTTCGCATTATAGGTTATTCCCATTGATTTTAGTGTATCGGTAACAAAGGCACTTTGAACAATTCCTGCTTTTACCCCAATATCCGTAGCCAAGCTTGGTGTCCAGAATTTTTCATGACCCAACTTAATAAAGGCTGCACCGTTGTGCATTCCCCCACTTACCTTCTGATTGATCCGAAACTGATTGATGTTGAAATAAGAATAGTGTATCCCTGCACCAAACATAAGACCCGATCGCAGGGTGTATTGATACATTGGAGATACATAAATCACTCCCTGCATGATGTTTCTAAAAGGCGCATTGCCAAATCCGTTAGGCAAGCCCAATTCGAAGACAAATGAGTCATCGATTTCCATATCTTGGGCGCTTGACTTGAAATGAATGCACACACTCATTACCACAAACAATATCAACATTAATTTTTTCATGTTCCTTAAAATTACAATTTTAAATACCGTCTCTTTATGTTTTCCATGAAACTTCGGGCATATCCTGAAGCCTCTGGTTCCAAATTAAAGCGCAAAACCGGAAAAACAAACCCAATAAAAACCAACGCCTCAATGCATCCTATACGCAAGAGCTTGTAAATCGTTGTGGATTCGGCAGAAAAGGGAAAAATTTGGATTGCGCCATAATAAATAGCCAGTACACCCAAACAAACCAATAACGGTTTTAGATGACCCCAATGAAAAGGATTTAGTCGGTAAGCCCAATAAATATACATGGAGCGTGCAACGTTGTAAAACACAAAAATAAATCCAGTAGCGAATCCAACCCCAGCAATGCCATAACGAGGAATGAGAAGCTTATTTAAACCATAAATTCCAACGCATAAAAAAACCGTAAACAAGAGGTCATATTTGTACTTTCGAGAGGTGGCAAATATCACCCCATTCAATCCGCAGTACATATCCACCACCCTTCCCAGTAACAAGAAAAATAACACAGGAATTCCAGCACTGAATTCTGGTTTTAGAAAGGAAAAGAGTTCGTGCACGGGTAACCACAAGCCAAGAAACGACAACAAACCTATGAACAGCCCTGCTCCACTCGATTTTTGATAGATTTCTTGCAGCCCCTTCATGTCTTTTTCTTTCCAAAGTTTCGCTACGATGGGAGAACTCACTCGGGTCATTGCTCGAAATGGAATTAACACGGCACTGGTTACTTGCACCATCGTGGTATAAATTCCGGTGGCCGCTAACCCAATCATTCCACCGATCATAACCGCATCCATCGTAACCACTACCATCGTTGCCAAGGTATTCACATACGAAAAGGCACTGAATGAAAGCAGAATCCTCCGAAATCGTTTTGGAATGGTGATATGCTTCAAAGAATAATGCAGCTCTTTATGATAGATTAAATACCCCGCCAACACCAAGGCTGGAAATAAATTACTCACCATGAGTGCCGTTAAAAACGATTCAAAGGAAATAAGTTTCAGTGCATAAACCACCAGTAACAAGGTAGTTACTACCCTAAGCCCAATATCCTGTAAAAAAACTGGTAAAATGTTTTTAAACAATCCCCGCATGTGATTTTCGAAGAGCATGAAGAACACATTACCAATACCCACAGGGATTACCCACCACGCATAGCGGTTAAATAACGGCGATTTCTCATGAAAATACGCACCTATTTCTTCCTTGAACACCCAATATAAGGTGGTGAAAATTAAAATTCCAAGACACACCAACAACACGTTAAACAACAAAAACCCGTAGTGTTTTTTGGCTTCATTTCGAAAAAAAGGAAAGAAGCGCCAGGTTACGTAAATGCTGCCCAAGTTGCTTAATTGGGCGAACAGCAATCCGGTGGTGGTCAGTAAATTAACCAACCCGATTTCAATCGTAGATAAAAATATGATGAACAGGAACGCCTTGTTGATATACCCAAGTACTAAGCCTGTGTAAGAGATTAGCGTAGTTCGTAAAGCATCTTTCTTTACAACACCCATTTTATCTGGAAAGGTGCATATTCCGCATGGAATACACCTTGGTAAAGAACGGATCCTTTAGGTCTTTAATAAACCGAATCGCTTCCCCTGTAGATTTCATTTCGGGACCAAGTTCCTTTTTTACATCAGGAAATTTCTCATAGGAAAATACTGGAATTTTAATTGCATAGCCCTCTTTTCGTGGATTGAAATTAAAGTCTTTCACTTTCTTTTCTCCGAGCATAACTTTCGTTGCGTAATTCACATAGGGCTCATCATAGGCTTTCGCGATAAACGGAACCGTCCGAGAGGCGCGTGGATTCGCTTCAATCACATACACCTTATCATCCTTGATGGCAAATTGTATATTGATTAATCCTACCGTTCGGAGTTCTACTGCTATTTTCTTCGTAATGTCTTCAATTTGTGTCATTACAAAGTCACCTAAATTATACGGAGGCAACACCGCATAGGAATCTCCGGAGTGAATCCCTGCGGGCTCAATGTGCTGCATGATGCCAATGATGTATACGTCCTCGCCGTCGCAAATTGCATCTGCTTCAGCCTCAATCGCTCCTCCTAAGAAATGATCCAACAAAATTTGATTGCTTCCCATCTCATTGATTATATCTACGACATGATGTTCAAGCTCATCTTTATTGATGACGATTTTCATTTTCTGTCCCCCAAGTACGTAGCTTGGACGAACCAACAAGGGAAATCCCAGTTCATCTGCCAGCTCAAGCGCCTGCTCTGCACTTTCTACGACACCATATTGAGGAAACGGGATATTATGCTGTTCCAGTAATTTGGAGAATCGCCCCCTATCCTCTGCGAGATCCAGGGCATCAAAGCTTGTTCCTAAAATTTTAATCCCATAACGCTGCAATTTCTCTGCTAATTTAAGCGCCGTTTGACCGCCTAACTGCACAATTACCCCCTCGGGTTTTTCATGCTGAATGATATCATAAATATGTTCCCAAAATACCGGTTCGAAATATAGTTTATCCGCCGTATCAAAGTCCGTGGAAACGGTTTCTGGATTACAATTAATCATGATTGTTTCATATCCGCACTCACGTGCCGCTAAAACCCCATGAACGCATGAATAATCGAATTCTATTCCCTGACCGATACGGTTTGGACCTGAGCCTAAAACCACCACTTTTTTACGATCACTTACCACACTTTCGTTTTCAAGCTCAAAGGTGGAGTAATAGTATGGCGTTTGGGCTTCAAATTCTGCAGCACAGGTATCTACAATTTTGTACACGCGTTGAATTCCTAATTCCGTACGCTTGGCATATACTTCAGATTCTAAGCAACGTAAGAGATGAGCAACTTGTCGATCCGCATACCCTTTTTGCTTAGCTTCAAAAAGTAAATCCCGTGAGATATTTTCGATGGAAAAACGCTCCATGTTACGCTCCAGCTTGATCAAGTCTTCAATTTGTCGTAAAAACCAGATATCGATTTTAGTTTTCTCTACAATGGTTTTAAACGGAATGCCTAATTTGATCGCATCATAAATATGAAACAAGCGGTTCCAACTCGGTTTTTCCAGGCTGTTTAAAATTTCATTTTGATTGGATAGTTCTTTGCCATCAGCCCCTAAGCCATTTCTATTGATCTCTAGGGATTGGCAGGCCTTTTGAAGCGCCTCTTGAAAGGATCTCCCGATGCCCATCACCTCACCTACCGACTTCATTTGTAAGCCTAATTCTCGGTTTGTACCTGGGAATTTATTGAAATTCCAGCGAGGGATTTTTACAATTACATAGTCTAGCGTTGGTTCAAATAAGGCGGAGGTGGTCTTCGTAATTTGATTTTGAAGTTCATCCAAATGATACCCAATGGCCAATTTCGAAGCGATTTTCGCAATGGGATACCCCGTTGCCTTGGAAGCTAAAGCTGACGATCTGGATACTCGGGGATTGATTTCAATCGCAATGATATCCTCATGATTGTCTGGAGAAACGGCAAATTGTACGTTGCATCCTCCGGCAAAATTACCGATAGAACGCATCATGGTAATGGCCATGTTACGCATTTTCTGAAACGTAGTATCTGAAAGCGTCATTGCGGGCGCCACCGTGATCGAGTCTCCGGTATGAATCCCCATCGGATCAAAATTCTCGATGGAACAAATAATCACCACATTGTCGTTCGCATCGCGTAACAATTCTAATTCGTATTCCTTCCAACCAATCAGTGCTTTATCAATCATTACCTCATGGATTGGAGATAATTGCAGTCCGCGTTCCAACAGGTTATCAAATTGGTCCGGATTATAAAGGATTGAAGCCCCAGATCCCCCAAGGGTGTAACTCGGGCGGATGCACAAGGGAAATCCAAATTCTTGCGCAATTTCTTTTCCTTCCAAAAAGGATTTTGCCGTCTTCTGAGGCGCCATTGGCACCCCAATTTCGTACATTAAATTCCGAAAGGCCTCTCTGTTCTCTGTAATTTCAATGGCCTTGATATCTACTCCGATAATCCGAACCCCATGCTCCTTCCAAATTCCAAGTTCGTCGCACTCAATACACAAATTCAACGCGGTTTGTCCTCCCATGGTTGGCAAGACGGCATCGATCTTATGTTTGGAAAGGATATCAAGAATACTGTCGGTTTCTAATGGTAATAAATACACATTATCCGCTACCACTTTGTCGGTCATGATTGTAGCTGGATTCGAATTTATCAAGGTTACTTCAATCCCCTCCTCACGCAGCGAACGAGCGGCTTGAGAGCCAGAATAATCAAATTCACAAGCCTGCCCAATTACAATTGGACCAGAACCGATGATTAAAACAGATGAAATGGAGGTGTCTTTTGGCATGTTTACAATTTAATCTTGCGACCGTATAAATTGTGGACAAAATTAGCTTAAAAACAAGCACGACGAACCATTTAACGTCAGGTAATTTTTACACAATGCTACTAAAAATGTTAATAGCTGTAATACCCTGTAAAGAAAATCCTATTTTTGTTGCATACATGAAGACAGTCATTACATTTTCTTTGATTTTAATACATTGCATTTTGCTTGGGCAATCGCAAAGCAGCTATAAATTAGCCGTGTTAAAATACAATGGCGGAGGAGATTACTACGCCAACCCCACTGCCCTTCCCAATCTTGTTCAATTTTGTAACCAGAACATCGGTACCCAAATTGCAAAGGAAGTACCTTACGTGGATGCAGGCAGCAAAGATATTTTCTTGTATCCCTTTGTGCACATGACCGGTCATGGAAATGTGGTCTTTTCACGCGCAGAAGTTTCTAATCTTAGAACCTACTTGCTTGGGGGGGGATTTTTGCACATTGACGACAATTATGGCATGGATGAATATGTTCGAACGGAAATCAAAAAGATTTTCCCAGAGCATGATTTACAGGAAATACCTTCAACTCATGACATTTTCTCGGTAAAATTCAAACTGAACGGATTACCCAAAATTCATGAGCACGACGGGAAACGACCACAAGCTTTTGGAATTTTTCATGAAGAACGATTGGTGCTTTTGTACACCTATGAAACAGACCTGAGTGATGGTTGGGAAGACCAACGCGTCCATAATGACCCAGACGATAAACGTCAGCAAGCCCTAAAAATGGGTGCGAACATTTTGTATTACGTCTATACGCGCTAGCACCAATCCCCCCATCGTTTCATGTAGCCTAGAAACAAAAAAGCACCCCTTAATTAAGGAGTGCTAGTCATCATGTAATTCTGTTATTTAATGCTTGTGGTCGTGCCCATCATGGTCGTGATGCTCCTCGATTACGGGTGTTTTCAACGGTGCTTCAAGATTTACCATTTCAATCTCAAATACTAGGTCTGAGAATCCAGGCATTCTTGGATTTCCTTGAGCACCATAGGCCAAGCGATATGGAATGTATAATTTAGCTTTCCCTCCTTTACCAATTAGTTTCAATCCTTCTTCAAATCCAGGGATCATGCGTTGCACTTGATAATTGAAATCCATCGGTAAATTACGGTCGTAAGACGCATCAAATTTCTCTCCTGTTGCCAAGAAGGTTCCTCTGTAGTGCAAAGACATCTTAGCTCCCATTTCTGCCTTGTAGGCTCCACCCGGTGTTTGAATTACATACATAAGTCCGCTAGCAGTTTGGGTAAGACCTTCGCTTTTATCAATTGCTGATACCCGTTTTTTAAAGTCTGCATTGTAGTCAGCATCACTCATTGCTGCAATTTTTGCAAACGCCGCTTGTTTTGCTTTTTCGGCTTCTTTTAATTTTAAATACTTCCCATCGAAGGCAGCTTGTCCATTAAACGCTTGAGCGGCTTTGCCTACTCTTATGATAGTAACTGCATTCATTACATCATTTTGCGCAATGGCGTTCACCACATCTTGACCTTGAACCACCTTACCGAACACGGTATGTTTTCCATCTAACCAAGGAGTTGCTTTGTGGGTAATGAAAAACTGACTGCCGTTGGTATTGGGTCCAGAATTGGCCATAGAAAGAATGCCGGGTGAAAAATGCTTTAAAGCGGTATCAATTTCATCGAAGAACTTGTACCCTGGACCGCCCGAGCCATTTCCTGCTGGGTCACCTCCCTGAATCATGAAATCAGCGATCACTCGATGAAACTTTAAGCCATTGAAAAACGGTTTCGTTACTTTCGTCGTATCCACGGTTAACTTACCTTCAGCTAAGCCTACAAAATTACCAACGGTCATTGGAACTTTTTCATAGTACAACTGACAAATAATATCCCCTTTTGAGGTATTAAATTTTACATAGAGACCATCTGTCAATTTTGTTGCCTGCGCTTGTACGAATAAGGTGAGTGCTAAAGATGCTAATAAAAATATACGCTTCATATTATTCAAAACTTAATAATTCAACTTCAAATACTAAACAAGAATACGGAGTAATAACGGGTGTTGGCGAAGAAGAACCGTAGGCTAATTCTTGAGGAATGAAAAACTTGTATTTCGCTCCTTTCGACATCAACTGTACACCTTCTGTCCATCCTGGAATTACTTGATTTAAAGGAAACTCAATGGGTTCCCCTCGTTCCACTGAACTATCAAATACTATGCCTTCAATCGTAGTACCGTGATAATGCACTTTAACCGTCGATTCTGCGCTTGGATGTGTTCCGTCTCCCTCTTTAATTACTTGATATTGCAAACCACTTGCGGTAGTAACTACCCCTGGTTTTTTACCGTTATCTGCAAGAAACTTCTCTCCAGCCACTTTGTATACTTCACTTTTCTTGTCTTCCTCCGCTTGTTTCAACATGGCTTTTTCTTGAAAATACATCGACAATACCATGTCGGTGCTGTCTTGGCATACTAACCGTCCTTTTGCGACTGCATCTCTAAATCCTTGAATAATTAACTCGAAATTGGCCTCACTCATTTCTTTGCCTAGGCTGTTACCGATGTTCACTCCCATCAAGTAGGATACGGAATCAATTTGGTTCTTTAGTACTACTTTTTTTGCTTTCTTTTGAGCCAGGGCAGTAAACCCGAACAGGACAACGCCTGTTAACATGATCATTTTTTTCATAGTTAATTTCGATTATCAACTCCCCAATACATTTTATTTCGAATGGTATCTAAGAAGTTCGTATGTTCAAATTTAATCACATTAATTAGAAACTCTGCCTTAGTTACGCGGATTTCTTCTCCTTGTTTAATATTTTTTGTGACCCCATCTAAACTTACCAAGCATGTTCGATCGCGGCTCTCTAGGGTTAAATCAATCGGCATATGGTCTGGAACCACCACGGGGCGTACGTTTAAATTATGTGCCGCAATGGGTGTTATGATGTGTACTTGACATCCTGGAGTGATGATTGGTCCTCCGCAACTCAGGTTGTAACCCGTAGAACCTGTTGGGGTAGATACAATTAAGCCATCTGCCCAGTACGAATTCAAATACTTCCCATCCAGTTTCGCATGTACCGTAATCATTGTGGAGGTGTCTTTTTTCGAAATCGTGAGTTCATTCAATGCGAAATTCTCTAGCCCGAAAAGCTCATCTTGGGTTCTAACGCGGATCAAGGAACGTTTCTGGAATTCGTATTTTTTGTCCTCCAGCAATTGAAAGGTTTCGCCGATTGCCTCTTTGGAAATATTGGACAAGAACCCGAGCCTGCCCGTGTTAATTCCAAGAATTGGGACACCCGAATCTTTAACGTAACGAACCGCTCTAAGAAAGGAACCATCTCCCCCCAAGCAAATCATGAAATCTATACCCTTCTTGAAATCTTGATCGTTCACATAGGTTGTACATGGCAATGAAAAATCATATTTTGAGATGAGATGGGCGAGCATATCCTTCTCCAAAAGCACATTCCACCCCCGTTTTTGACATTCCGAATGCACTTGATAGACATAGTCGAGGCTTTGTCTTGTGAATTTCATACCGTAAATCGCTACGTGCTTCATTAGAATTTCATAAAGTTCATGAGGGCATCAAATCGCTGGCGCAGGTCCTCCTCGGCATCTTTATCTTGATAGGCTGCCTTCACCTGATAATCATAACGCTCAAAGGTTCGAATAATGGACGTCAAATTTGAGGTGTTAATTTTTAAGGTTACTTCAGTATGGGTAGATTCCTCGTTCGAGGTAATATAAGCACTTAAAATTTTAGCGTTATTGCTCTCTACAATTTGCGCAATTTGGGCAAGGCTGTAATCTACTTGATTCATCTCAAGCACCAAGATGCCTCCGTGCTCCTTCATGCTGCCAAAATTGGAAAGAACAGACATGATTCCGTAAACGGAAATACATCCTAGATACTCTTCGTTGTCGTTTAATACCGGAAGCACTGAAAGTTTCTCGGAAGACATTTTGAGGAGTATGTCGTAGAGGTGGGCGTTTTGATTGACAAATGGGCGCGGTAAATGATCAAATAAATGATCAAGATCTGATTCAAGGTTTAAGTGATCCAAAACTGCAGATTCCGATACCACCCCAACAAAATTGCCATGTTTCAACACAGGCAGGTGACTGACTTTGAATTCATCCATCCAAAGCATGACTTTTTCACCCGAATCCGTATGCAATAAGGGAGGAATTTCTTCAGAAAGGATTTCTAAGGCACGCATAACTGGTTGCTAAGGTATGGAATTCCACATAGAGTTTGTAATTTTGACCAAAAATCCCGTGACGAAACTCAGCGTTAACATTAACAAAATTGCAACCCTCCGCAATGCTCGTGGCGGTCAAACTCCCAATGTTGTTCAATTTGCAATTGATTGTCAGACCTTTGGCGCAGATGGCATCACGGTTCATCCGCGACCGGATGAGCGTCACATCACCTTTAAGGACACCCTAGAGATTTCAGAAATTATTACGACTGAATTTAACATTGAGGGATACCCCGACTCGCGTTATTTTGAATTGCTAAAACGCACTACCCCTACCCAAGCCACCTTAGTACCGGATGGTCCAACGGTACTTACCTCAAACGCAGGGTGGGATGTTAAAGCGAATAAAATTGCACTTTCAAAATGGATCGAAGAAATTAAAGGATTAGGAATACGGTGCTCTTTATTTATGGAACCGGATCACGAGCAAATTGAACTTGCGGCTGCCCTTGGAGTGGATCGAATTGAATTCTATACCGGTCCTTTTGCAGAGCAATTCCCGTCAAACCCCGAGTGTATTATTAAAGCATACGTGGATGCATGCAGGATTGCCATGGAATGTGGGCTTGCCATCAATGCGGGACATGACTTAAGTTTGGAGAATTTACGGTATTTTAAGGAACACATGCCGCAATTAGATGAAGTATCGATAGGACATGCGTTAATTTCCGATGCACTTTATTATGGCATCGAAAACACCATCCAGCTGTACAAGCGCTGTTTGGTTTAGTTCTTCGTAATGATGGTTCGAGTTGGAAACGCGAAGTGCAGGTTGTTTGCTCGGAATAATCGATCAATTTCGAAGCGAATTTCTGATTTATAATCAGCAATCTCCCAACTATTTTCTGCCCAAAACAACAGTTTCATTTCAATTCCATTTTCTGCAAATTCTTCCATGCGCACGGAAATGGGTTCATCCTTGCTAACAATGGGGTGACCTAATGCGGCAGTTTTCAAAAGCTCACTGGCCAAGATAGTATCACTTCCGTATTCAATCAAGGCCGAAATAGTGAACAGGGACAACGAGGAGCTATGACTCCAATTCTCAACGCGTTGTTGAGTTAAATGGGTATTCGGAATGATTAACACATTGCCTTCCTTGGTTTGAATTTGTGCTGTTCTGAAGCTCACTTTAAGAATTCGCGCCACGAAATTGTACGCTCCTTTATGGGTATTGCCTTGGGTTTTTGCATCGATTTCTACAATATCTCCGACCTTGATGTTCCCCTCCAATAGAAGTACAATCCCCGCAATGGTATCTTTAAATACATCTTGTAATCCCAAACCAATTCCAACTAAAAGTCCTACTGACCCAGTTAAAATCAATGAAATGTTCAATCCGAGCACATTAAAGGAAAGCAGCACGGCGATGGTGTAAATAATGTAGCGCGCAATTTGTACATACACATATTCTACCCCAGGATCATAACCGGTGCGGGCACGGTGTTTTTTACCGATATATAACTTATAAATACTCGAAGTGATTTTGGCACAAATAAAAATTACTGCAACCAAAATAACATTGTATAGAGATATTTTGAGTGTACCAATGCTGATTAGGTTATAGCGAATAAATTCATCGAAGGTAATCTCGCGGTTATTAAATCTAAAGCTGAGTACCGCCACATAGAGCGCGATTAAATAAACGCTTTGGGTAAATAATTTGAAATAGGTCTCTCTTCGACCCTCTAAGTGAATGTTATTACTCTTTAGTTGTTTCTTCAGGAACTTAGAGAGTAGACGGCGCAAAATAAATGCCGTTAGAAAAATTGCGGCGAGGAACACTAAATTCCAAATGCAGATATTAAAGGGCCCAATCTTGAATAAGGTAGTACTTAACATCATTTTATTATAATTCTTCCTAGTTTCTCTGAAAACGTTTGCTTAATCTTTTCATACGCCATCTGCTCCGCCAAAATTTCCATTTGCTCTTGTTGCGTGAGGTGCTCCGCAGCTAATTGACTGCGTAACTGCTCAATATGCGCTGTAATCTTTGACTGTTTAAAACTGTAAATGGCGTAAAACATGGTGCCCAACAAATCGGAATCCTCTTGTTTGGTGTAAATCCGATACTCTGAGGCCCATTTTGGACTCAACTCCTCGTCAATTCCGATGAGTTCAGCAGTCAGTTGTTGAACCTCTGGATTACTGGACTTTAAAAAATAGTTGTAGGTGTAAAGAATACCTTCCGCTACACCATCTGTAATTTCTCCGAAAATCTCATAGCAAGTTTTATTTGTAAAGCTTAAATCATCGATGCTCAATTCTTGAATCACCAGTTCGTTGACGCTCACTTGGATTTTTTCCCCGTTGGGATCTAAGACCACTTCTTTATTACCGAATTTGAGCATCAACCGAATCAGCTCCTTCTCCACCATTGCATCGTCTGCCTCATAATTGACAAGGGGTGATATTGGTGTATTCGGTGTTGAGGTGATCACTTCTTTCACCCAGGGCTCCCCTACTTCATCGGCAAATTTACCCGCTCGAAGTTTTGTTATTTCCTGAGCGATCATGGTTTCCGTTAATTCATAGGTAGCGGCAATTTTTTTGGCATAAATAGTTCTTGTAATCGAGTCGGGAATCAACGCGATGGAATACACGATGTCTTTTATCAATTTTGCCTTTTGCAAGGGGTCGTTTTCTGTTCCTTTTAACAACAATCCCGCTTTGAAGGAGATAAAATCTTGACGGTGTGAATCAAGAAACTCCGTTAATTCATCTGTTGTACTTTTTTTAGCAAACGAATCTGGATCTTCTCCCTCGGGAAAAAGCACCACTTTCACGTTTAGCCCTTCTTCTAAAATCAAATCAATCCCTCGAAAGGAGGCTTTTATTCCTGCTGCATCTCCATCATAAAGAATGGTGATGTTCTTGGTGTAGCGGGAAATAAGTCTAATTTGCTCCTTCGTAAGCGACGTCCCGGAACTCGATACGGCATGTTGAATGCCCGCTTGATGCATGCTTATTACATCCGTATATCCTTCACATAGTAAGCATTCGTCCTTTTTGATAATTTCGCCTTTCGCGAAGAACAAGCCATAGAGAATTTCACTCTTATTGTATACCGGGCTTTCTGGGGAATTGAAATATTTGGCAACTTTTTTATCGGAAAGTAAGGTTCTTCCACCGAATCCGAGCACACGTCCTGAAATGCTATGAATTGGAAAGATCACTCGTCCTTTGAAAAAGTCAAACTGACGACCTTCCCGTTCTTTACTTAAACCAACCTTATCCAAGTAATCAAATTTGAATCCTTTAGCCAAGGCCGCTTTGGTTAGATCACTTCCCGTATTTTTACAATACCCCAATTGAAATCTAGCGATGATTTCTGGAGTAAACCCACGTTCTACAAAATAAGAAAGCCCGATACTCTTTCCTTCATCTGACTCGTGTAGGGTTTCCATGAAGTGATTCTTAGCAAATTCATTGATGATAAATAAGCTGTCTTTTTCATTTGCGGACGCCAGTTGCTCCGCTGACAATTCCTCCTCTTTGGGTAATTCAATGTTATATTTATCAGCTAACCATCGCAAGGCTTCTGGATAGGAAAAATGTTCTTTTTCCATCAAGAAATTAACGACGTTTCCACCTTTACTCGTGGAGAAACATTTAAAAATCTGCTTGGCCGGCGAAACTACGAACGAGGGAGTTTTTTCAGAAGTAAACGGACTTAATCCCTTGAGATTACTCCCTGCTCGCTTGAGTTGAACAAACTCACCAATCACCTCTTCAATTCGAGCTGTTTGTATGATTTGGTCCACTATGTGCGCAGGAATTCTACTCATTCGGGAAACCGTAATCTTTTTCGTTAAGCACTTTGCCTTTTTCGTCGAAGGTAGTCCAAATGCCTACCATTACATCCTTGCGATACTCACCTCGATAATGAACTGCTCCGTTTGGATATTTCACTACACTAAACCCCTCTCGTTTTCCGTGATCATACACGGAAGTTGACAACTCATTTCCCTCAGGGGAAAAGAAAACCCATTTACCGTCACGGTTACCTTTTTTATCAATTGACCCTTGAAATTTAAGCTGTTTTTTTCCGGGATACCATTCGGAATACAACCCATGTTTCACTTCAATTAATTGTTCGCTAGCCGTGGGCTTTTTTGGTGCCTTGTCTGTGGAGCAGGCCACCAAAACAATGCAGATTAGGATTTGAATAAAAATTCTCATTTTGTACGATTCATGGTATATTCAACAAGACCAATTAAGGCAGTTTTGGCTTCATTTTCAGGGAATTCCGCTAACAATACTTTTGCTTCCTCTCCCAAGGCACGCATGCGTTGTTCGGTGTAGGCAATTCCATCGTAGCGCTTTACCAGCTCAATGGCTTTACGAATGTGCGGTTCGCTGTCGTTGTGATTTTTAATAATAGTTCTTAGTTCTTTTGCATCTGCCTTATTTGCCTGATTTAGGGTATAAATGATGGGCAAGGTCATTTTTTGTTCACGAATATCGTTTCCGGTAGGCTTACCAATATCTGCTGCACTACCAAAATCAAAAATATCATCTTTCAATTGAAACGCGAGCCCCACTTTTTCCCCAAACAGCCTCATCACATCGCGGTGATCTGTACTACCCGATGCTAAGTACCCCGCCTCACAGCACGTAGCAATTAAAGAAGCGGTTTTCTTTCTGATAACTTCAAAATAAACCTCTTCGGTGATATTAAGTTTCCGGGCCTTTTCTATTTGCAGTAATTCACCTTCGGACATCTCGCGCACTGAACGCGCAACAATGGCCAGCAAATCGGTATTTTGTTTTTCAATGGAAAGTAATAAAATTCTCGATAACATATAATCGCCTACCAACACCGCGATTTTATTCTTCCAAAGGGCATTCACAGAAAAATAGCCTCGTCGCTCATTGGCATCGTCTACCACATCATCATGCACCAAAGTCGCGGTATGCAAGAGCTCAATTAAGGCTGCCGCGTCGAATGCTTTTGCATTGGTTTCACTAAACATTTTACAGGATAAAAAAACAAAAAGAGGACGAATCTGCTTTCCCTTTCGTTTCACTAAATAGTGGGTTACCTTATCTAACAACGGCACATCGGACTTCATGGTTGCAGCGAAGAATTTCTCAAATTCTGCTAGTTCCTGTTCAACAGGTGCAATTATTTCTTCAACGCGCATGATGTTACAAAGGTAAGAAAAGGAAATAGGTGACTGTCATAACAAGGATTGCCTTTTCAACAAATAACGAGTAAGGACTTCCCGATAGCCGTCTTCGATCGCTAAAGGCACAAAATCCACTGCTAAATCACCGCACTTCAATTTCAATGCGCTGAGTCCTTTCTCATACCGTTCCGTGTATTTATTTTTGAACTCATTGGGCAACATGCGTAACTCTTCACCAGACTCCATGTCTACCAAAATATAGGGCCGGTTCTCCAATTCAAAGTCTTGTTCAATTCGTCGACTAAACAAGTGGAATACGACCACCTCATGTCGTTGGTGTTTTAAATGGCTCAAGGCATTCATAAAATCATCCTCATCTTCTCCAGACGACCATAAATCCGTAAACACCATAACCATTCCTCGCTTCGGAATACTTTGAGCAACCTCGTTAAGGGCCTTCGCGATGTGCGTGAATGAATTTTTGGTTGGGACATATGCATCGAAGAACTTTTCCAGTTCCGCGTACAAATAGCGCTGATGCATCGGCGATGACTTTGCTGCCGTGTGAAGCATGAGCGTTTCGTGAAACAGACTAATGCCGTAAGCATCTCGTTGACGCTTTAAAAGCTCGATCAGGCTAACCACCGCATACACTGCGAAAGACAATTTATGATCGCGTTGATCTACTGGAAATAACATCGACGGAGAGCAATCTATGATCATTTGGCACCGCAAATTGGTTTCCTCCTCGTACTTTTTGGTATATAAGCGATCGGTACGACCAAATAATTTCCAATCGATATGTCTGGTGGATTCACCTTGGTTATATATTCTGTGTTCGGCAAATTCTACGGAAAACCCATGCAAGGGACTTTTATGCATTCCCGTAATAAAACCTTCGACCACTTGTTTCGCAAGCAACTCTAAGTTCCCAAACTCTACTAATTTCGAACGATCCATGGTGATTTTAAGCGAAAATACTAAAAATATATGGGCTACCTTTGGCAAGCAACTTTGGAGTGCGAAGAAGCGTCTAAAAAATTGTTAAATTTATACCATGAAAAAAATCCTATCCTTCCTGTTTCTTGCATCTAGTCTAATTTCAGTTTCTGCTCAATCCGGCTATGCCTTAACTGGGCTTAATTTGATGCCGAACACTGCAACGACCCGCTGTGATACTGCAGTAACCGTTTCTTTTTGGGCGCAATCCGCGCCAAACAATGCGCAGTCGAGCTACACACTCCCCTATGTGATAACGGGAAATAACTTTGTTTCTTCTCAATTTCAATTTAATATCAGCTGGGGTGACGGAACCAGCAATACCTACAATGGCGGTGTTTCATCTACCGGCACACTGATTAATCTCAACCCACCCCCAGCACACACCTATCCTGGACCAGGAAACTATTCGGTAACCACCTACATTATTAATTTTGCCAATCAAACCACAGCCATTGATACGGTTGTACTCACTCTTGGTTCATGTTCACTTCCTGTATACTCCATGGTACAAGTGGACTGCAACAACGATGGTGTCGTAGATTCCACGATAAACAATTCAGGAATTCCTTTTGTCATTACCGGCTCAGGGCAGAGTTACACCGGCATTACTCAAAATAACTTCTATTTATTTACTGGAATTGAACCCGGGCTTTACACCCTAAGTATCGATCCGGCATGGCTTGCAGCAAATAATTATACCATAGACAACATTCAAGGTCCACCAGCCTTAGTTGCAGGCACAGGTGCACAAACTATGATTATTACGTTAAATTGTGGGAATGGCGGAAATCAAACTGCGACCATGTGTGTTGGCGGACAAGTCTACTGCGATCAAGACAATAACGGTCAGTTTAACGGGGGCGATATTCCAATTATAAATGCACCGATTACCATTAATTATGGTACAGGTTCTACCATCGTTTACACCAATCAACAAGGAAATTACAGTACCAACTATCTGGGTTTAATCGGAGGAATTTCAACCGTATCGCTAAATAACAACTGGTTAGTACAGCACGGATACAGTGCATCCAATTTAATGGATACTGTATTTAATACGCCATGCAATGCGGGTGCAGTTCCTCCCACGGCTTCCTTTCCTATTCAGTGTGGTCAAAACCCTGGGAATCCGAATTGCTATACGGGTTACGTGTTCTGTGATGCCAACAACAACGGGATTATGGACAACAATGAATTGCCCATGGCCTTTGCCCCTGTGGTATTGTCCAATACGCAAGGAGCCAACGCAAATACCGTCACTGTTTACACAGATTCTACTGGATTTTTCACGTATTGTGGTCAATTTGGAAATGGGCAATATGTTTTAGCTTCTATTCCATCGAATTATTTGAACTATTTAGGGTACAGTGTTAATTTCAATTTCGTTACACTCATCGTTAACCAAGCAGCAGGAATGTTACCAGTTAACTGTGGTGGTAATGGAGGAAATACCTGCGCCGATTTGTGGACAACAGTTACGCCATGGATCGGTTACTATCAAAATACGACTGCGTACATCCGCTTGAATTGGGGCAATTACGGTCCTACCTCTCCGGGAACGTATACTCTAACGCTAACCTTTCCTGCCGGAGTTACGTTGAATACAGCATCCATAAACACGCCCGGGTATAGCATTGCCGGTAATACGATCACGTGGAATTTGAACAGTGCGTTGAGTAGTTTTTCCACCAATGATCTTATCCTGTTTACTATTCCTGGTGGGCTTATCAATGGTGCAAATCACTATTTCACGAGTACGATATCCGCCACGGGCAATGTACAAGATTGTAATGCGCAAAACAACAATGGAAATTTATTGCAGATTCTAGGAAACAGTTATGATCCAAATGATAAAAACGTTGCACGACCTGAATCTTATAACAGTGGCGTTTTTGGAGCAACAGAGATCGAAACGGGTGTAGACGATATTCTTACATACACCATTCGCTTCCAAAACACAGGAACGGCACCGGCACAGAATGTGGTAGTCGTAGATACACTAGACTCGGAATTAGACTTATCTACCTTTACCTTAGTTAGCAGCAGCCATTCCGTAGAGTTAGTTAATATGGGTAACGGAATCATGCATTTTGAATTCAATGGCATTTGGCTGCCCGATTCTACAACAAACGAGCCCCTGAGCCACGGACAATTTACTTATCGAATCAGAGAAAATGCAGGAAATGGAACCATGAGTGAAATTACCAACACTGCGTACATCTTTTTTGACTGGAATGCACCAATCATTACAAATACGACCTACAATGTGAATGTTTCCGTTGAAGGAATTGACGAGTCTTCGGATTTATTCAAGGTATTCCCAAATCCAACAAGCGACCTAATAACCATTGAAGCCAATGAAGCATATAGTTACACGTTCTATGATTTAAACGGAAGAGCCGTCCTTCAAGGAAAGGGAAGCAGTACGGAGGCAATATCACTTCACCCCTTAATGAACGGCCAATACATCTTATCGTTAAATACGGGGAATTCGACTAGAAACCTGAAGGTGACGAAGTTATAAATCAACACCTTTCGTTTAATTCTTTAAAAGGCCTTCGGGCCTTTTTTTAGTTTCCGCCTTTCTGTTTTGTTTGAGAATAACCTGCAGCAATCAAAAGATCGTAAACTTTTTGCTTTAGCTTTCCTTGAATAAGGATTTCGCCATCTTTGGCCGAACCTCCTACCCCACACTTTGACTTGAGCAATTTCCCGAGTTCTTTTAAATCCTCATCTGAACCTACGAATCCCTCCACCAAGGTAACTTCCTTACCGGCGCGTTGTTTTCGATCAATAGAAACATATAAGCGCTGTTGCGGCGGAGCTAAGGTATCTACTTGCTCATCTGAAGCTTCTTGGTAATTAAAATTGGGATTTGTGGAATAAACCACATACACGCGATTATTATTTTTTTTACTCATACCCTTACATATCTGATGGACCAGCATCTTGTCCTGACTTTGGTTTTGTCATTTCAAGCTTACCAAATTTATACGTCACATTAATATAAAACCTGCGCGTTAACCATTTGAATTCGATGTCTTGACTAATGGTTGGCTGACGTAAATAGGCGTAAAACCCTTGTCGATTCAGCACATCCGTAACCTTACACCCAAGGGTCCAATGATCACCTAAGCGCTTATCAAAGGCCACATCAATCGCTCCCCTACGCTGTGCTGTTCCTAAAATGGTAACGCGTGGGGCAATGTAATTCACATTGAGTTGAACGGTCGCTGTTTTTTTCCAAAAATCAACCGAAGAATTCAATTTAACATTCCCATTAAACCCGGAACGATTCCAACTTGATACATCCGTGATATACTTTATGAAATTCACATTGGATGATAAGGTTGAACGAAACCAGGTGTTTGGTTTGTAACTAACAACGAATTCGGTTCCCACGCTGTGCGAAGTATTTAAATTGATAAAGGTCTGCACCGAAGCATTGTTTTCACTGAATTGTCTAACCCTTGAAATCATATCCGTAGTTCGACGATAAAAAACGCTGGCTGAGAAATTCACCTTTTTAGCCTCTCTGCTGTAACTGAAATCGTATGAATCTATAAACTCCGGTTGCAAATATGGATTCCCTCGCTGTAAATTCAAGGGATCCGCATAGGAAGTAAACGGATTTAAGTCAGAACTAGATGCACGGGTAATTCTGCGGCTATAGCTTAATCCTAATTCACTTCCCTGTTTGAAGGTGTAGCGAATGTGAGCCGAAGGGAAAAAATTGAAATAATTATTTACAATCCGCAGGGTATCTGATACTAGGTTGGGAATTTGATAGGCCTGTTCTAACCTCACGCCTGCTTGGTATTTAAATTTCTTGTATTGATGCGCTACGATTCCATACACGCTAAAAATTTGTTCGTCGTAGTTGTACAAGAAATTAGAAAGGGTATCCTCTTGAAATATATTTGAAACGGAATCCATAGTTTCGGAATAGGTATCCACCACTTGATGCCGCACTATGCCTTTAGCACCAAATTCTGTCCGAATTGATTGGTCAGGCCATAGATATACCCCGTCGGCTTGGAGGGTTGAAACACGCGAGGATTCTTGATTTGAAAGTCTTTGCCTGAGGGGAGCAACCATGGATAACAAGACGGTATCCAAGGTATATTGATACTCGTCATAAAACCCTTTAATGGCATCAGCTCCCATAGAATGTGTAGCATCTGCGGTAAGATAACCCCGGTTACTTTTAAAATTCTGTCTGAAGTTCAAATTAAAATCAATGTTCTTTTGAT
>Ga0315907_10002137_pt1 | contig 25538 bp, 19 predicted proteins | sample LakEriMetagenome_3_FD_203525 | JGI IMG/M metagenome (GOLD analysis project Ga0315907, IMG submission 203525) | Freshwater fungal communities from buoy surface, Lake Erie, Ohio, United States - Buoy 12 MA123 | ecosystem: Environmental > Aquatic > Freshwater > Lake > Lake biofilm | place: USA...
TATGACCTTTGTTAAAGGAACGTTTTACGTAAAATTGGGTTCCGATTTTTCGGTCGCACTCATCATTTCTCGGGGTTTGATGGTCTTTCTCGTAATAAGTAGCGAACAAGTAATGCCCCCCTTTTTGGGGATAGTAGTCAAAGTCGCAGTCTTGTGTGTATGCGACAAAAATATGACATAAAATCTGTAAAATAAGGGCAACCCATTTCATAATTCAATACAAAGATACAGTGAAACACTTAGGTATACCCTTCGCAATGAAATCGGTTCAAAAATTCAAATTATTCCTTGATGATGCGCAGGGTTTCCGTGTTGTTTGTTTGTGAAATACGAACTAAATAAAGGCCTGCGGGCACCTTCGAGAGGTCGAATGAACAGGTCGTTGAATGGGGTGAATCTTCCATCAATAAGGTACCATCAAGTCCAAAGACTTGAATTGAATTCATTGGTGAACCGTGGGCAACAAGTGTGATTTTGTCTGTACTTGGATTCGGATAGGCTTGCACACCGTGTGTTTGTTCTTCTTGGATGCTTGCGCCTTCATTGTTAAAAAACAATACGTTATCAATATATACAGTTCCCGAACCGCTCGGTGTTCCGGAGAAAATCAACTGCGAGAGGTGGTTCATTCCGGCAAGCGCTGAAAATGAACTCAATGGAATTTCTAAGGTGTGCCACGCTTCGGTTGGTAGTGAATAACTCAATTCGCTTTCGCTGTCGTCACCGCCAGCATATTGTCCATTCGGACCAAAATCTACGAGTTTAACCTTAAATGCACTGAGGTTGGGTGTCCAAAAATCAACTCGGAAGTGGGTCATTGAACTAACATCCAACTGGTTATTTCCTAAAAATTCAATGCCTGTAAAGTTCAAGGCATCATACCGTTTGGTGTCGTTACCGCTGAGTTGCAAATCACTTACTTGAGCTGCTGACCACGGGGCCATCCAGGTATCAACCGCCACATTCTGGTAGGGATTACTGAATAACGAAATCACATTGGCTTCTGGATAGGTTGGGGTAGGCGCAGGACCCATCGGAGTGGGATTGCCACCGTTTTGATTTGAAAATTTAATGTTGTCGATCAAGCAAATGCGGTTGTCGCTGCGCTGTGTGAAGTCAGGAAAAACAATAATTTGATCGATTCCCGACGATGAGGGGGCATTCACAATTGCACTAAAATCAAAGGTGAGTTCTTCCCATTGGTTAATTAAGCTATTGCTTACTAAAATCTCACCGGTGGACGCGCCTGCTGGGGTGGCAAACTTAATTCCTACTGGACTTATTACCGGCTTGTATACCATGATTTTTACCACACAATTTGCTGCAGTAAGGTTAAAGGTTCCTATGCCCTGACCATGAACGGTTTCCACACCGGCCCAAGGAGCACCGGCAACATTTGCCGTAAATCTCGCTACTGTGTTTGAGGTATTTATTCCACTTGGATCAGGGTTAGCGATAATTTCAAGAGGTGGATTGAAGTCGTTTTCGAAGGTGGTCCACTGCCACGTTGCGCCATATCCGGTTGGTTCAAAATCAATCGGACCCAATTGCGCGGAACACAGTTGATACATAAAAAAGAAAAGCACCAGTACTTGTACACGCATATCAATTAGGTTTAGTAATTGTTAAAAGTACAATAATTAATGAGTTGGGGTATTATTTTTTATAAAAGCCTAAAGAAAAATTATCAAAGAAAAAGATATTTGAAAGTTCGGCCTCGGTTTCATCTTGATCTTCCCCTTTAAATTTAGCACAAGGAAATTCACATTGAATTTTTACTAACATTTGTTTGGTCCCTTTCGGGACTTCTTTGGATATTTTGGTTAAAAGTAATTCGTGCATAACATTAAAACCGCGTTCTTCTGCCTCTGGAGTTCCAGCATCTAAATCTTTAAATTCACCGGGAGTTTTTTTAATATACATCGAATCTATTCCTTTTCCTTCCGTGTTTGTAAATAAAACTTTTATTTCTGTATACGCACAATTACTTGAATTAGGATAATTCACACCTATCCAAGCTTGAAACACTGCGATTACTGTGTCACTGGCCAGTGCACTGTGGATATCGTCTACATTAACTAATTGAAACAAATTTATTTTGCGAGTTTCTTCGTATTTATTTACGGTTAGTCGAAAATAGTTATTCCCTGGATTCGTGGGAAGCCCTAGTTTTTTTTCACCATGATTCCATTCATGGGAAGTTACGCCATAAGGTGAAACCCAATTAGATTCGGCACCAACGCTAAAATCCGTTTTCCACAGTAAAGGTGCACCTTCGCTATTTAATTCGGCACCGGGGTTTAAAATTCGATTTGATTTTCCAATCCATGACGGATTTTCTTGTTTTGTCTGGCCAACCATGAACATCGACATGGTGAGGAAATAAAGTAGTATAAGTTTACGCATGAACTAAAATAATAATTTTTCAATTTATCCACCTCACGGTAAACATTACATTTTCTTAACATTTGTTTGAGGCGGCTATCGATGTAGAATAGCGACCTTTGCAGCGATTTTATGACTGCCCTCTTTATTTCTACCTTTGTTTCCTTGTTTTCACTCATCAATCCGTTGAGTGCAATGCCCGTGTTTATTTCGTTAACCAACGGATTCCCAAAAGATCATTTGTTTCGCACCATTCGAAGGACATCGTTGTACGTATTTTTAGTGTGCTTAATTTCGTTTTTAATTGGAGAATTCGTGCTGAATTTTTTTGGCGTTTCTATCCACGCCCTAAAAATAGCCGGGGGAATTATCATTTCTCGTTCGGGGTTTCAACTGCTCAATGCACAACACAAAAGCGACGTCCAAGGCCCGATTGAAGATGAATCTCGCATGAAAGAAGACATTTCTTTTAGTCCCTTAGCGATGCCGCTATTGGCCGGCCCAGGATCAATATCCTTACTCATTAATCTAGCCCTTCAACATGAGGCATACGATGCTAAGGCCATCGTGATTGCAGCTGTTTTTATGGTGTGTTTGAGTATTTATTTGATTTTATCCTCAGCGCCATTTATCCTCAAATACTTAGGACAAAGTGGCCTTCGTACGATGTCTAAAATTATGGGATTGTTAGTGCTTTCGATTGGCATTCAGATGATCGTAGCCAGTGGACGATCCCTGTTTTACGCTGCTATTTAATTTCTTCAAAAGGATCAAAATCTTCTGTATCCGAGGCTTGAGTTTTTTTTCTCGGGTTTAATACCCAAGTAATTGCAGCAAGAAAACGGATTAGCGTTGCAAGGAGGAAGAAGAATCCAGCAATCTTAAAAATCCAACCCAGTACCGGCGTATTTATAAGGGCGTGCGTTTGCACATAAAACCACTGCGTAACAGGACTTTCTAGCGCCGCCGGATAGAATACCCAAAGGATCGTTATGCTTAGAGATATGAGCGCTACCGCCCATTCCCATTCGTTCTTCATCCGAATCTTTTTTTGAAGATTGGTATAAAATGAAAACTGAACTGCTTGTTGATTTGATCGTAGGTTTCGCAACAAGTACAGGAAATACGTTAAGAGTGAAACGATGAGTAAGCCACTCAAATGAAGGGTTCCTTCCGCCTTAAGCGTGAATTTTAACACTAAAACTCCAAGAAATAAGGATTGAAGAAGTTGTAAAAAATACCGAAGATGCATGCGAATTCCTTCCGGAAGAATAAGCATGAATAGTAACTGTAGCCAAAACCAAATGAATGCGAATCCTGAAAATAAAACGCCTAAATGAAAAATATGGGAGAGCACCTTCATTATTTAGGCATAGCTTGAAATTCTAAATAGCTTTTTGGAGCCTCAGGAGCATTGTTTGGGTTAAAATCGAGGCGCAAAACCTTACCTTCTGTCCTTCGATTTAACTGATGTAAGTATTCAAAGAGCTCCTCGTTGGTTTTCTTTTTTTGGATATACTCTTCGCTCAATATAACCATTTGTTGCAATTCTGGGTCATACCAACGGGCGGGCTCTGCCTCTCCTTTACCTACGGGTATTATTCTCCTTGGGTCAATCTTAAATTCATTGACTAAGTAGATATAACAAGCCTTTGCACGGTTTTCGGATAAAATCAAATTTCTTGAATCCTCTCCTCTAGAATCTGTATGCGAAATGAGTTCAATCATTAGGTTTGGATAGTCTTCAAGGAGTTTGGCTACGAGACGCAAAGAATCGTTTGTATGTATTAAAGAATCGTTAACGAAGGTCCATTTATTGAATTCATACTGGATGTTTGGAAAACGGATAATACGCTGTTCTGTCGCTTCCGGTTCATTGATGGTAAAAACGCGGCTTATTTTTTGACCTATCGAATCGGTAATTTGTAGCTTGTATTCCCCTTTTCGAAGCGAACTGATGTCTGCTGTGGTCATGCCATTAGACCATAAGAATTTATAGGGTTTTACACCAGAAACCACCTCAATATCAATCTTTCCATCAGCGCCTTGAAATTCACTGGCATGTTTAATTTCATTCAAGGTCATCACTAATTCTGGCGGTGCAATCGCCCAAGCAGTCCATATATCTAAGTCATGTCCCTCCCGATTACTTGACCAAATGGCACGATTCTCTCGAAGGGAAAAATAACCATCGAAGTTTGGGGTATTTATTGTTTTTCCCAAATTGACTGGTTTCGACCAATTGGTCCATTTTCCTTTTCTAACACTATAAAAGATATCTGCATTTCCTTGCCCTTTAAACCCATCGGAACTGAAGTATAGCGTGTCATTATTTTTTGAAAGGAATGGTGAAATCTCAAACCCATCAGAATTTATTGTTGAACCCAAATTTTCAGGTTCAGTCCAACCCTCCGAATCTTTAATTGAATAATATAAATCTTCCTCGCCTTCTGAATCTGATCCCTCATAGGAAATAATCACCACGTTTTGATCTTGTGACATACAATACCCTACATATTTCCCATCAATATCGAGATTTGGAATTGGTAGTTTACCTTTAACCATCCAATTGGTATCGCTATGCGTTCTTGATGCGATACTAATTCCTTTTTCGAAATCACGTTCGGCTCCATAAGCACTTAGTAGGTATAAACAATCCTGTGTACTATCCGCAAGATTTTTGAACTGTCCAATTACAGCATTATGTAATTTGTTGTTTAGTGATTGAAAGGGTATTGGAACTGTCCATTCCCCGCTTTGATGACGGCAATACCAAATGTCTTGATCATAAATACCACCGACATTCTTTTGATCGAACGTCCTCACCACGTAGAGTATACTTCCGTCATCAGATAATACAGGATTACTTTCATCTGCTGAAGAATTTATTGAACCACCAAATCGAACGGGTGTGGTGAATTCATAAATCTGTCCAATAATAGGGAAGGACATGGCACAAAACACGATGTATATAAACCGATTAAAACCCATAGCTCAAATAGATTTCATGCCCACCATTACTAAACCGATTTATTCGATTCGTCGAAAAATCAAATGAATATCCAATTTTTAAATTATCTGATACATCCATACCAGCAATAATACCAGCTGAAGAATTATATTGATAATTGATTCCGGCCCAAAAGATAAAATTTATTAAAGTAATGGCGGATGCTTCTATTGAGACAGGTCCCTTTATCATTTGCTTTATATGAACGATGGTTTTTAGGTCGAGCCCATTTGAAATGCCAAAGGTATAGCCCCCCATGGCACTCCAATGCAATTGTTGATTAAAGAAGTTGGTTTGGTTTAGAACCAAATTAGAAAGATTACCGTGCTGAACTGCCAGGGAAACAAATGCATATTTGGAATGTAATACTGTTCCAAATGAGCCACTTGCTGTTAAGGATTGTGTACCATACTGAAGGTATTGATCGTAGGTGTTATCTCCTCCAGCATATGGTAGTTGTACATTTGTTAAATTCAATACACTGGCCTGGCTTGGAGAAAATATATGGTTCCGTATTCCTATTCGGGCACCAACGCCCAATTTCCAATACATGCCAAGTGGTATGTTTACAGCATAATTTCCACTGGCATCTAAAGAGTTGAATGCACCATATTTATCAGAAATTACCTGTCCTCCCAAGAAATGTTGCAATATAATTTGTCTCTTTTTCTGCAAAGGGGAATAATCTCTTTGAATTCTACTTCCTGGATTAAAGGTTACCTTAATTTTATGCTTGATCATTGTATGACCGAAGGCAGAAATTGTTCTTGGTTCATTACCAAAACCGAGCATTTGCCAACGCGCTAACATAGATACGTTACTTTGTTTATTCATGGTCATTGCAGCAGGGTTATATAATACCGAACCGCTCATAATTTGTCTAAACTGCGGTAGCTGTTGACTAAAAGTCACGAGTCGAACAGATATAACAAAAATTAAAACTGATATTCTATTCATATTCCCCTTAGAATTGTTACGGTTCCATTAATGGGTTCAATACTACCGTCGGTAGCCTTTTCAATGATATAATAGTAACTTCCAACTGGTAGCAGTTCTCCTTTAAATCGCCCGTCCCATGGTTCGGAGGCATAGTTTCCTTCCATACTCGTATAAATCAACTCCCCCCATCGGTTAAATATTTTCACCTGGTTCAACGGAAATTTCGCGTCCAATCCAACGATTTCCCAAACGTCGTTATCTCCATCACCGTCGGGAGTAAATGCGCTTGGAACCACCAAGTTACACGGGATAATGGTGGTAGAAAACGCCGTTGCATTGCTTGAACACCCATTTACGGTTTGCACCACATAATAGGTTGCTGAGCTATCGTTGCTTGGATAGAAAAAATTTCCACTTTCGAGAAACTCCGTGAGTGCAGCATCGCTAAACCATGAAATTATTCCATTCGGATTGGGATTGCTCAAGGAGATCACATCAGAGGGTTCATTGTCACATACTGCAGTATCTCCAATGATCACGGGGGCGGCAGGGATGGATAAGGAATCTAAGTAAATACTTCCATTAACATTCGCCGTACAATACCCGTCTGTTATTGTTTCCAACTCATAGAGCCCTGCTTCCGTATCTAAAAACAATGGATCCGTTACTCCGTTCGTTAGGAACTCGGCGCCATTTAACGTCCAACTCACCGTTACTGGATATACCGCGTTTAGATATAAGAGTACAGAATCGAATGTTTGCAAGGCACAATTGTACGCACCACCGGTTAAGCTCAATAGACTCGGTAAGGCATGGACAGTAAGCTGCACGGTATCCTTTGCCAACACAGAACAGACTAACACACTGTACACCACGGAATATGTTCCCGGACTGCTGCCGGTGGTGTTGATGGCTCCGCTAACCGGATCTAGGTTGAGTCCTCCCGGAAATGAGTTGTATGTACCATTATTCGGGGTTTCTGGTGAAAGAGTTGGATTATTCACCCCTGAATTGACACACAAATCACTGGGGTAGTTAAGTCCTAAATCAGGGTTTCCACCGAGGATTTGAACCGTTACTTGCCTACTGCATGAGCGCAAGGTACTGAACGATATATCATCAATAGCGAAGTCGTTTCCGAGGCCACTTTGATTTAAGTTCTCTACCACCAAAATGGCTAAGCTGTCGTTTCCTGAATTCCACGTTCCGCTGATTTGTTGCCAATCACAAGCGGAAATCGAAAGGGTATCAATGCTAAGTGCTATGCCGTTCACGCTAGACTTAAGCACTGCCGGATTGGTGCTTTCTACAGATTCAGCAAAGTACGTAAAGGTGTAATTGGTGTTTTTTTCTACGGAGATGATTTGCTTCCAAACCGTTTGATTTCCGGATACTGCGCCATCGATTACCATCATATGACCAACACCGTTACCAAAAGTGTGATCTACACATGGTGAAAAGGTGCTTTCCCAAAAACTTGCATTTGGGGTAAGACCATAGCTGCTTTGTAATCCACTTGGATTTGTCGGTGTGAGGTAATTCAAATCGGTATAAAATCCGGTATTCATCGCCTCGAAATTTCCGTTGGTAACTAAATTCTCATTTAAATTATTGGTAGAAACAAGGTAAGTGGTCGACTGATTCGGACTTACGTTAATTGTGTCATTCAGAGGATTGAGTAGATTTGGATCTGGCGGAGTTGCCATCCAAAGGTAATTGGTATTGGTTCCTCCGCTAACGGTTAACTCCAAGGAAGTATTTCCACAAACGAGGGTGTCATCAGGATTAACCATCAAGAAATCATTCGGATAAACCGGTTGATTGAGAAGGGTTATCATTTGATTATTGGCATCCGTAACGGATACCTCGTAACTCCCAGAGGGTAATCCTGTAAAAATACCCGATGCATTATTCCACGTGCCTGTTATTCCTGTTAAGGTGAATTGATAGGGAGGATATCCTCCTTTTACATATGCGATAAGCCCTCCGCTTACCGAATCACTGCAGAACGGCTTTGTAGCAGAGGCAGTTAGCGAAAGGGGATCTCCAAGGGGCATGAGCATCAGATCATCGATGGCAAAATCATTGCCCACCACACTGGTGTTTTCGTCATAGAGGCTTATGTTAACGCAAGCATTGGTCGCTTCAAATTGTATGGCATAGGCCTGCCAACCCACTGTGGGAAGAGGAGCTAGGGTAGGAGTTAACCCTTGAACATTGCTGGCATTGTTAAACAGTGTTTTAATGTCTGCTTGCGTCGCTAGGCCTGTTACAGCACTGGAGGCCGAACGCAGCCATAAACTAAATACATAAGTATTCCCGGGCGTTAAGCCACAGACACCACCTCCATTGTTCCCCGCTTGCCAGAAAGGTTGATTTCCACCAATACTGCCCCCGTCTACAATCAACATATTTCCTTGTCCCGAAGTGTGGTCCGAAAAAGGAAGGAAAAACGCGTTGTTCAAAGGCTGGGGATTATTTGTGATGGCAAAATCACCGGGTTGCGTAGTGCCTAAAAATGGAGGAATAAGGTTCGTGTAGCCTTGTCCGTTTACGCTAAATCCCGTGCCAAGCCCTCCGAACTCGAAATGACCGTTAGCAATGAAATTCTGACCCCAAACTTGAAGAGAGAAACAAATTCCGATAAAAACTAAGCGCGTTTTCACAGGTTAAAGTTAATACGATTCTTGATTTCGACCCTGATTATTTCTGTATAAATTTCGCTATGGAATTGTTAATAATTCAATCCATGCAAGAACAAGGGGGATCTAAAAACAAGGTGCAATGCTTGAAATCATTCACCAACTGCTTGTGAAATTCATGATTGTACATGACGCCTTGAATATCTAAGCGCTTTAAGTTCGGCAGTGTTTTCAAGCGAGGAGATATGTTGTTTACCGCGTTGTCATACAAATCTAAGACCTCCAATTGTGTCAATTGTTCAATTTCATCTGGGATTATTTCGATGTGGTTTTCTGCCAACAACAACTCCCGGAGCGCACTCATTTGGAATACTACATAGGGGATTGCAAAGAGTTTGTTTTTAGTTAGGTTAAGGTGTTCCAAATCTTGAAATATACGCAGAGAGTCACCCAAGAATTCAATTTTATTCTTCGTGAGATTTAAGGACTTTATTTTTGTAAATCGATAAACCTCTGCAGGAATGGCCGTGAGTTTTTCTCGGCTTAAATCAATGGAGAACACACTGTCTGGATTTGCAGTGTTGAGCTCTTCCAAGGAATAAGTTCGCACCAACGACTGGCTATACCAAGCGGCACTAATGGCTAGAAAAAAACCTACGAGAATCGACTTCATCCTTTTTTAATTGCTCTGTTAATGCTTCAAGTCCAGAAAAAACCTGTTCCCCTCGTATGCGTTTACAAACGGTAATGCGAACAGATTCACCGTAAATGTCTGCATTAAAATCCAATACATGTACCTCGATCACGCGATGCGTTGAATTACTTACCGTTGGCCGAATCCCAATATTCATCATTCCAAGATAGGTGCGTTCGTTTACCCTAAATTCTATGGCGTAAACCCCATCGCCCGGTATTAGTTTTGAGGAGGTTGTGGGCTCAATGTTCGCTGTAGGAAATCCAATCGTTCTTCCAAGCTGATTTCCCGCTACCACCTTGCCCTGAATTTGGTATTGATACCCCAATAAGCGATTGGCTGTTTCAAGGTCTCCTTGAACTAAGGCGGTCCTGATTTTTGTAGAGCTCACGATAATTTCATCCACATCTTGGGCGGGAATTTCAGTAACCAAACGCCCTGTTTTTCCGAGGATATTGGCTAATAAATGAACATCTCCTTCGCGATTGTGACCAAATTTATGATCATACCCCAAAATAATTTCTGAAATGTTTAATTGTTCGATTAATACCCGGTTAATAAATTCTGTGGCGCTTTGGTTGGAGAATTCTTTGGTGAAAGGCAAAACCATTAAATAGTCTAGTCCTGTTTGTTCTAATAACTCAATCTTTTCATCCAAGGTGCTCAGTAAAGAGACTTCGCCCAAGCCGAGTGCTTGCCTCGGGTGAGGGTCAAAAGTAATTAACATGCTGTCTTTAGAAGCTTCCGCTGCTTTTTCAATCAGCTGTGTTAGAATCATGCGGTGCCCCACATGTACCCCGTCGTAGGTTCCCAAAGTCACCAATGGATTCCGCATGACCGGAAGTGCTGATAAATTGGATAATACCTTCATCTTCTAAGGCGCAAAGGTAAGCAATCCAAATAAACCAAGATTTTAATCTTTTGGTGTACTTTTGAAAAAAACTTAAGGTATGAAATTCCGTCTTTTTACGCTCGTACTCTCTATTCACATGGCATTCAGTTCGATTTATGCCGATGAAGGAATGCTTATTCCGTTGCTCATTAAGGCTTTTGAATCGGACATGCAAGCGCGCGGCATGAAATTGACCGCCGAACAAATTTATAGCATCAACAGCGCCAGTTTGAAAGACGCGATTCTGCAGTTTGGTGGCGGCTGTACGGCCGAATTGGTTTCCAGTCAAGGACTTTTATTAACCAATCACCACTGCGGGTATTCCCAAATTCAGTCGCATTCAAGTTTAGAACACGACTACCTGAAAAATGGATTTTGGGCAAAAGAAAAAAAAGATGAATTAAGCAATCCAGGACTTACTGCAACACGGATCGTTCGCATCGAAGACGTGACCTCCCTTGTATTCCAGAATGCACAAGGAAAACAGGACCAGTCGGTCATAGCGGCCAACATCGCTTCTATTGTTAAAAAAGCCATTGAAGGTACACATTATGAGGCCGAAGTGAAAGCCTTTGATTATGGAAACGCCTATTACTTGATGGTTAAGGAGGTGTTTAAGGACATTCGGTTTGTAGGTACGCCTCCGAATTCTATTGGTAAATTTGGCGGAGATACCGACAATTGGGTCTGGCCAAGACATACCGGGGATTTTTCCGTATTTAGAATTTATGTAGGCAAGGACAACAAACCTGCGCCGTATTCCGCGGAGAATATTCCGTATACCCCCATTCAACATCTAAACATTTCATTTAAGGACCGTAAAGAAGGGGATTTTACCATGGTGTATGGTTTTCCGGGAGTTACGGAACAACATGTGGTTTCTGAATACCTTAAGTTTATTGTAGAAAAAGAACGTCCTGCCCGCATTTCAATGCGCGACGAAAGTCTTTCAGTGATTGATGCGGGGATGAAGTCATCTGATCAAATTCGGATACAATATGCTGCAAAACAAGCATCCATTGCCAACGCTTGGAAAAAATGGATTGGTCAAGTAGAGGGGCTTGAGAATCTGGACGGTGTAGCAGTTAAACAACGCGAGGAAGCGCTGTATCGAAAAACGGCGGAATCTAACCCGGCATGGAATACCTATGCAAGGGTCTTGGATTCATTGAATCAATATGTAAAGAAGCATTCAGACTACGAGTTTCGCTATGCCATGGGGGTGGAGTACTTTTTCTACGGGCCAGAGTTCTTTAAAATGATTAAGGTAGTGAATGATTTTCTCAGTGCAGGGAATCAGGGAGCTTCTCCAGAACGTATGGCTTCGGAAAAGTACAAAGTAATATCTACAGCTCGAGGGTTTTTTAAAAATTACAACAGTGCGGTAGATTATGGGATTTTCAATGCTTTAACCGCACGCTACCAAACGGCAGAGGCACCCCAAAACTCGAATTGGAGCACCATAAGCGTCTCAGAACTCTCCAAGAATATTTACGACAAGTCGATTTTTACCGACTCAACCCGCTTTATTCAATGGGTGAATTCGTATTCCAATAAATCCATTAAGAAACTAGCAAAAGATCCAGGATACCTTTTTTACAATACCTTTTATCCGATTTTTATTCAAAATGTTGTTCCTGCATTTAGGCAATATCAGGCACAGATAAATTCTTGGATGCAACAGTATATTGAAGGTAAATATGTGATGTTTCCCAATGAAAAACATTGGCCAGACGCCAATTCAACCCTGCGCATAACCTACGGACAATTGGAAGGGTCTTCTCCTGTGGATGGTATGGCGTATACGGAACATACTACCTTAGACGGAATAATTGCAAAAAACAGTACGGGAAATCCGGATTTTGAATTGTTGCCAAGAATGTTCGAATTGGCATCCAATAAAACCTATGGCCCCTACGCTCAGGAGGGTGAATTATGGGTGTGTTTTACAGGTTCCAATCACACCACGGGGGGGAATTCTGGCTCACCAGTCTTAGATGAAAAAGGAAATTTGATGGGCTTAAATTTCGACCGCTCTTGGGAAAGTACCATGAGTGATTATTTGTTTGATCCGAACCGTTGTCGGAATATTGTAGTGGACATTCGCTACGTACTTTGGGTGATGGATATTTATGCCGGGGCAACCCATTTAGTGAATGAAATGACTTTAATCAAAGATTAATTTATCTTTGTTCCTTAAAATCAACCTGCGCTAGCATTTACGTATGAAGAAATTATTCCTGTTTAGTCTGCTGTTCTTTGTGTTCACACAAGAAACAACAGCTTCCACCATGAGGTTAAGATCTAAATTAATCAAAGGGTATTTGGTTGATTTTAAAACCCGAAGGGATGTCGATGAAGTTTCCTTGTTGTTGGTTTCAAAAGAAACCGGCGAGCGATTCAATACAGAAACAGTGAATGGAACTTTCCGTTTTAACAACGTTCCCATTGGAGAAAGCATATTAATTCTTGCGGATAAAGACTATCGTAATGATACCTTGAAGGTGTTCAAAACCAATGCAAAAGAACATTTAGAGCACTATACGTTTAGTAAAAATCAACCCTTTGCTGCCCGATTGAAAGTGACCTGGTTGTTTAATTGGGGTGATCGAACTACTGTGGTCAACGGTAAAAAAGTCGTTCAGGAACATTATTGGTCGCACATGATGGCCCGAGTAATTTTGATTATATACGGCCTCTGTTTAATCATGATTTTTTATTACAGCGTCATCCAACTTTCGTTGGCAGTAGCATATCGGAAATCTAAGCGATCGCCTAAATTACCAATGCCCGCTTTCGATTTAGAGCAAGCACCGAAGGTAACGATACAGCTCCCAATGTTTAATGAAATGTATGTTGCGGAGCGAATCATTGAAACCACGGCGCGCTTGGCCTATCCGAAAGATAAGTTACAAATTCAGGTCTTGGACGATTCTACCGATGAAACCAAAGATATTATCGCGAAAAAAGTGGCTGAAATTGCCGCTAAAGGGGTGAATATTCAACACATTCACCGGGTGGATAGAACAGGGTACAAAGCAGGAGCACTAGACGATGCAATGGACCAGGTTACAGGGGATTTCATAGCGATTTTTGACGCTGATTTTGTTCCCGATGAGAATTTCTTATTGCGCACCGTACCTTATTTTAATAATGATCAAATTGGGGTAGTTCAAACCCGATGGGGCCATTTAAATAAATCATATTCCTTACTAACGGAACTTCAAGCCTTTGGGTTAAACGGACATTTTGCAATTGAACAACAAGGTCGAAATTCTACTGGTCACTTCATTAACTTTAATGGTACTGCCGGAATTTGGAGAAAAAAATGCATTGAAGACGCAGGGGGGTGGGAACATGATACCATAACAGAAGATTTAGATTTAAGCTACCGCGCACAAATGAGGGGGTGGAAATTCACCTATTTAGAAGATGTTGAATCACCCGCAGAATTGCCAATTACCATGTCGGCATTAAAAAGTCAGCAACACCGTTGGATGAAAGGTGGGGCAGAGTGCTTTATTAAAATGCGGGGCAAATTATTAACGCACCCAGGAGTAAGATTTTCTGACCGAGTTCACGGGATGGCCCATCTATTCAACTCTTCCGTGTTTGTTTTTATTTTGATTTTATCCATTTTAAGCTTATTCATTCTTCACATCAAAGATTCATTCTCAGATTTGAATTATTTCGTTCAATTTGGTGCATTTTTCATATCAAGTACTGTTTTCTTAGCGTTTTACTATTGGAATTCTTACCGAGATAAAACTGGAAAGTTTGGAAAGGACTTGATGAGTTTCATCAAGCGCTTTGTTCAGTTTTTAACCGTTTCAATGGCCTTGTCTATGAGCAATGCAGTTGCAGTGATTGAAGGATATTTGCGGATCAAAAGTTCATTTGTGCGTACTCCGAAATTCAATGTAGCTCAAAAAGATGAGTTTACGGGTAATAAATACGACAAGAAAAGCCTCTCGATCCTAAACATCGCAGAAGGTTCCTTTATGTTAATTTTCGGATTTACCGCGTTGAACCGTTTAGCATTTGGTGATTTTGGAATGGTTCCTTTTCATATGATGTTGGCCTTTGGTTACGGAATTATCTTCTTCAACACGGTAAAGGAAGTTAGAACAGGACGCTAACATGAAGGTGCGATTCATGTTCATTGGTAAAACGGTGTCCAATGCCCTCAAAGAGTTAGAGCAAACCTATGAAAAACGCCTGGTCCATTATGTGAGTTATGAGCGCACAGAGCTCGCTGATGTGAAACAAGCATCTTCTTTATCCCCCGCACAACTAAAAGAGAAAGAAGGCCAAGCATTGTTGTCTAAAATAACCGACGATCAGCATCTCATTTTACTGGATGAAAAAGGCACAAGCTATACCTCAGAAGGCTTCGCGCAATTACTCGCCAATCACGAACTACACAGTGCCAAAAAAATAACCTTTTGTGTGGGGGGTGCCTTTGGTTTTTCAGATGCAGTATATGCTCGGGCAAATGGGAAAATAGCATTGTCTGCCATGACCTTTTCGCATCAAATGGTTCGCATGATATTTTTAGAACAATTATACCGAGCCTGCACCATAAACAAAGGTGAAAGTTACCATCATTCTTGATGGATTGTTAACTTTATCCATATGAATCAAGAGCAACTATTTTCCATCGCAGAGGTCTTAACCGTAGTGCTGTGGATACTGATTTTGTTCTGGATTGGGAGAATAATTCGCAATCGATATACCCACGAAAGTATTCAACGATTTTTTTATGCGGGGTGGGGGTTTAAAATTTTCTTTGCCCTTCTTTTCGCCTTCGTTTATTTGTTTATTCTGGGGGGAGGTGACATTAATGCCTATTGGGACAGTGCTACCGTATTAAATAAGTTGTTTTTAACTAATCCTGCGGGTTATCTTCAGGAATTGGTAAATACGGATCGAATTCTTGGTATTACGTACCATTTTAATCAAGATACGGGATATCCTCCAGGTTGGATTTGGCGTGAAGCGGAGGCATGGAATGCAGCAAAAATCTTGTCGGTCTTCTCCATTCTTACCTTCAATAGCTTTTGGGCTACCACACTGGTAGTGGCCTCGGTTGTTTTTTTTAGTTCCTGGTTAATGGTTTATCGCATTGTTACTCATGAGGCCTTAAATACAAAGGCGGTACTCTTTGCGTTTTTATTCTTTCCCTCCGTTACCTTTTGGTGTTCTGGGATTAGCAAAGACAGTCAGGTGTACACGCTTTCTTTGCTCTTAATGTATCAGTTGTTTCGGTGGTTAAAATGGGATCCAAAGCGAACAGTTTTACGTTTGCTTTTCATGGTCGCTTTAAGTGCTTTGCTGTACAGCTTAAGACAGTTTGTTGCTTTGACGATTATTGCTCCGTTTTTCTTAGCGATTGCCGCCCGTTTTGCCAATCGGTGGTCGAAGCGTCCAATTATTTTATTTCTCTTTCGAGGCTTTGTCTACATATCGCTGGTGCTGGTGTTTTTTGTGGTCGCAAATTTAGACCGAACCCAAACGCTGATTCAAGAAGCACAAATTACCCAATCCGATTTTAGTGTTAATCCAATTTACACGGGCGCTAAATATGAAATCAAGCAATCCGACGGATCAATATTGGGCTTAGTGACCTCCCTTCCTGAAGCCGTTTTTATTGCCCTTTATCGCCCATTTATAACAGAAAACTTAGGACTAAATTTCATCGTGAACGGCCTGGAAAGTGTCGGCCTTCTCTTGTTTACAGGGTTATTCTTTATAAATCGACACCTGTTAAAAAACCTTCGGCTTATGTTTAAAAGTGAATTCGCCATTTACATGCTTACCTTTGTCTTGTTAACCGCATTTATGGCGGGATACACCTCCATTCTTTTTGGTGTTTTGGTGCGGATTAGAGCCTTGGCATTGCCTTTTTTCTTTCTGCTTCTAACGCTAAGAAAACCACAAATTACAAGCTCAACCTGATGTGCGGTATCACTGGATTTATTGATTTAAGCAAACGCACCTCTTCCGAAGTGCTTCTTAGTATGCGAGACTCTTTGATGCATCGTGGACCCGACGCCGGAGGGGAGTATTTTTATGATTCACAACCCTTTTCTTTAGGCTTAGCCCATCGAAGGCTTTCCATCATCGATACTACGGACGGGGCGAATCAGCCCATGCATTATGAGGAGTTCTCCATGGTGTTTAACGGTGAACTCTATAATTTTCAAGAAATCAGAGAGATCTTGGTTAAAGCTGGGTATTCATTTCGAACGCAATCCGACAGTGAAGTGGTGCTCTTAGCATTTCACAAGTGGAAGAGTAAGGCCTTAGATTTATTCAAAGGGATGTTTTCGCTTATTCTTTTTAATAGAGAAGAACAAACCTTGTATCTCATTCGTGATCGCTTTGGCGTTAAACCCTTGTACTATTATCTCGATCATCAATTGTTGCTCTTTGGAAGCGAATTAAAACCGTTTCACACCCATCCTCAATTTAAAAAGTCACTCGATTTAAAGAGTGTTTGGTATTTTTTTCAATACGGCAACATTCCTTCGCCTCATGCTATTTTTAAGGATACCTACAAAGTGGAACCCGGAACGATGTTGCGCATTGATTGCAAAACCCTTCGACTTGAAAAAAAAGTTTTTTGGAGTCCCACAGCCTATTTTCAAAAGGAAACCCTCTCCATTTCTTTTGATGACGCGAAAACAAAGACCCGCGAATTATTGACCAAAGCCATTGATTTACGCATGGTGTCGGATGTTCCTGTAGGTTTATTTCTTTCTGGGGGCTATGACTCAGCGACCACTGCCGCCCTTTTAACGCAATCCCACAAAGCGCTTAAAACCTTCACGGTGGCGGTACCTGAGGCCGGCTTAAATGAGGGTCCCAAAGCAAAAAAAATTGCTGAGTTTTTGGGGACCGACCATATGGAAATTACCTGCGATTTATCTGAAGCCTTGCAAGTGATTCCTAAGCTCTCAACCCTCTACGACGAACCTTTTGCCGACAGCAGTGCCATCCCAACGTATCTTGTTGCAGCACATGCAGCAACTAAGGTTAAGGTAGCGTTGAGTGCCGATGGAGGAGATGAGATGTTTGCGGGATATAACCGGCACCTTTATTTTCACCGCATTCCCAAAGCAATAAATTATCTGCCCCCCATCCTTGGTTCTTCGGTAGCAAATGCCATAAGTGCCCTCGGATTCCAGGGATTGAAAGCCCAACGCGTTCAGAAATTTGCGCGCCTGATGAGTGATTTTTCTATCGAATCCTATATGAATGCCATGACTACTTCCATGTCTCAGGATGTTTTGTCTACATTTTTCAAGCACCGAGGGATGCCCGACCCCTTGCCCTTTATTCAAGGACGTTCTCCGTTGGCAAGCATGTTGTTAAATGACAGTGTCAATTATTTGCCCAATGATATTTTGCATAAGGTGGATCGCGCTACCATGGCCGTTGGACTGGAGGGTAGGGAGCCCTTCTTAGACCACGACTTATTCGAGTTTTTAGCGCAAGTACCTGATCACTATAAATGTGATGGTACCCGAACTAAAATACTGTTGAAAGAGATCGCTCATGACATGCTTCCAACAACCCTCATGGAAGGACCTAAAATGGGATTCGCTATTCCCATAAGCGCTTGGATGAGAAAGTATCTTAGCGAGGAGCTTTTGGCGCTATCCGAAGAGTCTTTTTTAAAAGAACAGGGTGTTTTTAATCCGATTGAGCTTCGGCAAGCGGTGTTGATGTTTTTAAAAGGCAAGGATCAAAACGCCTTGTTTATATGGTATTATTTTAGTTTTCAATCATGGTACAAACAATGGATGTAAGGTTTACGTTTCAAAAGCACGAATTGGTATTTAATTTCCCTGCCGGTACGAGTAGGGGCGTGCTTTCCAAGAAGAAACTATGGCTAATTACCTTAAATCGCTTGGGTAAAGAGGGAATTGGCGAGTGCAGCATTATTGAAGGCCTTTCTCCGGAGTATAGTAACGACTTGTCCTACGAGGAAAAATTAAGCGAGGTACTCCATGCCTTGAATCAAACCACTTTATCGGAGGTGGAATTGCTCAATTCTCTTGATTTGTTGATTCCGGATTTGGTGTATTTCCCTTCGATCCGATTTGGATTGGAGTGTGCCCTGCGCAGTTGGTTGACTCCAAATCAGGGGGTGTTTTTTGACAATGCTTTCGCAAGAGGAACCTCTGCCATTCAAATTAATGGGTTAATTTGGATGGGGTCTCCAGAATGGATGCAGGATCAAGTAGAAAAAAAAATTAAAGACGGGTATTCGGTCTTGAAATTTAAAATTGGTGCCATTGATTGGAAGCAGGAATATGAAATTATTCGGCAAGTTCGCAAGCGTTTTGGGCCTGAAGTGCTTACGATTCGCGTTGATGCAAACGGTGGGTTTGGGGAATCTACGGTCCGTCAAATACTGAATCAACTCAGCGACCTAAGTGTACATTCGATTGAACAACCAGTAGCAGTACATGAGATGGATTTGTTATCAGCATTGTGCAAGGAAGCCGTTGTACCGATAGCTCTAGATGAATCTTTAATCCCATGCTTTACAAGCGATGAAAAAGCAGCCTTACTCGATCGTATTAGGCCTCAATTCATCATTTTAAAGCCCAGCCTTCACGGAGGAATCTCTGGCGTACAAACATGGATTGAATTAGCTGCTGCGCGGGGAATCGGTTGGTGGATGACTTCTGCCTTGGAGTCAAACATTGGTCTAACCGCCGTAGCTCAATTTGCCGCCGAATACCCGCTCACCCTCCCTCAGGGCTTAGGTACTGGTGGTTTATTTGTAACAAATTTCACGTGTGGATTATCGCTGTCTCAGGATCAGCTTACGCATCATTTACCCGTACATGGGTGGATTTCGTCACATTGAGTATACACATAGTCGTGCAATAGCCACTGCGCAGCGATTGCCAATTGACTGTAGTTTTGAGAGTTATTTCCGAAGCCTCCAGCAGAAGTAACCCACATTTGTTGAATAAGGTCCATACTGCCTAATGTTGGATTTATTTTGTTGACAACAGCAGCTACATTTCCTGCTCCCGCATGATATACGTGCATAACCAGCAATCTAAACCATAAGTCACTTTCTGTAAAGCTTAACCCATGGGCATTTAATATACGTCGTGCGGATGGAATACAAGAGGTTTTAATCAGTTGAGAAGAGGCATAAGCGCTCCGTGAAAAGTCCGCTCGCTCATCGGTGTAGCTATTCACAATAAGACCATAGTGTTTCGCTACGCTAGGCATGAGTTGAAACGGGCCATACGCACCACTGATTGATTTCTTGAGTTGAGCGGGACTTTCAATTAAAAGAATGGCTTGTGCATACCAAGGATCTACTTGGTTGTTTTCAAATACCTCGATTCCTTTACCAAGGGAAGGAAATACTTCATGAAAGCGGTAAAAATCGTTTTTTCCTGTGGTAACGTAGAGCTCTTCCGTAGAGTCTAATCCAAACTCGGAACGCAACCTTGCCTTGTATTGGGCTTTTTCAGGTTCCGTTTTGATTCGCCATTGCTTATATGAAATCGTCTCAAGGATCGTGCGGTTTCTGGCAACATTGATAATACAAGAATCTGGAGATAAAGTCATGATTCGTCTCCAAAACTTAGCTTGAGGTAATTCTACCCAACGGTCTTCAAACAGGTCATCGGAACGCATGACCCGATTTAAGGTGTTCTTGGTTTTAACCTCCAGCTGTTCATGTGTCCACGTTTGAGCCATTATAAAAAACGAAAAATTCAGTGAAATAATAAGAAGAAATCGGATTAAATTCATGGAGGTGAAATTAAGGAATAACTCGCTTGCAAACGCGTTAAGTGACCGCAGTTACAAACACCCTATTTTTAATCCGTATATTTGAGGGTGGAAATGTTTAAGAAAATATTGGGTTTTCCTTTTATTTTATTGGTGCGTATTTACCAATGGATTATTTCCCCCTTGCTTCCTCCCAGTTGTCGCTATACCCCCACATGTTCCTCTTACATGATTGAAGCCATTCAAGTTTGGGGTCCATTAAAAGGCATTTGGCTCGGAACTAAGCGGATTTCACGCTGTCACCCAAGGGGAGGACACGGGTATGATCCGGTACCGAAGAAAACGCCTCCTCTCGAATAACCCACCCTCGAGCGCTCAAAATAGATTCATAGGTGAGCAAATCGAATACGTGAGAAGATAAATCAATCCAACGCTGAATACGAATGTTGCACCCGTCAATTTGATAATCCATCACCTTCGGAATCCCCAAGGAATCGGTGGTAGTTTGGGTGTTTTCAACATAAGAAAACCATTTTTTTAATACATGGATTGTGGGGTTTTCACTCATGGGAAAATCCGCAGCACATACCGAATGTATAAAATGAATGTTACGCTTTGCTCTACTGAATAAAACGTTCAGTCGTTTATCCCCACCTTCTTGAGTTAGGGGCCCAAACCGTAAATCAAATCTGCCTTCTTCATTGTACCCGTAGCCAAATGTTATGATAATTTCATCGCACTCATCTCCTTGAATTTGCTCCACGGTTTTTAGAAATAACAACTCCGCTTCAAGGGCTACCTCTATCGCGAGTCGCTCAGCGGGCGTGCACAAAGAAATGATGGCATTTAGTTGTTTTTCTGAAAAAGCAACCAGTCCAATACGGGTGTTTTTTAACGTCATTTTCTTTATCAACAGGGTTTTTGCGGCCTTCGCTTCCACCAAATTTGTTCCATCCTTGTAGTGGTTTCCTGGAAGATATATAGATGCTATAGCCCTGTAATTTGGATAACTCGGTAGCGCAATAAGGTTGTTTTCATAGAAATGTACATTGGAAAACTGTATTAAGTCCTTGTGCTGACTTCGATAATGAAATTTTAAAAATCGCTGTGGAAGATTAAAGGCGGCTTGGTCCAACAAGGTTAATGCATGGGTGTTTCTCCGCTGAAAGAAGGATGAAGGGGCCATCTGCATGGAATCGCCGGCCACAATGAGTTGCTTTGAACGATAAATCGTACCCAAGGAATGAGACAGTAACATCTGACTCGCCTCATCAATAATGGCAAGGTCAAATGTATTTTTAATCAGCGGTAAATCCATGGCAATTTGTACCGGACTGCTAAGCCAAACGGGCTTCAACAAGGAAATCCAAAGCGAGGCCTCACTCTCTAATAAGGTGCGCAAGGAAGGGAAATTTCGTTTACGGCTAAAAAGCTTGGATAGAATTCGCTTTCCTGCGATGAGGTTTTGCTTTAATTCCCTATCCGTAGCGGTTAATTTACTGTTGGGTGTAGCGATTAATCGATGAAATGCATCAAAAGCATCCTTTCGGTCTTCTAAGATTTGATGAACAAGACGTTCTTGTGTGCTTGTTCGTTGTTCTTTAATCTGAGCTAATTCATCCGCGATGGAGAGCGTTAAAAATTCATGCATTCCCGGAAAACGAGCTGTGAAGCGATTCCAATCCGAAGCGATAATCGCCTCTTCATAGGCTGAAGCCGTATCAAATTCACCCAAGGGTCCACTGATGCTGTTTGGGATTTTATCCCATTCATCCAAATACGGGATACAGGCATGGAATGAAGCTAATAGCGTACTTAGGGTTTTATAAACAGGAACCTCTGATTTTATGGTCAAGTGCTGTTTTAAAATCAGTGCAATTCCTTGGATTTCAGAATGTTTAGCGCTGTAAAAATTGCGTTCGTGTTTCGAAAGGGAACGGTATTGTTCGTACAAGTTTCCATCATACAGGGTTTCAAAGGCGTTGAATGCCGAAAGATCTGTGCTGAGGTTGGTTAATCCAAAGGCAATTAATTCTAGGTGTATGTTTAACCGCTCCTCGAATAAGGTGTGGTATGTTTCAGTGAGTTCTACCAATGAAATAAGATCGGCTCTTGGTTCGGTTAACCACTTCCGTGTTATGCGATGAATACGGTATTTCTGAAAAACTCCACCCGTGGACATCTCTCGGCGAATCCCCGTTAATATCGATCGTGAAGGAACGTTTCTCCACAGCGAAAGGCTTTGTTCCGCGTGTTGCAGTTGCGGCTCAAGAAGCGCCAATTGCTTTCTTAATTGCTTAATTTTTTTTCGGTGCCTCATCCAAGGTAAGCAACGCTGGGCGGTATCCGTTGAAAACAAGTGAACGGTTTGCGCTATTTGTGCATGTTCTAAAAGCTCAGAATAACTTAATTCTTGCCACTCAAGCTCAACTAATGCAGTATATACCCCCCTGAGTTGAGTCAGCTTTGATTCAAAGGAACGGGATAAATTCGAATTTCCCTTAAGTTGTTTTAACAAGTGAATTACAGGTTCTGGTATGGATGAAAGTATCGGTTTGATGGCGTTCCACTCGGAATAACTGGGCATACCCGGACGGAATGCCATGGCTTTTGTTGGATTAATGCCCGTAGCGGCGATAAAATCTTTTGGACTCATTCCTCCAATTAATCCTTCCTTGTGATAAAGTTGGAGTTGACCTTGAAGCCAATTCAAGCGAATGGTGCCAGAAAAATCTTGCGCTACCGAATCTAGCGGTTGTTCAATCGCTTCCCAACTTTTGGCTAAGGACTGAATGCTTGTTTTTATACCGTCCTGAGAGTTTCTAATCAGCATCAAATCTCCGAGTCCGCAAGCGTTGAGTTTACTGGCAATAACTTCCAGTGCCTGTCGCTTTTGGGAACACAGAAGCACCTGTTTTTTTTCTGCTAGTACCCGCCCGATTATATTTCCAATTACTTGTGATTTCCCCGTTCCTGGGGGACCTTGAATCACTAAGTGTTGCTGTTCCGCTTGTTGAATCGCTTCATATTGAGTTTGATCGACCTCGAACAGTAGCGGACGAATGGGGTCTGATTTGGACGTATTGTTAACCTTAAGTCCCTGGTACAAAAAATCAAAATGACTTAAATCGGCTTCTTTCTTTATTTCAATAACCTCTTTTAACAGGCTGTGTCGGTAGGGGTGGAAATTACCAAGAAAACGAGTATTGGGTTCCAGGGCATACCCTTTAGCACTCAATAATTCATAAATTTCTGGTTTATCCAATGCAGTAAAGGCGGTTTCTTCAAACGAAAGCAGGTGTAATAAATACGGATTGATGATCCATTCCTCGGTATTGATATTCCACGAAACCTGATTTAATACTGGGTTTATTTTCGGATTTAATAAATGCAGGAAAATTGGAATTTGTTGCTCGTGGTCTGTTTGTTTCAGGCACAGGAGGCCCTCAGATAAACACAAGGGGAAGACGCCCTCCGCTCGTTCTTTTTGATGTGCTGCTTTTATTAGCTTCGAGGCCTCCGGTGAAAGCGCTTCAATTTCTTCTTTGAAAGGAATCACAGGCTTTCCCTGAATATTCACCAGTAAATCTGAAGCATTAAACCCAGAGAGGTCTAGTTCAAATTCATCTAACTCCGAAAGAATGAATGATTTATCCTTCACGCAATAAATGTAAGGCAATTTATTTGGTTAGTCAATTTCACGTACCTTTATACTTTAATTTAAGAGATATGAAGGCTTTACTATCTGTTGTTTTTCTTTGTTTTTATATCGGGATTTCGTCGCAAATAACCCTGATTGTCAATGATTTTGCAAATTCTGGAGACACAGTTCGTATTTCTCAAGCAGCAGGAACAGGCTTGGACTTTGCTTCAACCGGTGCCAATTATACTTGGGATTTTAGCGCCTTATCTGCAACCAGTCAATATTTAAAAGAGTATAACCCCATTGGTTTCGCCTCATTATTGGTGTTTGGAACCTATGGACCTGTTGCCCCAACAAATTATCGGGCCAGTTATTTCAATCCAACAAACGACTTGCCGCTAGACCAACTATCACAATTCTTACCGGTTTCATTAAGCGATTTAAATCAGTATACCAAGCGAATGACAGATTCGATCACCTCACTCGGGTATTCAATAGCAGTGAATGGACAAGGGGTGCCATTCAAATCGGATACCATTGAAACACGTTACAAACTCCCCTTGAACTACAACGATTCACACTACTCAAGAGGCTACACCTACATCGACCTTAATCCAGTAATCGATTTTAGAATCAAACAATACCGTCAACGAACCACCAATGTGGATGGTTGGGGAACAGTTACCACGCCGAAAGGCACTTTTCAAGCCTTGCGCGTGCGGCATGACATTGCCGAAATTGATTCCGTATATCAAACATTTTTTGGTGCCGGGCAGTGGTTTGGAACACCACCCATCCAACGCACCGAATATGAGTGGTTTGCGAATGGTGAAAAAGAATGGGTGCTGAAGGCTACCGAGACCAATGGCACAGTAAATCAAGTAGAATATCAAGAGGATTATTTGGGACTCGATGCTTCGATCGATGAGTATATCATGGACGTTCAGGTTGGTCCAAACCCAACTTTAACCGATGTCGAAATTCAATCGAACACCCTGTTGAGTTCCGTTGAGGTCATGGATGCAATGGGTAGGCAAGTGATGAATTTACAAGGATTAAATACGAATGCCTTGAACATAAATGTAGAAAACCTAAGCCAAGGCGTTTACCGCATCGTGCTCCACAGCAACCAATCCTCCAAAGAATTTCCAATAGTTAAATGGTAATCTTCAGGCGAGTTTATCTTTTTTCATCATAAATGATTATTTTCGTAAATAACTTTATTATGTACTTATGAAATGTCTACACCTCATTGCCTTTACTGTAATCTCGAGTCATGTTTTTTCACAAGAAACGATGACTAATGAAAAGGCATTAGAAATTGTGCGCAATAACGGATGTAAACTTGAAACTTTAGATATTGCTTTCCGCGCAAACAGAAAGATCGTTATGGAGGCAATAAACAATTGCCCAACAGCCCTAGAGTTTGCATCCAAAGAATTGAGAAAGGATGAGAAATTAGTGGAAAAAGCCCTTAGGAATAATTCTAAGTATGATTACGATGATGATGTTTTCCAATGGGTGGATGATTCATTGAAGCAAGATAAAGATTTTGTGCTTCG
>Ga0315907_10002138_pt1 | contig 25538 bp, 19 predicted proteins | sample LakEriMetagenome_3_FD_203525 | JGI IMG/M metagenome (GOLD analysis project Ga0315907, IMG submission 203525) | Freshwater fungal communities from buoy surface, Lake Erie, Ohio, United States - Buoy 12 MA123 | ecosystem: Environmental > Aquatic > Freshwater > Lake > Lake biofilm | place: USA...
GTGCGTTGTGCAGCACTCATGTTCTTGGCGATCATGGCTCTTTGTACCACGAGGAAGTCCGTACACCAATATCCGAATGACATCACAAAACCCAATCCGAAGATGAGCGACATGAAATTGATGCCCATCTTGTTGTGCTCAGCAGTATCCATGTATTTCCAGGCATGGGTCATTTGTGGTTCGAGATTGGCCTTGAGACCTTCCCAACCCCCAGCATCCTGCAATGCCACAATGATGAGTGGCGACAATCCCAAAACGATCAGAAAGAACTGCAATACCTCATTGTATACCGCACTGGTGAGTCCGCCCATGAAGGTATATACCATCACAATCCCGGCAGCGGCCCAGATGCAGAGATCAAAATTCCATCCCAGGATGACCTCCAAAAGCTTGGCAAGAGCATACAATGATATACCGGAGGAAAAAACAGTCATTACCGCAAAGGTCAGCGCATTCAATGCCCTGGTCTTTTCATCAAAACGAAGCTTGAGGTATTCGGGAACACTTCTGGCCTTGCTGCCATAATAAAAGGGCATCATGAAAACACCCAGAAAAACCATGGCGAAGATGGCACCCACCCAATAGAAATGGACGGTCATGATGCCATATTTGGCGCCGGATGCCACCATTCCCAATACTTCCTGTGCTCCCAGGTTGGCGGAAATGAAGGCCAGGCTGGTGATCCAGAGAGGTATGCTTCGGTTGCTGCTGAGAAAATCATTGCTGGATTTGATCCGTTTTTTGATGATAAATCCTACTGCAATTACAAATACGAAGTACAGGAAAATGATGAGATAGTCCGCAAAATGAAGTCTCATGGCAATCGTTGGTTGGGTTAAACAAATTTAATTTAAGGAATAATTCAACACCATCCGGATATTGTCGAAAATATGAGGGTTGGATGACGATATTTTCGTTGATATTTTTTTATTTTTATCCCAACAATTAAACCAAGAGAATATGTCAAACCAAGAATTCAGTCCCAAAGAGATCAATCCACTGGGAAGTTTAGACGAATGGGAAGACGACCTGCTGGAGCGCTATCCAGATCCTGAGAAAATCGCGAGTGCCAAATCGACTGAAGCCTACAGGAACTACGAAGAACCTGCAAGGGATACCGTACGTGAATTCTATCGCTTGAACCATACTTATCAGACTTATGATTTTGTGATGGAGAAGAGAAGGCAATACCTCTCTTTTGACAAGAAGGAAATGCCTATCTGGGATGCCTTTGATTTTCTGAATGAGTTGGTGGATGATTCTGATCCTGATACTGATCTTGACCAGTTTCAACATTTGCTGCAAACATCAGAAGCCATTCGCAACGATGGTCACCCTGATTGGATGGTGCTCGTGGGTTTGATGCATGACATGGGCAAGGTGCTCTGTCTTTTTGGTGAACCTCAATGGGCCGTGGTGGGAGATACCTTCCCAGTGGGTTGTGCTTATTCTGATAAAATCATTTATTCAGAATTCTTCCAAGAGAATCCTGATTACAACAATCCCAACTACAATACGAAATACGGCGTCTATCAACCCAATTGCGGTCTTCGCAATGTGCACATGAGCTGGGGACACGATGAATACATCTATCAGATGATGAAAGACCATCTGCCCGAAGAAGGATTGTACATGCTTCGTTACCACTCTTTCTATGCATGGCACCGCGAAGGAGCCTATGATCATTTGTTGGACGACCATGACAGAAAGATGTTGAAATGGGTAAAACTGTTCAATCCGTATGACCTCTATTCAAAATGCCCTACCCCTCCGGATTGGAAAGTATTGAAACCTTATTACACAGCACTGATTGAAAAATATCTTCCAAGGACGCTGAAGTTTTAAGAAACGGAAGACATCTCCAAGGAAATATGGTTTTGAAAAGCAGCAGGATCTCACTGCTGCTTTTTTTATGTACAACTCCTGTCAGCCCCAATGCTCTTGTATTTTTTTCTTGAGGAAGGCAACACTTCTGTGCAACTGATCCATTCCTTCTACTCCATCTTCAATGCTGATCCATCCGTTAAATCCCACGCGTTTCAATTCTGAAAAGATCGCATCATAATCATTGAGTCCTTTGCCAATCTCTCCATGGCTTAGGCGTTTGGCATACCCTACGGCACCCCCTTCTTCATTCCGAAGATCTTCAATGGTACCATACTTTAAATATCGATCGCTGGCATGCATGGTCACCACCCGGTGGGAGATTTTATAGAGCAATGCAAGTGGATCTTCCCCTGCGAGGAAGGTATTACTCGGATCATAGTTGACACCAAAATGAGGATGTTCGATGCTGTTGACCAGCTGACAAAACAGGTCCATCTTCTGTGCGAATTCCGGGTAGGCCCAGAAATCATCTTTGTAATGGTTTTCCAGGATCAGGGTGATGCCTCTTTCCGCAGCATACGGTAAACACTCCATGATGGAGTCAGCTGCCAGCTTTACCCCTTCGTCATTGGAAAGCTCGGGCCTTTTTTGCCCCGATAACACCCTGCAATAGGACCCACCCAATGCATGGGTCATGTCAATCCACCTTTTTTGTTTTTGGATTTCTATATCCCGAAAGGATTTATCAGGATGTGTAAAATCCGGTGAGCAACACATCATGGGAATGACCATGCCTTTGTCTTCGGTCATTTTTCTGAACAGAGACCAGTTGTTTTCATCTTCCATCTCCAAGAAACCGGCATACCATTCGAGCCCCTGAATATGCAGGCCAGATGCCAGTTCTATCCATTCTGAAACTTTCATGGTTCCATCTTTGCAAAGCGCCTGCATGAAGGCTTTGGGAAATGCGGCCAGTTGGGGCATGTTATTTTTTTGAGGGAATGGTGGAATTGTCTTTCGGTGGATTGCGTCCGATAAAAGGATGTTGTTCGAGATCGACCACTTGTCCGCTGATAGGACCGGATTCATCTGCCAACCAATAGATGGCAGCTGCTGCTATTTCTTCCGGCCATAGAATTCGACCGGCAGGTGCATAGACCCTTGGCAGATCCTTGTACCAGTCCTCCGCCAGTCCATGTTTCTTTTTTCTTTCCCTCTCCGTTTCTGTGAGCACCCAACCAGGATTGATTTGGTTGACACGCACACCGTTTTCTCTGTGCAAACTGTCCCCCAGGTTTCGTGTGAGTGTCATCAGTGCGCCTTTTGAGACGCTGTAGGCCAGGAGATTGGGTTCGCCACTGTAGGCATTGACGGAGCCAATGTTGAGCACTGCTCCCCTGTTTTTCTCCAGTGCAGGCAAAGCAGCTTTGATCAGCATCAGGGGCGCAATGGTATTGACACCGAAAATTTTTTCCATGAATGCAACATCTGTGGTTTGGATGTTGGAGGATGCAACGATGGCTGCATTGTTCACGATGGCATCAAGCCTTCCAAATTTTGAAAGCGCTAGGTCTACCAATTGTTGTGGGATTGCTGGATCGGATAGGTCTCCGATCCACGAAGCTGCATGCTCATCGCCTAATTCCTTGACAACATCGTTGGCCCATTCAGATTCAAGTCCGTGTACAATCACTTTTGCTCCTTCCTGCACACAGCGTTTGGCAATGGCCTTGCCGATACCCGTTGTGCTTCCCGTAACGATGATGACTTTGTTTTGCAATCGCATATCAAAAAGGTTTCAGTACACTTTTGACCACTTCACCATGGTGCATTTTCTCAAAGGCTTCGTGCCAATGATCGAGGGTCCATACACCACCAATGATGGGTTGCACATTCAGCATGCCGGAAGCCATCAGGGACAATACCCTTTCCCAGATGGGCCAGTTGTGGCTGAAGCTTCCCTGGAGGGTCACATTTTTTTGGACCAGAGGATCCAGGGAGAAGTTCAGCGGTTGCGGACCCCATCCTACTTTCGATATCAACCCCTTGGGCCTCACCCATTGAAGTGCCAGCTTCAGCGTCATGCTGGTACCGGCTGCGTCGATGACCACATCGGCACCCATGCCATCTCTTTCTTTCGCCCATTCCGTTGCATCTCCGGTGATGGGAGTACAACCGTATTGTGAAGCAATCTCTAAACGGTGTTGATCGGCTTCCAATCCCACGATCGCCACTTCTGCACCGCAGAGTCGCGCCATGGCAGCACAGAGAATGCCGATGGTACCCGGGCCCAGCACAATGACACGATCTCCCGGTTTGATACGGGCATTTTCTACAACAGCATTGAAGGCCACACAACAGGGTTCCGTCAGACAGGCCTGTTCAAAAGGAAGTTGATCAGGAACCTTGTGCAGGCATCGTGCAGGCACTCTTACGAATTCCGTCATGGCACCGTTTACGCCATATCCAAAACCTTTTCTGGTGGGATCCAGGTTGTATAGTCCGGCGCGTGACATGGGATTGTTTGGATCGATGATGGCAGCTGTTTCACTGACCACTCGATCACCCTCTTTCCAACCCACAACCCTGTTGCCAAGGGCCGCGATATGGCCACCAAATTCATGTCCCAATACCACCGGATAATTCACGGGCCAGCTATGGTCTGCGGTCCACTGGTGAAGGTCACTCCCGCAGACGCCCACATTGGCAACTTTCAACAACACATCTTCTTCTCCAATCTCAGGGATGGGCAGTGTTCGAAGCTCAACAGATCCTTTTTCCGGCGCAAAATTGACAACAGCTTTCATTTCGTTCATGGTCTATGCTTTAGTGATATCTCCGTAGACATGAATTTTCTCACATATCAATCGCAAGGATGATTCAAGGTCACCCTCGGCAGTTTTGAAGGCATCGGCATCGATGGTAAGCGGTGCGCCCAACACAACCAAGGGTGCGCCATATGCAGGACATTGAATGGCTTGTTCCAATGAGAGACCCCCTACTGCCTGCACGGGAATGTTGACTGCATTTACCACCTCACGCAGTTGATCCAATGGACTCGGCATGCGTTCACCGCGCGCTGCAATACCGCGGCGTTCATCATATCCAATATGGTGAATGACATAATCACAACCCAGGTCTTCCAGCCATTTGGCGCCTGCAACCATATCAGGACAAATCATGTTATCGCCCATCACTTCAACGCCATGGTCTTTACCGGCCTTGACAACACAACGGATGGTTTCTTCATGTGCCCGGGCCATCACAACCACATGAGTGGCACCGGCCTTTGCCATCATTTCAGCTTCGAGATAACCACCATCCATTGTTTTGAGATCGGCAACAATCGGAATTTTCGGAAAAGCCTCCCTCAGTTTTCTCACGCCGTGTAATCCTTCTGCAAGGATCAATGGTGTTCCGGCTTCCAACCAGTCAACACCTGCGCGAAGGGCCATGGCGGCTGTTTCCAATGCTTCATCGATATTGGTAAGATCCAGCGATATTTGGACAATTGGTTTCATGGCAAGTGATTGAGAATTGTTACTTTCATCTAATATATTCAAAAATCAGGGAAGAAAAATGAATGAGGCAGGGAGAAAGAAAACAAGGTTTTCACTGACGGTATATTTTTTGATCATTGGCATCTGTTTTGGGAGTTGGGCCAGCAGGATTCCGGATATCAAGGAGCATTTGTCTTTGTCAGAAGGGATGCTAGGTTCTTTGTTGCTGATGTTACCCTTGGGACAAATGACGATGATGCCCTTCAGTGGCAGGATTGCGGCAAGGTTTGGTAGCAGACAGGTCTTGAGGATCGCTTTGATGGGCTATGTGAGCATGCTGGTCTTGATCGGACACGCAGCGGCACCCTGGCAATTGGCATTGGCCTTGTATGGTTTTGGGCTTTGTGGCAACATGGGAAATATTTCGGTGAACACCCAGGGGGTGATGCTGGAGAAACTGTATGGAAGATCTATTTTCTCTGCCTTTCATGGGGTATGGAGTGTTGGAGGTTTTTGCGGGGCCTCCATTGGTTTGTTGATGATGAAATTTGACATAGCACCGGCTTATCATTTTATAGGTATCGCGGTTTTCATTGCACTGAACAATCTTTATTTTCAGAAGGATCTTCTTCCCAATCCCGCTTCACAACCCGATCTTCCCAAGTGGAGGATCCGAAAACCCAAGGGAATTCTTTTGCAATTGGGTATTATGTGCTTTTGTACCATGAGTGTCGAGGGTTGTATGTTCGACTGGGCCGGCGTCTATTTCAAGGAAGTGATCCAGGCCCCGGGACAATTGGTTTCTTTGGGCTATGCACTATTCATGATCAGCATGGCCACTGGCAGGTTTTTGGGAGATCGATTGGCAGAGCAGTTTGGCAGAAAGAGAATGGTGATCAGTTCCGGCATCATGATCTTCACTGGTTTGATGGTGATGGTCGCTTTCCCTATGGTATGGATTTCAGCGTTGGGTTGCGTGATCACCGGTTTGGGTGTTAGTTCAATCGTTCCCTTGTTGTACGGCTCAGCGGGTAAACTGAAACTGATCCCGAGCAGCGTGGCGATTGCCAGTGTGGCGGGTATAGGTTATTTTGGGTTTCTGATGGGACCTCCCATGATTGGATTCATCGCGGAAGCAACTGGCTTGAGGGTTTCTTTGGCAATCATTTCTTTGGGGGGATTGCTGATTGTTTGGGTAGTAAGAAAGGTCAGTATCATTTCATAGTAATTCAACAAGGTTTTGGATGGAATGGGGTTAATCTCTATTTTTGCAACCCATTTGAAGGCGAGGTAGCTCAGGTGGTTAGAGCGTCGGATTCATAACCCGAAGGTCTCGGGTTCAACTCCCGATCTCGCTACGAAAGGTCCCACTGGGACCTTTTTCATTTTATACCACTTTTCGGGTAGTCAGGAAAATAACGAAAATCATTCAAGAGTATTACCTTCATCATATGAAGAATCTCTGTAATCGGGAAACTTTACAACGTTAAAGCTCTGGTCGATCGTGGCAATATCATTCACCCACTAAAACAATGACCATGACAAAAATCACCTCCTACTGCCAGACTTGCACCGTCAAGAACTGCATCATGTTGAAATCTTTCAACGCTGAAGAACAGAACCAGTACAAATCGTACAAGCACCACTATGAGTTCAAAAAAGGGGAACTGATCTTCCGTGAGGGGGATGAGATCAACGGCATGTACTTCATCCAAAGCGGTGTGATCAAGTTGGAAATGAATGCCGAATCTGGCAGACCCTTCATTCTTCGGCTCATCGGTCCGGGTCAGACCATGGGGCATCGCTTCCTTACCTATACCGGTCTTCAGCCCTATACAGCAACTGCAGTAGAGGATACAAGGGTTTGTTTTATTGAGCTTGGCTTTTTCCGCAACCTTGTCCAGAAAAATGAACTGCTCCAGGAAGAGATCCGGAAGATCTTTTTGAAAGAGATCAGGTCAACTGAAGTAAAATTGCTGCAGATCGCCCAGCAAACCGTGAGGGAAAAGGTTGCCGGCATCATTGTTCACCTGGCAGAAACCTATAATTATAAGCAAACCGGCATGGGCATTAAGGTGCACATCGACCGCCAGGAGATGGCTGATCTGGCCGGAACCACCAAGGAACAGGTATCCAGGGTGCTGGCAGATTTCGACCAGGAGCAACTGATCCGATTCAGGGCCAAACATTTCAAATACATTGCGATGGACAAACTAAGGCAGATCGCAGAGCGCCAGGCCGAACCAGCTCGCGAATCGGTGAAAGAAGAGGCATAAAAAGCATTTTCATCATTGCTGAATTGGCTTTCGCTTTGTACCTTTGCGGCGTAAAAAACAAATTATGGCAGCAAAGATCAAAGTACACAATCCCGTAGTCGAACTGGATGGAGACGAGATGACAAGAATCATCTGGAAGTTCATCAAAGACAAGCTGATTCTCCCTTATCTGGAGCTCGATATCAAGTATTACGACCTTGGAGTAGAGTACCGCGATGAAACCAGTGATCAGGTTACCATCGATGCTGCCAATGCCATCAAGCAATATGGAGTAGGTATCAAATGTGCCACCATTACCCCTGATGAAGCCCGGGTAAAGGAATTCAACCTTAAGCAGATGTGGAAGAGCCCCAATGGCACCATCCGCAACATCCTTGATGGAACCGTTTTCCGTGAGCCCATCGTTATCAAGAATATTCCCCGTCTGGTGACCAACTGGGATTCACCCATCATCGTGGGCCGACATGCTTTTGGTGATCAATACCGTGCCACTGATTTCGTTGTGCCTGGCAAGGGAAAGCTCACCGTAAAGTTTGAAGGCGAAGACGGAAAGATCATCGAGCATGAAGTATTCAACTTCAAGGGTGCTGGTGTTGCCATGAGTATGTACAATACCGATGAGAGCATCATGGGATTTGCCAGGAGCTGTTTCAACATGGCCCTGCAAAAAGGATGGCCTTTGTACATGAGTACCAAGAACACCATCTTGAAGAAATACGATGGTCGTTTCAAAGATATTTTTGAAGAGATCTATCAAAACGAATTCAAAGCCGCTTTTGAAACTGCCGGCATCACCTATGAGCATCGCCTGATCGATGACATGGTGGCCAGTGCCCTGAAATGGAATGGCAAGTTTGTATGGGCTTGTAAGAACTACGATGGTGATGTTCAGAGCGATACCGTTGCACAGGGATTTGGTTCTCTCGGACTCATGACTTCCGTATTGGTAACGCCTGATGGCAAGACCATGGAGTCTGAAGCGGCACACGGAACGGTTACCCGTCACTATCGCGATCACCAGAAAGGCAAGCCCACGAGCACCAACCCTATCGCTTCCATCTTTGCATGGACCAGGGGATTGGCTTTCCGCGGCAAGTTGGACAACAACCAGGCGCTGATTGATTTTGCCAATGCACTGGAAGCGGTTTGTATTGAAACCGTAGAAGAAGGTAAGATGACCAAGGACCTTGCAGTTTGTATCCATGGCAACAAGGTGAACCACGGTGAACACTATTTGTACACTGAGGAGTTCCTGGATGCTATTGATGCGAATCTCAAGAAGAAAATGGCTATCTAATCAAGGATTTTCCTCCACAAAAGCTGGGCCGACTCCTTGTTGAATCCTGCAAACCTTCCTCGTTGCACCACGATATCATTGTCTGCTGGATGTGAGAGGTAGTAATGAAAAGTAAATCCACTCTTGGGATTTTGCCATCCATTGATTTGTCCAAAACGAAGATCATTGAACACCAGGGTATCCTGGTGTTTTTCAACTGTATAATATCCCTGTGAGAATTGTTTCAGCTCCATCACCTCGCGGTGATCATGGACAGGCTGAAGCAGTTTTTCGTTTTTGGGGAAGTATTGGGTGGGAATAAAATTATCCTTGCTCAGGATAGACTTGTATCCCACATGGTATCCACTGGTGTCTTCGATGACCACGAACCATAGGAAGTTGTTTAACAATGTAGGTGTTGTGATATAGCGAAGAAAGATTTGATCTGTTTCTGCCAGGGTCTCCTTGACGGCATACTCGATCTTGTATTTGTTGTAAACAGCAAATACCCAATAGAGAGAGGAAGCAATGATGCCTGCCCTTGCCCAACGAAGCCGGTGGCGGTGATCTGTTCTCAGAAAGAGTAAAAAAACAAAGGCAATAAAAGGGAAAATGCTGAACAAAGGATCTGCTACATACAGCACATTGAAGGCTATTCGCTTGTCAGAGAAGGGTTCGAACCAGCCAATCCCATAGTTGTTCATGGCATCAAGGAAAAGATGACAGAGAATCTCGATCAGAAAAAACCAATACCATCTTCTCATGCTGATGGGTTCTGCCTTGTGCCATCTGGCTGCAATCAATGCCAGGAAAAAAGCAATGAAGATGGCAAACAGGAATGAGTGCGTGATGCCCCTATGAGCCAGCAGTTCAGTGGAAACAGGCATCCACATGCCGGCGATGAAGTCAATGTCAGGCACACTTTGGGCCAATGCTCCCCAGAGCATGGCTTTTCTGCCAGCATTCTTATCCAAGAGTACTTCACCGATGCAGGCACCAAGAACGATATGGGTCAGGGAGTCCATGAGGGTAAATTACATGATTTGACTATCCTGATGAAAAAGTGCACCCCCTTTATTCATGTATGAGCAGTTTCTTTTCAATGGCTTCACCTGTCACTTTATTCCTCAGTTTGAGGATATAGCTTCCTCTTGGAAGTTTTTCCAACCTGTTTTTTCCAGTGATGATGGGCATCTGCCGAACCAACTGACCCTGGGTGTTGAAGACATTGAGCGATGTTGCCCCAGTACCGGAATAAAACACTGTAAGGTCTCCCACTGCGGGATTTGGATAGACCCGCATTTCAAGATTACTATTCCCCGCCTTGATGCTTCGCACCGGACTCAATGTAGACTTACCATCAAAATCGATCTGTTGCAACCGATAGTAATGGACAATACCAGGGGTGATGTCAAGGTCTTCATATCCATATGCAATCGCCGTTGAACTGTTACCTTCTTTTGCATGAGTACTTACAAATGCAATGGGATACCATCTGCTGGGATTTCCCACTGAACGCTGGATCTCAAAACCCCTGTTGTTATTCTCTGATAATGTATGCCATTCAAGTTTTGCAATTTCTCTATCATAATTTACGGTGAATTCCCCCATCGTGACAGGAAGGGCCAAATCGCTGGCAAAATTGATTTGCTCCGTCGTGGAAAAAGTACAAGTTGTTCCAGCCGTCATGCTAACATAATTTGTTTTGATGATCACAGGATAGAACAACTGTGCCGTTGGAGATTCTGGCGTAAGGGAAAAATTTATTTTATAATAATTTTCTACGCCATCGGTGAATAGCGGCAGTTTCGTGGCATTGCCGGGAACAATATCCTGTAAACCATTGACGATTGGTTCACCGGGATCAATGATTCCATCCTTATCGGTATCCTGATAAAGAGAAAACCTGATATCGCCAATCGACGCATCCAATAAGTACCTGAAACTGATGTAGCATTCAAAATTCGAAGACATCGGTTTAGGGTTTACAACAAGGTTAACATAAGAAAGTGATTCTTTGGGAATTTCCACAGAAGAATAATAATTGCGTTCCACAATATTGGAAAGTACTCTTGTGCCCGTCTGCTTGTAATAAAAACTAAAGGCATCCCAGGTTGGTACGGCATTGATCAACTGACCCGACCATGGCGTGGGGTTATCCTTAAACCATGTTGGTATACAATTGACGAGTTTAAGATTATAAGATAGACTACCCGGATCGGCAATAACATGTTTGGCTTTTGATACCAATATTCCATTAAAGCTGAAATTTATACCTGCATAATTGAACGAAGGAAGTGCATTGAGTGACGTTGTAATAAGCGCATGCTTGGTAGTCTGGCTTCCACCGTCCTTGACATGGGTGACAAAGTCAATGAGAGTGGCGGAAGTTGCAGTTGGGCTTGTTCGCTTGAATAGAAAAATACCCATCTCGGCCTGGGAATCGCTAAAATAATCTTCCGGCGGGTCAGCAACAGGGGCGCTAAATGAAGTCTGCGCCGTGGTTTTGGTAAATTTCCAGACAGAAGATACTGTGCTAAAATTGGTATATACATAATCCTTGCTACCAATTTTATCGCCTGCATATTTGGAGTAGACCACATAAGAATTGGTACCAGTGAAAGGACTGACTCCACTATTGAAATCAATCAGGTAAATGGTCACGGTACCGGTAGTAATGTTTTTCATATAAGAGACTACAAAATAATCATCCAACAAATAACCTGACCCTGGCTTTGAATACAATTCGATGAATTGCAATTTGCCATCTACTGGAAACACTTCCGTCAGGCGAACCTGTGCTGATAGTCCCAACATCATCCATACTAATCCCTGCATCAATAGCGCTTTTTTCATATCCTGTTTTTTTAAGTAAAGAATCCGTTATTCCTTCGGAAAAGGATTGATCTAGCTTGTAAACCTATCTTCATGTCCAAACTGGAACCATGATCTGGCAAACAGAATGTTGGAGAAAATGAGGAACAGCAGATTCCGAATAAACATGGAAGAAGAGAAAATGAGGAACAGCAGATTCACAAGCAGCAGGGAGGAGAACAAAACGCTCTCGCCATTGGGTGGGAGCATAGATCAAATTTGAAAAAAGAAAGGGCCTCCTGAGGAGGCCCTTCATGGTAATCTAATTTGGAAGGGATGGCTGAATATCCGGTAATCGAGGGGTATTGGTTTTGTGCCAAGGGGTTTGTTCCCCAGCCATCCGGTAAAGCTAATCCGTCATCTTTTCAAATGCAATGCCAATTAAGTAGTATACCACTGGTATGCTGGGTATTGAAAGAATATATTTTACTCCAGCGATTTACAAAATTGTATTAAAAACTTCTGACTTCCGTCCTCATCATTCCCCCCTGTTGTCCACCAGTGGGCTGTGCGCCGTTAAACTTGTTGAAGCGGTAAATGAAGGTCATCATGAAATATTGGGTCAGCCTGTTCACCCTCGTATCGACAATATTATTGCCATTGATAGTGCGGGCAATGCTGGTATTTTGTTTTAGGATATCGAAACCTGAGATCCTGAAAATTCCATTCTTCTTCTTGAAAATGGTCTTCTCAAAAGAAGCATTCAGGATGGCAAAGTTCTGGTTTACACTGGCCGATAATCCCTTGTTGATGATGTACTCCAAATCATGCTTGAACACCCATCCCCCAGGAATATCAACCCTGGAATTGTTAGTGATCGTCCAGCTGTGATAATTGGTATTGGGCTGTCCGGGTAAGGTATAGGAAACCTTGTTCATACCGTACCTTGCTCCCAGATCAAATTCGAGCCAATCCTTCAAGTTGTATTCAAACTTAAACCCTTGGGCCAACAAGAGATTCCTTCCCACATTGCGCTGACTATCGATCAGGGTAATGTTATTGTTATAGGCAGCGGTACCATTCAAGGATAGAATATAAGTACGGTTGCTCCAGGGTTTGCTGAAGTTATAGAATCCACTCACTGAGTAATTTCCATCCACATTCTCATAGGTGGTCAGCTGGCTGCCACCGCCACCAAGCCGAATGGTATTGTTGATGATCTGGTTGTTGACAAAATTGTAATTGGCCCCTACAAAAAAGGTTTGTCCGGTTAAAAAGTTCAAATTGTTGAAGGACATGCTAAAGATGTGCGCCTGTTCAGGTTTTAGCAAAGGATTGCCCAGGGTCTGGTACTGTGGATTGGACACATCCTTCACCGGCTGCAACTGAGTAAACGATGGCTGACGGGCATTTCCATTGTAGAAGAAACGCAGGGTCTTGTTGCGGGTAAAATTATAGGCAAAGTTAGCTGACGGCAAGAGGTTCAAACGCTTGATGGGCGTATAAGCACTGTCCTTAGTAATGGAATACCCCTTCTGGTTCACCGGCTGGGCACTGGCACCAAATGTATAATTGTATTTTTTCTTCACCGTACGGATATTGGCACCGATCCGCTGGTTGAGAAAATCATTTTCAAAAGCATTGCTCAAGGTAGTGGAGAGAATGTCTGTGTTCAATACTGGATCATAGACATAAGTAGCTCTGTCGTTGCTGGTGAATGATCGACCATAAGCATAGATCAGATCCATGTAACGATCCTTCATGATCGGCTCAGAATAATTGAAGCGGATGTTAAAATTATCAGAACGATTGTTGGTGATGATGTTCTGGTCCAAAATGCTTTTACTGACCAATGGGAAAATATTGTAGGTTGTGTTGATCCTGTCTGCCAGACCATCGGTAGAACTGTATCCACCATTGATGTTCACTGAGAGATTCCTTCCACGCTTTCTGAACTTGTGGTTGAACAAAAGATTACCCGAGAAATTTGGAGTATTGGAATTGCTCTTGTCAAGATTAGACCCTTTGCTGGTGGTATCCTTGTCGTTACGGATATAATCAAACAACTGATCGGAACTGCTCCTGGAATCCCTGATGGTCATTTCCGGAATGAATTTGACATAGTTGAAGGAGTCAATATTCCACTCAAAATTCACGGAAGCCCTGTGGCTGTTGGAACTGCTCAGGGAGTTGGTGAGCTGGTGGTTGAGGAACTTCGTGTTCTGGAAGAAATTCTGTGAAGCTACATCCCTGGCTATTACGGTTTCCCTTGTGGAATAACTATAGTTACCATAAATGGAGCCCTTTTTGTTTTCCAAATCATTCCTGAAATTGACGCCCAGTGAATTGGTAGTGCGCAATCCTTCCTCTCCCCCATTTCCACCCTGGTTGTTACCGCCGATGCTCACCTGGAAAGCGCGACCCATGCCACCGCCACCGCCACCGCCGCCGAAGTTTCCACCGCCGGAGCCCCCATCAAAATTGAAGGTGCTGGTATTGTTGTTGTTGGCGCCACCAAATACAGAGACCTGTTTATTGTTGTTGAAAACGTTCACATTGGCCGTACCTTGATAGCGTTCATTCGTACCGGCACCCACCACTGTTCTGCTAAAAATACCCTTGTTTCTGTCCTTCTTCAATTGAAGGTTCAGGATCTTGTCCGGCTCACCATCTTTGATTCCGGATACATTGGCCATGTCACCATAATCATCGATCACCTGAACCTTGTCGATCATATCCGCAGAAAGCTGCTGGGTAGCGGCCTTGGGGTCATTACTGAAGAAGTCCTTCCCATTCACCCTGACCCTGCTCACTGCCTTGCCCTGTGCCGTAATGTTACCGTTCTTGTCCACCTCTATACCCGGCATTTTCTTCAGGAGATCCTCCACCATGGCATTGGGCTTCAATCGGAATGAATCCGCCTTGTATTCTACTGTATCCTCTTTTACGATGATAGGAGGTACACTGATGACCACTTCCTGCAGGGAACTGTATTCCGGATAGATCTTGAAATCTTCCAGTTTCAATACTTCCTCACCATCAGCAATCGTAAGGGCCTTTCTGGTAACACCATAGCCAATGCTGGAGACCATCAAGACGAATTTTCGCTGTGGGATGCCCTTGATCAGGAAAAAACCCACATTGTTGGAAACGGTCTTCAAAGTATCCTTGCCCCCAACAATATATACACCAACGGTCGCCCTGGCAATCGGGTTACCCAAGGTATCCACCAGCTTACCGTTCACCTGAAATCCCTCCTGGGCAAAACCACCAAAAGAAAACGCTAAAGCAATGATAATGAGCGAGAAATATTTGTTCATATGATTGAATTCGGAAATTGGACGGCAAAGGTAGTCATTTGCCTTCGCTGGGTCCGGAATTAATGGATGAATGGGACATTTAAGGGGCTGAATGAACAGGCCATAGCGAGAAAAGAGTTAATTTTGACCCCTAGCAAGAACCGAAGCACATGATTAAATTTTTATCGGGTTTATTTGGCGGCAGCAAATCGGAAAAGGATGTAAAGGCCATTATGCCCCTTGTACAACAGATTAATACCCATTTTGTTTCCTACCAGTCGCTTTCGAACGACCAGTTGAGAAACAAAACCACCGAATTCCGCGAAAGGATCCAGGACCACCTGACCGAGATTGACAATACCATCCAGGCGCTCAATACCCAGGCGGAAGAACTTCCCCTGGAAGATATCCTAGGAAGGGATGATATCTACAAGCAAGTAGACGAACTGAAAAAGAAACGCAACGAGGAGATCGAAACCATCCTCCAAAAAATACTCCCTGAGGCTTTTGCGGTAGTAAAAGAAGCCGGTCGCCGTTTCAAGGAAAACGATGAACTGGCATCCACGGCTACTGCTCTCGACAAAGAACTGAGTGTTAAAAAAGATTATGTCATCATCAAGGGTGAACAATCCATCTTCAAAACCAGCTGGATGGCTGCCGGCAGTCTGGTCAACTGGAACATGGTGCACTATGATGTGCAGTTGATCGGTGGTACGGTTCTTCACCAGGGCAAAATCGCAGAAATGGCTACCGGTGAGGGAAAGACCTTGGTCTCTACCCTGCCCGCGTACCTCAATGCATTGGCAGGTGAAGGTGTACACATAGTAACCGTGAACGATTACCTGGCCAAACGTGACGCGGAATGGAATGGGACCCTGTTTGAATGGCTGGGACTTTCTGTGGATTGCATCGACAAACACCAGCCCCATTCGGATGCGAGGCGCAAGGCCTATCTGGCCGATATCACCTACGGCACCAACAACGAATTTGGTTTCGACTATTTGCGTGACAACATGGTGCACTCACCGGATGAGATGGTACAACGCAGGCACCATTTTGCGATGGTGGATGAGGTGGACAGTGTATTGATCGACGACGCGAGAACTCCTTTGATTATTTCAGGTCCTGTTGCCAAAGGTGACGACCAACAGTTTCACATTCACCGCCCCCGTATCCAGCAACTGGTGGATGTGCAGAAGCAGGTGGTCATGAAATCCCTGCAGGAAGCAAAAAAACTGATCACTGAAGGCAAGGATGGCCCACAGGAAGGAGGACTCCAACTCATGCGTGCCTATCGTGGTTTGCCGAAAAACGGCGCCCTGATCAAGTACCTGAGTGAGCCCGGCATCAAGGTGAAACTGCAGAAATCTGAAAACTATTTCCTTGCGGAACAGCAGAAACACATGCCAGAGGTGGATGAGGAATTATACTTCCATATTGATGAGAAGAACAACCAGGTGGAGCTGACCGACAAAGGATTGCAGTTCATCACCAAAAGCGGCGAGGATCCCAACTTTTTTGTATTGCCCGATCTGAGTGTTGCCCTGGCAGAGATCGAAAAAGAAAATGGCACTGTAGAAGAAAAAGCAGCGTCTAAAGAAAATCTTTTACAGGAATATTCATTGAAGGCCGACAGGATCCATACCATCCAACAATTGTTAAAGGCCTATACCCTGTTCGACAAAGATGTGGAGTATGTGGTGATCGATGGACAAGTAAAGATCGTAGATGAGCAGACCGGTCGTATCATGGAAGGCCGTCGTTACAGCGACGGACTCCACCAGGCCATTGAAGCGAAGGAGAATGTGAAGATCGAAGCGGCTACCCAGACCTATGCTACTGTAACGCTCCAGAATTATTTCAGGATGTACCATAAGCTGGCCGGTATGACAGGTACGGCTGAAACAGAAGCAGCGGAATTGTGGAACATCTACAAATTAGATGTGGTAACCATCCCCACCAATCTATCGCTGATCAGAAAAGACCAGGAAGACCTGGTATACAAAACCAAGCGTGAGAAATTCAAAGCTGTAATTGATGAGATTGAACAACTCCGCAATGCCGGCAGGCCCGTTCTTGTTGGAACAACATCCGTTGAAGTATCAGAATTGTTGGGCAGGATGTTGCAACAGAAAAAGATTCCGCACAATGTATTGAATGCGAAACAACATGCCCGTGAGGCACAGGTGGTAGCAGAAGCCGGTCTTGCCGGTAACGTCACCATCGCCACCAACATGGCCGGTCGCGGTACGGATATCAAACTCGGTCCCGGCGTGAAAGAGGCGGGGGGCTTGGCCATCATCGGCACAGAAAGGCATGAGAGTCGTCGTGTAGACAGGCAGCTGCGTGGTCGCGCAGGTCGCCAGGGTGATCCTGGTTCTTCCCAGTTCTATGTATCACTGGAAGATGACCTGATGAGGATGTTCGGCAGTGATCGCATCGCTTCTTTGATGGACCGCATGGGCTACCAAGAAGGTGAAGTGATCCAGCACAGCATGATCACCAAGAGCATTGAGCGTGCCCAGAAAAAAGTAGAAGAAAACAACTTCGGCATCCGCAAGCGCCTGTTGGAATATGATGATGTGATGAACAAGCAAAGAAGCGTGGTCTATGGCAAGCGCCAGCATGCACTTTTTGGAGATCGTTTGGCGTTGGATATTGACAATGCTTTTTATGCCGTTGCAGGAAATATTATCGGACAATTCGCTGGCAGCAATGATCACGAGACTTTCCGGTTGGAAGTGATCATGAACCTCGGCATCGATAGCAGCATTACTGCAGAGGCCTTGTCCATAGGCAATACCCAAGAACTTGCCGAGCAACTCTACAAAGAGGCTGTGGAACATTATGCTGGCAAAAAGCAGGGACTCTCCAAGCAATCATATCCTGTGTTCCAGAACGTGCGCATGACGCAAGGCGGGCATATTGTCAATGTAGTGGTGCCCATCAGCGATGGCAAGAAGACCATCAATGTGCTCACCAACTTGGAAAAAGCCATCAGCACCAAAGGTGCGGAATTGGGAGCTTCATTGGAGAAGTCCATCACACTTGCCATCATCGATGATTCCTGGAAGGAACATTTGAGGGCCATGGATGATCTCAAGCAAAGTGTACAGACTGCTGTGTATGAGCAGAAGGATCCCTTGGTCATCTACAAACAAACTGCTTTCGAACTCTTCTCCAACATGGATGCTGAGGTAAACAAAGAGATCGTATCCTTCCTTTGCCACGCTAGCCTGCCCGTTACCGGAGATCAGGCCAATTTGAAAGAGGGGAAAGAGAGAAAGACCGATATGAGCAAAATGAGGGAAAGAAAGGATGAGCTCACTGCTTCCGGGTCTCCTGAGATGATCGATACAGGCAATGATTATCATGATCCTTCGTCTATCAAGCAAGAACCGGTGCGTGTGGGACCCAAAGTAGGAAGAAATGATCCTTGTCCTTGTGGCAGTGGCAAGAAATACAAAGCCTGTCACGGTCGTGATCAGGAGTAGTATAGAATAAAATGCTGAACAAGCACCATATGATCATGCTGATGCTCCTGGGCATCACAACCGCAAAAGCACAATTTGCCAAGAGTCCTTATGTGACCCGGGATCCCCGATTGGACAAGCTGGTGGACAAACAAGCGGAGTTGAACAAGGAAGCCCTCAAGGCCAGGACTGTTTTAGAACCCGGCTTCAGGATCCTGGTCATCAGCACAAACAAACGGGATCTTGCTTTGGACACCAAGACCAAGTTGATGAAGCTCTATCCTGATCAGAAAACCTATTTGTATTATCAGTCGCCCAATTTCAAATTGCAATTCGGCAATTTCAAAACCCATAAGGATGCAGAAGTACTGCGCAAGGAATTGTCTACTTCCTTTGGAGAAAATCTTTTGATCATCCCTGCACAGGTGGAACTCAAACCCGAGAAGCAGGAAAACGATAACAGACCATGAGTCTTGACCCAAAAATAAAAGCATTGGCGGCAAACTACTTCGAGGAATATCGCTCGATCCGTCACCACCTGCACGCCCATCCCGAATTGAGCTACAAGGAATACAATACTTCCGCTTTCGTAAAAGCCCATTTGGAGAAGATTGGCATCCCCTATACGGTGATGGCAGAAACAGGGGTCATCGGCATTTTGAAGGGAAGACCCTCAGACCGCGTCATTGCACTCAGGGCTGACATGGATGCCTTGCCGATACAGGAAGAAAATGATGTTGCATATGCTTCTACCGTTGCCGGTGTGATGCATGCCTGCGGACATGATGTACATACTTCCTGTTTACTGGGTGCTGCCAGGATCCTGCATGAATTAAGGGATGAATGGGATGGTACCATCAAACTGGTTTTTCAACCCGGTGAAGAGAAGAATCCCGGTGGAGCCAGTCTGCTGATCAATGAAGGGGTTTTGGAAAATCCTGGTCCGCAACATATCATCGCCTTGCATGTGCATCCCCAACTGGAAGTGGGCAAGGTGAGTTTTGCCCCAGGCAAGGTCATGGCCAGCGCGGATGAAATTTATATTAACATCAAGAGCAAAGGGGGGCATGCAGCCAGGCCGCATCTTACAGCGGATACCATTCTTACTGCATCGCAGTTGGTGATGGCTTTGCAACAAGTGGTGAGCAGGAACAACAACCCCTTCTCTCCTTCTGTGCTTTCGATCTGCTCGATACAGGGTGGGCATACGACCAATGTCATTCCCTCAGAAGTGAAGCTGATGGGCACTTTCAGGGCCATGGATGAAACCTGGCGATTTGCTGCGCATGAACGCATCAAGGATATTTGCAGGCATACCGCTGAAAGTACCGGTGCAGAAATAAATGTTCGCATCGATGTGGGCTATCCCTCTGTGATCAACGATGCTGTCTTGACACCCAAGACAAAACAATTGGCCACCGCATACATGGGTGAGCAAGAAGTTGGCGAGATGGAGTTGAGCATGGGAGCAGAAGACTTTGGTTATTACTCACAAAAAATACCGGGTTGTTTTTTCCGCTTGGGAACAGGCAATCTATCAAAAGGTATTTCATCCGGTGTACACACACCAACATTTGACATAGACGAAAAGGGTATTGAGATCGGGATGGGATTGATGGCCTGGTTGGGTGCCCTATCAAAATAAAATTTTTATGCATAAAAAATTAAGAAGAGAAGATGCCTTGGAATACCATGCCAAAGGAAGACCAGGGAAAATAGAAGTCATACCTACCAAGGAAGCCAAGACACAGCGAGATCTTTCGCTTGCCTATTCACCTGGTGTTGCGGAACCTTGTATGGAGATCCATGAGAACGTTGAAAATGTTTACAAGTATACTGCCAAGGGCAACCTGGTTGCGGTGATCAGCAATGGCACAGCCGTATTAGGATTGGGTGATATTGGTCCCGAAGCAGGAAAACCTGTGATGGAAGGCAAAGGAGTGCTGTTCAAGATATTTGCCGACATAGATGTATTTGACATCGAAATCAACGAAAAAGATCCTGAGAAATTTGTGGAGATCGTGAAGGCCCTGCAACCCACCTTTGGTGGGGTTAACCTTGAAGACATCAAGGCTCCGGAATGTTTTTACATAGAGCAGCGCCTGAAGGAAGAGATGAACATCCCGATCATGCACGACGACCAGCATGGAACGGCCATCATTAGTGCCGCAGCGCTGTTGAATGCTTTGGAACTGCAGGAGAAAAAGATCGAAGAGGTATTGATCCTGGTCAATGGCGCAGGTGCCGCTGCCATGGCCTGTATCGATCTCTATGAAGCCTTGGGGGCCAAGCGAGAGAAGGTACTGATGTTCGATTCGAAAGGGTTGATTCATAGCAAGCGCACCGACCTGGATGATCGCAAAAAAAGATTTGCCGTTGAACGTCCGGAGATCAGCCTGGAAGAGGCTTTCAAGGGAGCAGATGTATTCATCGGTTTGAGCAAGGGCAATGTGGTGAGTAAGGAAATGGTGAAGTCAATGGCCAAGAATCCCATCGTATTTGCCATGGCCAATCCCGATCCTGAGATCAGCTGGGAGGATGCCACCTCCGTGAGAAATGACATCATCATGGCCACGGGTAGATCTGATTATCCCAACCAAGTAAACAACGTATTGGGCTTCCCCTATATATTCAGGGGAGCATTGGATGTAAGGGCCACCCGCATCAACGAAGCCATGAAACTGGCGGCTGTTAAGGCTTTGGCTGAACTGACCAAAACACCCGTACCTGATATTGTGAACATGGCTTACAATGAAAACAACATTGTGTTCGGCCCCAACTACATCATCCCCAAACCCCTCGATCCGCGTTTGATCAGCACTGTTTCTCCCGCTGTTGCCAAAGCAGCAATGGAAAGCGGCGTGGCCAAAAAACCCATCACCAATTGGTCTGCCTATGAGATCGAGCTCAACAAAAGATTGGGCATCGACAACCAGTTGATCAGGGCATTGGGAAGCAAGGCAAGAAGAGATCCCAAAAGAGTTGTGTTTGCCGATGCTGAAAACGTAAAGGTGCTCAAAGCTGCACAGATTGCCAGTGACGAAGGCATTGCCATCCCCATTTTGTTGGGCAACCCCAGCATCATCAATGACTTGGCAGAATCGAATGGCATCAACATAGAGGGTTTGGAAATCATCAATCCCAAGGGTACTGAACAGGAAGCAAGAAGGGTGTCATTTGCAGAAGTGTTTTTCAAAAAAAGACAGCGCAGGGGCATCAACAAATATGAAGCAGGCAAGCTGATGAAGGACCGCAACTATTTTGGTTGCATGATGGTAGAGCAGGGAGATGCCGATGCCATGATCTCAGGACTCAGCAGAAACTATCCGGATACCATCAGGCCGGCATTGCAGGTGATTGGAACAGAAGAAGGGGTGAGTAAGATCGCCGGCATGTACATCATGCTAACCAAAAAGGGACCCTTGTTCCTGGCGGATACGACGGTTAATTTCAATCCCACTGCCGAGGAACTGGCAGACATCACCTTGCTGGTAGCCAAAGAAGTCAGAACCTTTGGCATCACGCCAAGAATTGCCATGTTGAGCTATTCCAACTTTGGCAGCAGTGAAACGCCGGAAGCCATAACTGTTCGCAACGCAAGGACGATCGTCAAGCAGAAGAATCCATCCTTGATTGTAGATGGTGAGATACAGGGACTGGTAGCCTTCAACAAGGATATTTTGAGAGAGAGCTATCCGTTTTCAGAACTGGTGGACAATGGAGATGTAAATACTTTGATCTTCCCTAATTTATCCGCCGGCAACATTGCCTACAACCTTTTGCAGGAAGTGGGCGGTGCAGATGCCATCGGTCCGGTTTTGCTTGGCTTGAAAAAACCCGTTCACGTGTTGCAGTTGGGATCCTCTACCAGAAGCATCCTAAACATGGTGATGATCGCGGTGATTGATGCGCAATACAAAATGAAGAAAGCGGACAAAGCATGAACATATTTACGCGATTCGGAGAATTTTTGCTGATGCTCAAGGGCATGTTCACCAAGCCCGAGAACTGGCGGATGTACTGGAAAGAATTGATGCACCAATGTGTTGAGTTGGGCATTGGTTCATTGGGAATCGTGACCATCATTTCTGTATTCATTGGGGCGGTATCAACCGTCCAGACCGCCTATCAGTTTGTGAGCCCCCTCTTGCCCCGCACCATTATTGCACAAATCGTGAGGGACAGCGTGATCCTTGAGTTTGCGCCAACCATCACTTGTATCGTATTGGCCGGCGTGGTGGGCAGCAAAATCTCCAGTGAGCTGGGCAACATGCGGGTAACGGAACAGATTGATGCATTAGAGATCATGGGTATCAATACAAAGGCTTATCTGATCCTTCCCAAGATATTGGGAGGCCTGATCATGGTACCCTTGCTGGTGATCGTTGCCATGGCCCTTGGCATTTGGGGAGGAAGAATGGTGGGTGATATCACAGGCATCCTTCCGCACGAGGTTTTTGACCGGGGTTTGCTGGCCGACTTCGTGGCCTACAATGTAAACTTCGCGCTGACAAAGGCCTATACCTTTTCTTTCATCATCACCGCCATCCCTGCCTATTTTGGCTACAACGTAAAGGGAGGTGCTCTAGAAATTGGTCGTTCCAGTACTACTTCAGTTGTGACCAGTTGCATCATGATACTCCTTGCTGATTATATTCTGGCAGCTATACTCCTTTAAACAAGTTTATGATATCCATTCAAAACATATACAAGGGTTTTTCTGACAAGCCAGTTATCGAAGGAGTTTCAGCTCAATTCCATACCGGCAAATGCAACCTGATCATTGGTGCGAGTGGGTCGGGGAAAACTGTGCTGATGAAATGTTTGGTGGGGTTGATAGAACCTGATCAGGGAAGTATTTTGTACGATGGTGAAGACTTTACCCAAATGGGGTCGGATGCCAGGAAAGAGATGCGCAGCAAGATTGGTATGCTCTTTCAGGGATCGGCCTTGTTTGACAGCATGAATGTTGAGCAGAACGTGATGTTCCCGTTGGACATGTTCAGCAAAATGACAAGAGGGGAAAAGCAGAAAAGAGTAGATGAGGTGCTCGACAGGGTAAATCTCAACGGAGCCCATAAAAAACATCCGGCTGAAATCAGTGGTGGCATGAAAAAAAGGGTGGGCATTGCCAGGGCCATCGTACTGAACCCCCAATACCTGTTCTGTGATGAGCCCAATTCCGGATTGGACCCACAGACATCCATGGTGATTGACAAACTGATCCGGGAGATCACCACCGAGTTCAACATCACCACCGTGGTTAATACGCATGACATGAATTCCGTGATGGAGATCGGCGACCAGATCATCTACATGTACCAGGGTAAAAAGGAATGGGAAGGCACCAACCAGGAGATCATTTTCAGCAAGAATGAGAAGCTGAACAATTTCATCTTTGCTTCTGAGTTCCTCAAGGATGCCAAGGACATGCGGATGCTCGAGGCAAGGGGAAAAATTGACAACGACAGGGATATGGAGAGTTTACTGAAGTAATCCCTTTTTCATTAACTTCGCACTCAAATTTAAAAGACATACCATGTCAGTTCTCGTCAACAAATCTTCCAAAATCATTGTACAGGGTTTTACAGGCACTGAAGGCACTTTTCATGCTACACAAATGATCGAATACGGCACCCAGGTGGTAGGCGGTGTTACCCCCGGCAAAGGTGGTTCCACGCACCTCGACAGGCCCGTTTTCAATACCGTTGCGGATGCTGTAAAGGCAACCGGCGCGAATGTGAGCATCATCTTTGTACCACCTGCATTTGCAGGGGATGCCATCATCGAGGCTGCTGAAGCAGGTATCCATCTGGTGGTTTGTATCACAGAGGGCATTCCTGTTCAGGACATGGTAAAAGTTAAAAATTATTTGCAGGGCAAAACCACTAGACTCATCGGACCCAATTGTCCTGGTGTGATCACAGCCGACGAATGCAAGGTGGGTATCATGCCCGGATTCATCTTCAAGAAAGGCAATATTGGAATCGTTTCCAAGTCCGGTACGCTGACCTATGAGGCAGCTGACCAGATCGCGAAAGCTGGCCTGGGCGTTACTACTGCCATCGGTATCGGTGGTGATCCTATTATTGGGACGCCTACCCGCGATGCAGTTGAATTGCTGATGAACGATCCCGAAACCCATGGTATCGTGATGATCGGTGAAATTGGTGGCGGCATGGAAGCTGAGGCTGCCCGCTGGATCAAAGAACATGGCACCAAACCCGTTGTGGGATTCATTGCAGGTCAAACAGCCCCTCCCGGAAGAAGGATGGGACATGCCGGTGCGATCATTGGTGGCGCCGATGATACAGCAGCTGCCAAGATGAGGATCATGCGCGAATGCGGTATCCATGTAGTAGACAGTCCCGCCGATATTGGCAAGACCATGGCCGCAGCCATGAAAAAATAAATCGAAAAGGACCTGGAAAGGTCCTTTTTTTATATCTTGAACGACAAGCAAGCTGGCAAGATGAACAAGCAGACCGTTTACCATATCCCCTACAAATTCAGGAGGGTTGAGAATTTGCATATTTTATTGTGGTTGATCAAAGACGCCTGCTGGGCTTTGAACCTCAAGTATCCTGCCCTATTCATGATCATCCCCACCCTGCTGGTGGCGATTTTGATCACCTATCAGACCCGAAAGATCACCAGTGAATTCCTGCACAACCTCTCCATTGATTTTTGGATCACAGCCAACTGCACCTGGATGGTGGGTGAGTTTTTCGGATGGGATCAGGGCTTGATAGGCCCCTATGGATTAAGGGAATTTTCATTGGTCCCCTTTGGAATTGGCTTGCTTATTCTCGGATATTACTACCTGATACTCATGCACCGAAAGGATTTTGATGACAAGGTCCACGAACAAACCGAGCAACTGATCAAAGAGCTGGAAGCCGATCGCAGGAACTAATCTTCTTTCTTTTGTAGGGCTTGAGTTATCTTTGTCCTCATATTTTTTATTCGCAAATCAATCTATTGTCATGTTCAGATCACATACCTGTGGGGAATTGAGAACAACGCATATCGGAAACGAAGTAACCCTTGCCGGATGGGTACAGACCGTTCGA
>Ga0315907_10002140_pt1 | contig 25508 bp, 25 predicted proteins | sample LakEriMetagenome_3_FD_203525 | JGI IMG/M metagenome (GOLD analysis project Ga0315907, IMG submission 203525) | Freshwater fungal communities from buoy surface, Lake Erie, Ohio, United States - Buoy 12 MA123 | ecosystem: Environmental > Aquatic > Freshwater > Lake > Lake biofilm | place: USA...
GCATCATAGTTGTCTTTATTAACAACAATTTCTAAGCTATTATCATACACTTTACCATAAAATTGTCCTGTTTTACCACGCCAATGTACAAATATTTCAGAACTTTTATGTAATTGTTTAAAATTTGCAGTATTTAATGATGGTCTTTCATTATTATTTGTTGATGTAAATGGCACAATACAAATGTAATTTTTAAAATTATCACTTACAATTTCGCCAAATTCATAAGCATACCCAATAGCAAATGGATTAATAATAACAGGAACACTTAATGTATTACCGCCATGATGCGCCCAAATGCCAGGTGTGAAATTGTACCATCCAATAAACTTGTCAAGCATTTTATTTAATCCCAAAGTAATTGACCTATCTTCTAAAACACCATTATTGTTTTTAGAAAAATTAAAGGTCATAAAGCCCATTTTATATTTAGGATCATAACCACCTGCAATACCTCTATTTAATAAAGGCTGATCACTATCAAATATATTAGGACTAGGATCATTTTCTATATCTGTAAATAAAGCATATAATTCAGATTCTAATCCTTTAATTATAGAATATTCTTGCACTCCTTCAGCTCCATAAGACATCATTAACATAGTCCTGTTTCGCATATCAAACCAAGCAAACCTGTCTGGCATTCTAATAACACCCCATTGATGCTGATTACCATAAAAGGTATTCATATTATCAAAACGAGTCATAATGCCACCTATACCAAGTTGAACAGCTTGATTAAGTGCGGTGCTAACTGTTTCTCTTTCAGCTACAGGAAAATAACCTACACCTCTATTTTGCAAATAAAATAAATGATTAATTCCTACTATAAGATTGTTAATCTCTCCATTACGCCCTTCTGCTTCTTGAAAATTATTAGGTAAAAAAACTCTAAAATTGTCAATTATTTCACCATCATACTTAGTAAGACTATATCTTGCCCTTTTTTCAAATTTATTATTAGGCAACCAACCTACAGGGGTAGCAGCATATCTGTAAGTTTGTTCTACAGAAGAATAAACTCCATTATATGTAAATTGCTCAACTTGCGATCCTGATGGTGTACTAAAGTCAATACCGCCCGGATTATATGTGACACCTCCAATAAATTCATAACTTCTATCTCTTGATAAATGCCTTCCTTCCCTAAGTCCTAAATTTATATGAGATTCAATTGGAAATAATATACCTTCTGAAAAAAATGGCGTACCTAATCTTTCATCAGTATCATTTTTAATTCCTTTTGCTAAATCATATATACAAACAAAGGCATCTCCACCAAATACATGTATATTATTAACAATACCTGCATTACCTGTAAGATATGACATAAAAGCAGTATCTAACTTTTGATAATGTCCTGAATATACATATAATGTATTAGCTTTAGATGCATCTGAAGTTCCACCATAAGGCACTCCGTTTGGTCGTATCCAATTTACTAATGTCTTTTTTAAAGCATATTGACTATTAGCTATAGTTGAATTTCCATGTTCTCCAAAGCCTTGTACAAAATTTCCTGCACCTTCTGTTTGAGCTAATGTTACTAATCTAGTTGTACAACCTATAGTCTTAGTATCTACAGTAAAATGAGTACTAAATGCACTATCTACAAGAGTATCATTATTAAACGTAATACCCGGTTGTCCAAAATTTACATTAATTGCTCCACATGTAATTAAAGCACCAAAAGCAGTCTGTAATTCATCAATAGTTCCTTTAGGAGAAGCTGTAACTACAGGCGTAGTTTGATCATATAACTTTAAATAATAGTGCTTATCTAACGTTTCTAAAAAATCCCATTCTCCATCATATCCTGGTGTTGTATTATTATCTGTATAATAGTCTACTATTTGTAAATAATCTCCTGCTTGTGGCGTTACATTTCCAAATCCAAATGTAATTTCTGGAGAATGAAACAGATAATTTTGTTGATACCGCTGATGACCACCACCTGCATTATAATATTTATCATACCCTATTTTTAATGCAGCAGTAGGTCTTACTTTAGTTCCACCATCTAATGTTGTTGGAAATATCATGCCTTGAGCAAGAATAGATTGAGATCGTTGCGCTCGTACAATTGAGAAACCACTTACAAACTTTGTTAAATCATTTAATGTAATAGTAGAATCTTGATAAGTAGTTTGTAATGCAGTAACTAATGGGTTTAAGTCTAAATTTGATATATTTAACCCAATATGTCGCAAACATACATTTGCAGTATTGTATCTTTCACATAAGCGCAAGTTAATACCATCTTGTGTTTGATATTGATTGTCAATAGCCTTATCGGCAAGCCATTTTACAAATAAAGGATTACCAAGGGGATCATAAAACAACACACCTGTTCTCACTGTTTCGCCTCTCCAAAAACTCCCTAAGTGCGTTTGAACAGTCATTCCTTTTTCATCACACCAATCATCCTCTATTGGTATGTAATCAAATACTTGACCTGCACCTGTACCATATTTAGAAAACCTCAATACAGCAACTACAACAGGACTTCCCACAGGAGTTGTCCATGTTGTTCCCGGATATGTTGTAGTCAAACCTTGAAATACATCTCCATTTATACTTGAAGGGCCATAGACAACACCATTATATGTTACTGAAGAACCTGCAGGGCCATATACTTTATACCATTGCCTTGGATATACAATAGTATTTCCTGTTATTGTATCATTAACTTTAAAATGTCCATTTAATGAGTTGCCATCTCCAGGAGTTGGGTAGCCCATTATATCAGTTGGAACAAGATATTCTTGAACAGTAACATTTGCTGTAGGTGTCCAATTAACATCTGAATATTCCGATAAATTGGCAGGAAATTGTATGTTTTTAAATGAAACTACAGTTTTTACAGTTCTTAAACCTACAATAATACTTTGTAAATCAGTTGAAATAAGGTTTGATAATGCAGTTCCACCTACATAATCAATATCCATAGATGTGCCTGTAATTTGTCCTTCAAAAAATAATTGAGGCTGTAAAGGAACATTTAAAGCATTATATCTTACTACTGCTACTCTTATTTTAGTATAAAATTGATCTATATCAGATACATTAAGAACAACAGTTTTATTAGTCAAAGTTGTAGAAGCTGCACCTTGATATTGCTGATAACTCATAGACAATGCACTAACAGGAATGGAATTTGTTACGTGTGTTTGTCTTGTTACGAATGACCAAGTGCTTCTAATGCCTCCTATGCCTTCAAGTTGATATGCAAAAGCATACATTCCTGATAATACCGATCCTCCTAATTTCCACTTTTTAAACCTAATTGTTCCATTATTTTTCTTTGGAGTCCAATCAAGTATTTCTACAGGAACATAACCAATAACAATATTTGCCGCAGTCCATGTTTCAGCACCTGTTGCTGTAAATACTGTTCCTGCAACATTTCCTGGCCCATAATTAGTAGCACCGCTTATTACTGTGCCTTTTATGACCATATATTGTTTTCCTGCAGTAAGGGTTCCCGAAGTTAAATATGTCGTAAAAGTTGGATCAGCAAAATTAAAAACTTTTGGAGATACATTATTATCAGTCCAATAACCTCTTTTAATAAACGCATTTTCTTCCCTGCCATGACCTTCTATTAATTTTGCTTGTGTATGACCAATATCTTTATGATGATATAAAGGCACATACGTTCCCGTACCATTATTGTTATATATAACCTTTCCTATTTCAGTTGCATTTATTGTAGGAGTATATCCAGGTCTTGTATTTGTAGATATAACCGCAAGAAAGTTTACAAATGAAATAAAGCCAATAGGAATAAAATCATTATTAGGTAGAGTAAAAGATACAATATTGCCTTTTGATAGCTCTATTGCAAATTTGTTACCACCTAAATTGACAAAATTTCCATTATATAAGCTTCTATATGAATTTTCCGGCTGAAAGACAGGATTATTATCAGAATGCATCCCGCCATCAAAATACCGTACATCTATATTCCCCATGATGTGTTAAAGTGTTGATTCATTCCTACAGACACACCCCATCCAACATAAGGATCATTAAGCATGTGTGCCATTTCTTCGTATTCAGATTCTGAAAGTTGACCATCATCTGCTCTTGCAACAGAAGCCAATCTATGATACTCTTGCCTGATATCTCGGATATCATTAATAGTTAGTTTATGCTGACTTCTGCCATAACGACTTCTTTCAGCATATTTTAACTTTATATATTGAGTAACTGCTTCTATGCAGTTTTCTGAAACCATAGGAAATCCATCATCATCAGTAACAACTGAAATTGTCTGTATTGTTACTTTTTTGCCATTATAGGCATTTGTCTTAAATAGAATAGCATTGTCTTGTATCTTCCAAGTTACCATTGATGCACCCGAAGAAGTATCTTTTGCATCAATAACCATAAAAGCTGTACCTTCATACATAGGCAATTGAGGCATTACAGAATTACCTAACATTGAGTAATACTTATCAAATACAACACCGCAATCACATCCATGATCTCCAAGCAATACGGCTTTTACCGTAATAACACAAGGATCAAGTTCTGCAAGACAGTTTTTAACATCTAGAACAAATATCTTTTTAACAAAACAACCAATGCTTTTAATATCTTTTGTAATAGCATAATTTGCCCAACGAGTAAATACAGGCACATCATTTGCACTATATCCACCCATATCTTCTATGGCATTAAAAACAGGAATTTTAATTGATTGTAGTCTGCTTGTTGACATAAGCTCTATATTCTATATCTGTTTCTTTTAATTTTTTTGCAAGTTCTTTTTTTAACTTGTCTTTTGTCTTAAAAATGTATCCTAAATAGTGCGCTCGGTTATGCCTCCAAAATGTTCCATAATACCAACCTAGCCTTTTAAGATTTATTTGATCATGCCAATTTACTTTTTTTATTCCTTGCTTTGTAACTAATGATGGTTTTTTTGAAGGCATTTTACTTTGCTCCCTACGATAAACTGCAATTTTGCCACCTTTATTAGGAAACTCAACTAGCTCTCCTTCTATTAACGCATCTTTTACTAATTCAAAATATCTTTTATAAAATTTTATTTGTTCACTTACTTTTAAGTAATTTCTGTCATTTGCCAAATGATTTTTGACAATTTTATCTATTGTTATCACTTAGAAATAAGTTGATTTGAATCTCTTGAATCTTGAACAACATCGGCAAGTTGACTGCTTTCTAATTTAAATTCTTCAGTTAATACATTTAGAATTACTCTATTTGCCATTTCTGCCGTAATAGGATATTCATCAAATTCTGTAATTGCTCTTTTTTGATTATAAAACTGAACTGTACCATTACCAGAGTAAGTTGTTGTTACGGCAACAAAGCTTGCCCCGGCGGCATAAGGAACGCCATTATGCACTATTTGCTTATCTACAACATAATATGTTTGTCCAATAATCAAATCGGTATTTGCTACATTTTCAGATTGAATTACAAATCCTTCTTTAGGATTAGAAAGCACAGCAATAAATCTAGCTTTTTTTACAACAGGAGATAAATAAAATGCATCTCCAATTTGAAAAAATTGCTTCATTTTCATTCTTTCATGATGTTCAGGTATCTGACTAAACAAATCAAATGCAATAGGAAAATACTTCTTTGTATTGCATACACTTGATACTCTTACACCATTATTAAACTGCATACTAATATCATCATACAAACCAATCACTCTTGGCAATGTAACTTTTGCAATAGGACAATTACATATAGATATATTTCTATCTTCTGATGGATTTATAATTGTCAAATCGCACATTCCTAAATCTTGAAAGAACACAGGATGAATAATACCTGTATTTTTAAAATCTTCTACAATTAAAGAACCACGCTTTTTATGTATTAAATACTCAATATATGATTCTTCTAAACGAGAGTCATTTGTAAACCCAAGTTTAGTCAATATCATTATAATATCGTAGGTTAATTCATTAAGCGTCATAGCAGTTTGTATTTATGGTAAAAAGGGGAGAAAAGAATCCGAAAACTCTGTCCTCCCCTTTTGAATTTAATTGCTAACCTTAGTTAATAAAATCAGCAGATTGAACAGTAACCCATTCGCTAACAGTAGCAGTAGCAGCAGCAGTATTTCCATTAATATGATATATAAATGGAATATAAGTATCTCCTGCAACCAATGTTTTAATTGGATTAGCCAAAGAACTAGTTACATCAACACCATCAACAAAGTATTTAACTGAACCATCAAGCTTAACACTTATTTGCAATGTGTGTGTTTCGCCTGCAGCCCATGTTACACCTGTCAAACTAGTTGATACAACAGTAGCCAATATTGAAGTTCCAGAAATTGGTTGTGCTGCAACATTTGAACTAAGCCATCCTAAAGAAAGCAAATCCAAGTTTGCAATTGCTAAGTTGTAAGCAGTTTTTTTGCGGAATCCTACAAGCATTGACAATACATTTGTAGGCAAAGCAATTGATGCTTTAAAATATGTTGAAAACTCATGCTTGCCAACAACAAACTCTTTAGGATTGTTTGTAAATGTACCTGTGTCATAAATTGAACCTTCACTAGCAGTAGCATCATGTTCCAAATTAAGACCTGTATTAGTCATTTGTGGAACAATTTGAGTAGCTGCACCAATAAGGTAATTGCTGAATACGTTATCACCTGTGTTTAAAGCATTAATATCTTGTGTAGCACCTGTTGCAACACCATTTACAGATGGAAGACTTGTAGCATTAACATTAATAGAAGAACCACCAATACCATTATCAAAAAATTCAACAACAGCTTTAGGATCGTTTTTGTACATTCCAAACAGTTCTCTGTGCATTTCTCTTTCAAAAGCAAGATAACCTGCAGCATTAGTTGTAACAGTACCTTTACCATTGTCTACAAATACAGCAAATTCTCTTTGCTCATATCCCATAACATCAGACACAGTTGGAACAGGCCTAAGAACAAGATAAGATATAAGAAATGCATTATACTTTTGTCCTGCAACGGGATCACCACCTGAAATAGTCTTAGGATTATTGATTTCACCGCCAATAAGGTTGTTACCAAAGTAAGCGTAGAAAGCAGGAACGCGACTAGCAAGATCAGTTCCATCACCAAATGAATATTGACCAGCAGTTGTAAGAGTCAAATCACCTGTAACAAATCCAGTTCCATCAGCATTTGTAGATACTTGAACAGTTGTAAATCCTTTGCGTGGAGTAACACCACCTGCAGTTGGAGATGGATAGTAACCTGCATCATCAGTAAGAACCAAAGCACCTGTACCACCATTAACACTAGCAGTTACAAACAAAGAATCAATAGCATTGATTTTTGCAGCAAGCTGAGTTGCAATGTAAGTTCTTTGTGCCAAAGCATTTGCACCAATTGTTGTAATAAGTGCAGGAGTAGTAAATGCAACAGAAATCAATTGCTGTGCATAGCCTTGATACCTTTTAAAAGGATCGCCAAGACGCAATTTATAAACTGTTGATGCAGTAGGAGTGTAAGTAGGACCAAGAGTCCATACTTGCTGTACCTCTGCTTTATAATTTATCTGTTTAATAGACAGAATGTCGTTATACCGAATTTTCTGACTGCCTGTGACGGACAGATAACCGCCACTGTGCGATACATCAGTTTTAGCACTTGATGTTAACAGCACTGACTTTTTAAATGCACTAAATTCCATTTTTTAAAGAATTTTTGGTTAATAAATTAGTTAATTGAGGGTAAATATATAAATGTTTTAAAATATAATAACGATTTAATTTTTAACACTTTGGTTAGTTAAAAATGTTACTTTGTTATAATCTTCTACAGTTCCCATCATTGTTGCACTAGCAATATCACATATTTCATCATGAAGCTTTTCAGGCAAATCACAATCAACCGTATTAGATACAGCTATTACTTGACCACTTACTAAATTTGTAGATAATGCTGTAAATTGTTGTCCTACAAAATAAGGTGTTCCATTTACATCACAATCTACTGATACATAATAAGAAGTACCAATAGATAATGCGGTTGCAGAAGGATTTATGTAATTGCTTGGCAATCCAAGAGTAACTTTTGCAGGTTGACGCAAATAAGTTATTTGTGCCGCAGTAAATGTTCCTGTTCCAAATTGTACATTAATGCCTGCAGAATTAAAAGTATGCCAAACCCTATCTTTATCAAATGAGGCAAATTTAAAAGGATTCCTATCAATCTTTGGTAATTCTGCATGAGATAGTTCTCTTGAATAAGTTTTTACTCCATTTATAGTAACCTCACATAGAATAAACTCTCTATAATTTGCAGGAAAATTTGCTCTTTGTATAACATTTGCTACAGGAACAATTACAGGACTTGTATTAACAAGAGTATTTAATTCATCAATAACAACTTGAACTCTTTCAAAAGAATAGCTTTTTCCTTGTTTAACATTATCGAACCTATCCTTAATTATCTGATTTATGGCATCATTAATTGCTTCATCGTATTGATAGTTATCAAAACGTGCGCTAGCAGTCCTGTCATTAAGGAAAGCTATTCTTTCTCGGAGTTGTATTATATTCATTATTCAGCTTTAGATAATTGATTTACTTTTTCATCAATTTCAGCCATTAAGTTTTCAATTTTCTTATTATGCCAATAAGGAATGTTTAAACTTTTAGCTTGATTACGGATTGCATCCTCCTCAGATAAATTAACTTCAGGCTCAACTTTTTTATCTACAGAATTAGCAGCTTTTTGCATTTCCATAAATTGAGTAAACCTAGCATTAAGTTCAGCAGTCAATTTATTAGATTGCTCTAATTGCTTTTCCAATTCTTTAATACGCTTTTGTTCTGGAGTATCTTCAACATGAGCAGTAGGCAATATATCTGCACCATTTTCTCCTGTTTCTTTATAATATCTATCTCTTTGCTTTGATTCTGCATTTAATGTCATTAATAAAGCATTGTTTTTTGTTAAATAGTTAATTGCAGAATATTCATTATCTCCAAGATACAAACCTTGTTTAGTTGAGTATCCTTTCATTGGATCAAAATCAATTAAACCTGTTGATAAACATCTTTTTAAAACAGTAAGAGTAGGTCTATTAGCATCATCGTATTTTTGACAAAACCATTTTGGTGATTTTAGTGCTTTATCATATACCTTACCTTTTACAATTGCATCAGTATCATTTTCAATACCTGGAATTTCCAATATCATTGCAAACTCACGGATTTCATTGCCAATAATTTTTTTAGCCAAAGCAATTGCTCTTTCAGTATATTCAACATCAATAAGCTTATTTTGTGCTTCTTGTTCATGATCTAATATACGATAAAGTGGTTTTCCAAACTGATTAGGAGAACCTTCTACAAAATGACACATCCTTACACATGCCCATTCTTTAGCATCTTGTGGATTTGACAGATCATATATTCTAAAATCTCTGAGCGTAATACGTTGAAAATTTACTTCTCCCGTTCTATAATCAGTTCCAATTGGAATACCATAAGTAATTCCTGTCCTTTGATCTGTAAAACATTTAAAAGAATTATTAGGATCAACCTTTTCTTTCTTTTTTAAGTAAATAAGTTCAACTTTACCGCTTCTTGGACACATTTGAGGATTTTCAAAATTTACCAATTTAAGAACATGTCCATGTTGGTTTTTCATTTCAATATACATTGGAGTTGTATCTCCGGCTGTTGTTACAGTAGTTAAGTTTTCCATTTTTCAGGTTTTAAAAGGTTTTACCCTTGATTATTTTTTCTTTTTTTTCTTTATTGAAATAGTTTCACTATCTTTTTTTTCAATTGTAAAATCTTTATTTACAACATCACCTACACTAACATTAGGCATTGATAATAAACCATCTTTATTGATAAACATAAGTGTTCCATTTGCTTTAATAGATACTGAACCTTTTGCAAAAAAATCTGATACTTGTTTTTTGCTTAAAAGTTCATACACTTTATTTTCTTCGTTTTTCATTGTATTTTTTTTATACAGTTTAATATTTAATAATAAAAAAGGAAACCCGGCTATCACCCCGGGCTCCTTTTCTAGCTGATTAATGATTAGGGAGTCATGTAGATAATACCGCTAGATACGGTGTTATACATAACAATCATTTTTTCAGACAATACCTCAAACCTGATGGCATCTTCTGCAGTGTAAACAGGTGAACCTGTTTTTCCTGTCAGACCATTGATTTCAGCAGAAACCTCTTTACGAGAGAATCCATTTCCACCTTTGGTAAGGATTTCCAAGTTCCTTCTTCCGTTTTCAGTAGAAAGATCAAGGAATACCATCATGTTAGAACGAAGAAGTTTACCGTTTCTTCCTCTTTCAGTATATTTTTGTTCGTTATCCCATTCTGGGTGCTTAACAAAAGTAACTTTGTTACCATTGATATTGAAAGAAGCAAAAATGTAACCAACATCTACAAGCTTACCACCAACTTTTCCGTTGCCTTCGCCATTGATATTAGTCCTCATTCCAAGGTCATTATAAGCATAGTCTTTAAGCAAACGCTGTGCAGTAGCATAACCATCTGTACCTGTAACTACAATCCATTCTTTTTCAGAAATCATGTTACATTTCTTTTCAAGAATAGTCATCATATCAATGATATCATCGATAGTCTGAGTTCCATCTACAGCTGAACCATACAGAACGTTTGATCCTTCAATCTGCCTCAAGATACCATCACCTTGTGTAATTGGAAGTCCTGTTTCAGGATCAGTACCAAGCAATGAATAGTTAAGAAGTTTACCTGTGTTAGGATCTTTCATTGAAGAAATACCATCCCAATACATTGTTTCATCTTCCATCATCCTTTGTACACGAGCTTGTTGCTGTTGAACATAATACCAACCTTTAGCAGTAGCACCGTTGTCATTTTCGTATTCTACCCAAAGAACATCTGAACCAGCACCACCTGAAATACCAAAACCTTTACGGCTGATAGTCATGTGTTGGATAAATGTATCAGGAGTATGGAAACGACCATAACCACGCAGTGATTTTTCGCTATAAGAAGTATAACCACCGAAACAAGTTTTTGGACCTTGTTGTGGAGCAACGTGTGTAGCGAAGTTAAACAGAGTTTGATCAGGAGATTTAAAGGTATAGATATAGTTACCATTGCTTCCTGTAGGCAGACCCATAACACGAGCTTGGAAATTTTGACCATGGAACAAGCAGTTCATGCCTGGAACCAAATAATCATCTTTCATAGACAATTGGAAAGTTCCATCAGGTTGTGTAGAACCAACTTGGAAGTTGATTTCAGAAGCCTGTTGGATACGACCCATGATGTCAAACTGATAAGCATTGTTACCAATAACTTTATCTTGTGGGATTTCACCGATAGCAGTTTTTTGGTGACCAATAGCATACTGACTAGTAACACCTGAAACAATCAGGGTAGTAAGCATACGCTTATCAGAATACTCAAGAATCCTACGAATAGCAGGATATTTCAATTGATTTTCAATCAAATTGTACTCAGTAGTACAGGAAGGAGTCCATTTACCCTGCTTAACCTGTATTTTACCTAAATGTAATGACATTGTTTTTTTAAGTTTTTAATTAATAAATAAGTTAATGATCTTTTATTAATCCTCCAAATCTTGTTGTAATAGGTCAAAATTCGGTCCATCACCTCCTGCATTCATATTGTTTGTACGACCCGAGCCGCCATTTGCTTTTGGTGGAACGTTTGCAAGTTTTCTGCGGAACCTGTCCATACCTGCATCATACTCCATTGTTTTAAGCATCTTTAAAGCCTGATCCCCGAAGTAATGTTGCATCGCGGCTTTAACAGCAATTTTAGGATTTTCAGCAAATAACTGCCTGAGTTCTCCTGATTCCCATTTTTGCTTGATAAAGTCTTTTTGTTGCTTCGTTACTGGAATGTCAAAGAAAGTTTCGGTCCTGCCTAATTCTTCCTTAAAGGTTTCATTTTCTTGTCGTACTTTTTCTTGTCTTATTTGTTCTTCTCTTTCTTTAATTTGCTTACGGTCTTCTACAACCTGTTGTATTACTTCTTGCCTTTTAAGCTCTAACCCTTGCCTTAATTTATCGGCATTATGATCTAACATTGATACCACTTGTTCATTAGCAGTATTTTCATTTAAAACAATTTCTTGTTTCATCATTAATGCTAATTCAGTATCAATCATTTTATCTGTAAATCCTCTTGCTTGTAAATCAGCAGCCAACAATTCATAATTATCTAATTGCAAATAACTATCAATTACTCCTGTTGGATTTTGGAAACTTTCAAATGTGCCACCATTTATAACGTGTTCCATATAAAGCCTTTCAGTTTCAGGAAACTTTGCAATATCCATTATAAACTGTTGTTTTTGTACTTCTTCAACAGCTTTTTGAATTGAAATTTCCTTATCCTGCTTAACGGCTTCTAAATATGCATCTACAGAATCTTCTTCAATCTTTAATCCTTGTGCTTCAGCCATTGCTAACCAAGTGGTTTCTTCAATGGTATCGGCTTCTATTGTTTTTTCTTGGAGAGGATCGATATAACCTTCCTCGCCAGGTAACTTAAAAGTAAGATCGTCATCTTGATTTACATCATTTTTAGTATCTTCTTTTTTATCATTTGAACTATCCGTATTATCATTTGGTTTACTATCAACATTTGTATCAGTCCCAAATTCAGGAACATCATTCGTTGTATCTGTAGTATCTACATTATTACTTTCTGTTAAAGTGTCAATTGTAGTGTCTCCAAATGCTTCTTCTAAAAGATCAAAATTTGGTGCTTCAGCAGTCGCTCCGCTATCGCTAGAGTCTGCGTTAAAATACATTTTTCTTAAATAGTTCATGGTTTTACATTATTGGTGCTGATTGTGCAGCTTGCTGGTTAAGCATTTGTTGTTCTTGCGCAGCATTTTGTGTAGTTAATTCGTTCTGCGCGTATAACGAATCCTGTATAACATCTAGGCCTTTTTTAATTTTAGCCAATTCAACTTCATGTGCTTGTCTATCTTCTCTATCTTCAAGTGCTTGCTGATATTGTGCTTCAGAAGCTTGTTGTTGTAATTGCATTTGTTGCTGAGAAGCCGCTGCTTGTTGTTCTGCATTTACTTTTTGTACTGTTTCCCAACCTCTTTGCATGACAGCAATTGCATCAGAAATAGATTCTTGCGCCTCTGCTTCCATAACATCAACGTATCGAACCTCTTTACTATTTAAAGCATATTGAGATAACATTTCCATTCTTTGACGCAAACGCTGTTCTTTTGTGCTATCGGCAATATGAACACCAAAATTGTATTTTACAATTTCAGGATCAATTCTTAAAAATCCATACTTCTCAGAACCAAGTATAGACTCCCATTTTTTACTGCCTTGATAAACAATATGCAATTTTGTCATTTCAGCCATTCTAGTCAATATGTTTTCAATATATCTTTCAAACATATAAAACATAGGAGCAGTAATTGCTCTTGAAGCCGATATATTCTGTTGAGCATTAGTAACCGTAGAAGATGCACTTGTCATTCCTTGACGGTCATTATTAATACCTGTAAGCTTGTCAAGAGTAGTAGCAATATCTGTTCTTAATTGAATTAATACAGAAAATGAGTTAGAAAAACCCATATCAATTTGCTGTAAAATTCTATTGACATTTGGATTTGTACTTGACAAATTACCTGTTGCAGAAGAATTATATCGCAACAAACCATCATTAATAGCTTCATAAAGCATATCTCTGACCGATTTGCCTTTTGGCAAGGATGCCTCATCAAAACCTAAGATATTACCATGGAATTTGGCAAGTTCCCGGTTTATTTGATACATCGTTGCATTATACATGCGCGATAAATTATCTATAGTTTCTGACAAAGGCACCCTAGTTCCATTGACAGTATTGAATAACATTCCTGTGTATGAACCACCAATAATTCTTGATGGATCATCTTCATAAAACATTTGGAAAGGTTTTTTCCGACAGTTAATATGAATATCAATACCTATACGAGTTGCTTCCCATACTACTTGTCTGTATTGTGTTACAACCTCTACTTTATCTTTTTCAAATTGCTTATCAAAACGAACACGATTTTCATAGTATTTTTCTACTATTAAATCCTGCTTATATCTTACATCCGGATTTGTTTTGCTTGGAATAAGTTTTGTCATTATAGGCTCAACCGAATCCCACTCAACTTCCAAAACATCAATCGTAAACTCTCCATTATCCATAGAAAAAGGGCTATACCTACCATAATCCCCATTAAGATAATCAGACTTATTATTGGCCAAATATTGTAACTTCTGCCTTTGCTCATCAGTTAGTTCATATTCATTAAGAATTTCAGCAACAGTCAAACGTTTTCTTTGACCACGAATCATTGATCTTTTTATAAATGGATCGTTGTTTAATTCAACAAATATCGCATCTCTAGGATCAATAGATTGATATGATGCCTCGCCATTATCTTTCATAAATACTTTACCCCAACACATTGAAGCAAGTTCTACATTTAAGAAATCGTTGGCTAGTTTTGTTTTTGTATCATCTGAAGCTAATGTTTCATTAACAATGATTTGCATTATAGCTTCATTCTTGTTTTTAAAATTGATTTTTTTCCATCCTTCTTCATCATCAATATCTGGCACTTGTAAGCCTTCCATCGGATCCAAACCATTTTGCTTTAAAACGCTTAATTCTTTTTTGGCAAGTGATGCACCAATCATTACAAGATATTGATCTTGTTTTTCTGCAACTGCCTCAGAATTAATAGTATATACTGTAGAACGAATTGGTCTATCTATAAATTCGCCATTTAAAAGATCAATTTTGGCTTTTCCTAGTCGATAATCAATAAACTTCGTTCTGTTCTTTTTACCATAAGCCTCAGTCAAATACTTGTATGTATTTGCATTTGATAAGCCATTGTATTGATTAAAATATTCAGTAATTTTTCTATTGTAATAGTAATTACGCTGAATTAATAAATACGTAGCAAAGTCAAGATGTTGGATACACCATTTTTCATCTTTCTCATTTTCAGGAATATCCTGCCTCGGAAACTGATTTTTTATACGCATTTTCGCAAAAATACTAAATTAACAATATGGACAACTAAATGTTAAAAATTTACAAATCAGGAGTTTTCTTCCTTTTCTTGTATTAATTTCATTTTTTCGGCTTTATCCTGTCTTACTTGTTTTTGTACAGAAACTAAATACTCTGTGCAATTTTTACATAAAATACAGTTGTTTTCACTTAAATATCTATGTTTAACTACATCAGGAATAATTTCTAATAAGTTTTTTAAATGAGTATAGAAGTCCTCTAATTCTTGTGTTGAAAATTGATTTTCTGTTTTCATATTATTTAAAACTACCTGTTTCTACATATCTCATAAAAGGATCATGATAATCCTCGTTCTTTCCATTTTTAATTACAGGAATCATATTGCCATGTGCATCTTCAATCCATTCTGTAATAGCCAAAGGATCATTAACCATTAATTGATTATTGTCTTGTGGCATTAATCCCAAACTAACACATTGCATTAAAGCAATACCTAAAGCATCTACACAGTCAGCATCTGAATTTAATGTTCCTTCATCATATCCTAATGATTCTTCAATAAGATATATAAACCATATTTTATGACAATGTTGAGTAAAATAGTTTTGTAATAAACCTATCATTTTAGGCTGAGATGTTGCATTAATAGATACTCCAAACTCATGCACTTGTTTAGAATACTCACTTTCAAATTTAGTTGGTCTTTTTGCCAAATAAGACATGCCTCCATTTTCTTTGAAGTATTGAATAATAAGAGGTTTAGCATGATCAATAAGCACATTACCCATTAATTCATAATAAACTGCTACCATCAAACACAACTCATAAAATTTCTCTTTGGTTTTAGGCCTGCAACGTATTATTGCAACAGGTTGCATATTTTCTACATTTGGAATCATGTGCATTTGTCGCAAAACAACCATTGCTCCTAATGATTTAGAAGTTAAGGATTGATCAACGTCATAACTATCAATACCACCTATAAATAAATTTTGAAATCCTTTTACAGGGTGACCATCATCAAGAATCATTACAGATGATTGAGCAACTTCTGGATTTAATAAATCTTCATCAGATAATGGAACCATATCTACTTTTAATGGATAAATAGGTTGACCCATTCTATCGCGAATCCAATCAGGTTTCCAATGTTTATATTTATTATGAGTCAAAGATTTTATTTTAAATCCTTGGTCATTTAAAATTTCATGAGGAAAGTTATTAGAACCCTTTCTAATAAATACATCCTCAATTTTTGTTGCTACGTTTTGTTTTTCTCGTAAATAGTCAGTTTTATCAGGCTTTTTAAATAGTTCAGCTAAATATGTATCTATAGCCTGTTGAGCAGCTTCTTCATCTTCCATGCCAAACCTTTGATAAGGCTTATATTCTTGGAGATTAGGAATCTTTTCGTATCGCGTTCCATCTTGATTAAATTCAGTTTTTGTAATAGGATTTACTGCACCTCCTACATAAGGAAAATACATTCTAGTTCCGGGAATAAAAAAAGGAATCAGTCCAAAAGCTTCTGCGTTAAGATACATTTCAGCCATGTGTTCTGTTCCTGCTTTAGAACTATTACCTGTTCCATAAACAAAAGCTGTTCCTACCATCATTTCTCCTACCATGAAACATTGCTTAGTAGCAGAATATGCTTCTTTACCTTTGTCAAACTCTCCAAACTCCTCAAATACGCAATCATTAAGATAAAGACCTTTAAATAAGTTAGGATCAGTTTTCATCCATCTCAATAGTATTTGTGCTAATGATCCCTTATCTCCAAACTTACCATATTCATCTTTTTCGTTCCATCCAAATTTAATCTCTCCTTTATTATCTACCAATCTATCCATGTGCAATTCAGGTGCAACCATAGAATCACCAATATCAAATTTGGTAATAAAGTCAGTTACATAATCCTCATTACCTGCGGCTACTCCTGCCTTATACCTTGGCACAAACCGAGTTCCATGAGATAGCACACTATTGGTCTTTTCTGATATACCTTTCCTACGAGCCTTTGGCATGATAATACCTTTAAACTCTTGCTTTGCACGTTCAACAGTATAGAACCATTCCAAGTCCAAATCAACATAGTCAGGATGATGTGATCCCCTTAATAGGGTAGTGATGTAATAAAAATTAAGGTAATAATACATTCTTCCAGGAATCCAAATCCCTCCTGTATTATATCCATGAATGCAATAATAAAATTGTTCTTCCCACCAACTTTGCCAAGCAGCAGTTCCTACTACCTTGCCTCCATCTATACTTCCATCAGCATAACTAGGAATGCCATATTTAGCAACAGGGTGTGGACAAAATTGCTTTGTCTTTATAATTGGCCTTTTAGGACATATTATTGGCCCTGTGGTTGCCATGGTTGCTGTGGTTTTTGTAAGTTTTCAAATGCATTTCTACTGTATTGCATAATCTCAATCAAACTTCTATTGCCTTTTCCTTCTAATATTGACTGATATTCACTTACTCCTGTTAGAATTTCTTTTTCTAAATCTGCTATATTTTTTCTTAATTCTTTTATTGATGTCAAAGTATTAGTAATCTTAGTTGCTACTTCTTCCATTAATAATGCTCCTTGTAGCAAATCAAGCTTTTTTTCTAATACTTTTTTTAATTCTCTTCTTCTATCATATTGCAAACTCATGTAATCATTCATGGCAGTTTTAATGCGACCTTCTTCCCATGGTTCTATTTGCATTGTTCCATATACATGATTTTTTGCCTTACGATACCTTTCTTCATCTGGAAATTTATTATAAGGACTATGATAATCTACAGCCAATATAACAAACAAAAGCTCGTCCTCCGATAGATATTTCATCGAAGGAACAAGCTTCATACAATTTTTATCAAGTATTACTTTGCCATCACTAGCAAGTGTAAATATGTAACTCATTAAAATTGCTTTTTAGGTAAAGAGTCAAAATGCTTAAATAATACTTGTGCTTCAGCATACATAAATGGCAAAGTGATACATTGCCAATTTAAAGGATCATTTGGTGGTATTACAATTACTGAAAGCTTCCTTACAGGAACATCAGGAAATTGTTCTTTAGCCATTAATCCATATCCTGCCAATTGCAAAGCTACATCATTAAATCTACAATCTTGCAAATAATCTAATGGACTTTTCATCCATTGATCATACTTACTTACAAATTCAATACCTTTTTCGTAATTTTTGTAATCGTAAATGTCAATGTATTTTACTTTTGATTTTGACTTTTTTGCACAAATCTTATCTGCTGTGCCGGCCACACCATAAGTATCTGAGTAAAGAACCTGTTCACTATATACCCTATCATATTCATGAAATAAACTGAATATGCTTTTTACCATAGGATATAAATCACTTAATTCATCAGGTATAGATGCAGTTTTTGCATAAGTTTCAAGAGCCAAGTGATTTCTTGTTCCTAATGTCGCTGCACCTATACCTTTTTGTGTCCATTCATCTCTTTTTTGTTGACTTGCATTTTTATATGCAAAACTATCTTTAAAGTCATTTTTAACTGACTTTTTGACAGCGGACATTGATGAATATTCTTTACCTGTTAATCTACAGAAATACTGATGCGTGTCTTCTTTTAAATAAACCTTGTCGCTAAACATGACACCTCCCAAGATTATTCAAATGATGGTGGAGCAAGAAAAGTGTTATCTTCTTCTATTACTTCTTTTACTTCTTCTACAGCAGGAGTGAAAATATCCTCACCATACAAAGCTTCGGGAGCAATTACAATACAACCTTTTTCTTCTAGAATACGCATAGCTTCATGTGCAATTTCATCATCTGACTTAGACATCATTTCAGTCAATTGATCAGGTGCTTTTCTTTCATAAAATTGCATAACAATCTGTTTGTCACTATACTTATTCTCGCCCTTCATGTATTTATCAACTTCAACAATTAGCTTATCAAGTGCTTTAGATACACTTTCAAATGAAGCATAATCATCTCCTTCTGAAATAAATGGAGTGGCATAATTAATAGTTTTATTGTTAATGCCTGTATCTACTTCACCAATAAGCTGAAATCCACCTGCAGTAACTTTAAGGCCATAAACTGTTCCATTGTTAACACATGCAATATCTTTGAAATACTGATCCATTGTATGAAAGCAATTCAATAGTTCTCCTGATACAGGCACTTTTCTCTTTTCTTTTCTTTCTACTTGGTAAGTTCTGCCTTCTACTTGTTTGCTAGTAAGGTATTCAATCTCTAATCCTTTGAGACCACCTTCAAGCATTTTTACTTTGCTGATTTTCTTTTCTTCATTCATGGTTTTTAAGTTTTAATTGTTAGTTGCCCCGTAAGGATTCGAACCTCAATTCAGTGAACCAAAATCACTTGTACTGCCAATTATACGACAGGGCAATTTTAAAAGCAAATTACAGAGGCTATCAGTGGGTTTCAACGCATTGGATTTTCTGACCTCGCCAATGTATTTCATTTGATGATGAATTTTTACCGCCGGATTGCTCCTTAACCCTTTTTACGCATGTAACTTGCTTTATACTAATTACAACATCACTTCTTCAAGCTGTTAAATAATTAGTAGATCCCGACCTGTTCCCGGTAGTCAATCACGATTAACATTATTCCATTCTTCTTGATTTGCAGGATGACAATTTTTCATTGCTACCTTGTTGCCCTTATAAACATATATGATAAGATCATCATTATCATATATGTCTTTGTCAACATCTTCCTCAAATACAACAACATTAATTTGCGTAACACTTCTTTTTGTAATACTGAAAAATCCTTCCATTGATCCATCTTTTATAGAGTAATTGATAGAATAAGGATAGGTTTTGTCGTACTCCTTTGCTAAATTTTCTGCATCTACGGCGGCCCACATAAACGCATCATCCATCTCGCTGCATACAGCACGATAGATATTTCTTACCTTAACATTTTTACCGCTTTTTTTACTTACAAAAATTTCCATTTTTACCTCCAGGTTTTGTACAAATAAACAACAAATTTTTAATATTCAAAAATTAAATAAAAAATATTTTTACATTTATTGCCATAAAATCTTATCTTATAAATTATGAAAACTGTAAAGCCACCTAAAGATGCTATGAAAATGAGAACCCTCAAAGCATCAGCAAAAGAAACTGAAAAATATGGTATGGTGCCTAAAGGAGAATCTTATGACCCTCGCCCATCTTTCTCTATGTCTGATTCTGACCTCCCTGAAATTAACTCATGGAACATAAACGGCAAATACAAAATTATGCTAGAAGTGGAAATGCAAGGTATCCGAAAAGAAGATTATGGAACCAACAAAGGCAAAAATGTAGCCAATTTTAAAATAGCTAAAATAGGTATTGTATAATTACCTAAAAACAGTTAAAAACCCATTCGCGACACATTTTTTATAAAATCATAAGTTATGACCTGCCTAGACTCAAATATTCTTATCATACTCCTCCTTCTCTCTGTCATAACAAATACACTCACATATATTCGATACTTCTTTGAAAAAAAGAAAAATGATTACCTCTCAGCTATGTATGATGACTCTAAAAATCATCAAAAATACTTTGACTAGTTGGTAAACTGAACAACAATATCTACACCCCTGCCTGATTTGTGTATATGGTCTGACGTGTGGGCTGGGAAAAGTGGGGGGTGGGGCTGCCTTGACGGGGGGGGTCTTCAGCGTGAGGCCGAGAGAAGGGGACCCAAAACTTTTTCAAATAAAAATATCAATTTCTGAAATGAAATGGAGGAAATTGTAGTTAAAGCTTTAGGCCAATTTTTTGTTTGAGAGTATTGGCCTTGGAGTTGTAACAAAAAAAATATACATATTTCTATGTATACTTTTCAAACATTTCTCCACTCACTAAATTTAACCATATTTCTATTTCTATTACATCAATTATATCTCCACCATAAACCCAATCATTTTCATCACCACTATATACATTCCAACTTCTTACTTCAACTAATACGCAATTTTCCATAATAACTATAGCCGCATTAGAGACAAGCTATATCATAAAACAAATAAAAGAAAAACTCTCAATTACGAGAGCGTTTTCTTTGTATATACTCATATATCTCTACAGCAATAGGAGTTATTACACATAGAGAATAAAACGATAATACAACAATAAAAATCATGTCTTTCATGGCTATAAGTTTTAGTTCAGGGAGCAAATAAAAAAAGAACAGCCCATTACGGGCTGAACTTAAGCTAGAACGGAAGATCATCGTCTGAAACGAAATCATCCTTTGCCTTGAGAGAGCGTTCATACGCTAAGAACTCCTCCCAAGACAATACATTAGGCTCGTTTGCTTGATAACAAACATCTAAATACACTTCGTATTTAATGCCTAATTCCTGCAATTCCGTTTCTGTTTGAGATTCGAAATACTCATCGCTGAAAGGATCGCAATACAGTGAATAATCATCAATGTAATACATAGCTATAAGGTTTTAAAGTTCAGGAAATAAATAAAAAAAAACACCCAACCATATAGGTCAGGTGCTTATCTGCTAATATCTTTTTCTCAGATACAATATATTATTATGTATTGAGAAAGATATTTTGCGATAGCCGCGCATAAACGTTCCTGTGTATTCAGAGGTCCAACTAATCAGATTGATAGTGCCTAATCTTTCAACAGGAACGCCTATGAACAGTTTATCAAACAATTCAACAATAACAGCATCTTGCTTGGTCATTGGAATACAGATGTCATCACAATTATTTACAACATATTCAATGCTGTCTAATAGATTGGTGATCTGTTTTGTTTTGAAATCGTAATTGTTCATGGCTCTAGAGTTTTAAAGTTTAACAAATAAATAAAAAAAAGGTTGTTATATATTTTATTCTATTTATATTTGCCATGTCGATTCTTTCATTACACCTCCAATGTTTATGTTGTGTCGAAAAAAGCCCCGGATTATACCGGGGTTTTTTATTAACGATAGTGTATATGACACAGACCTTCAGGAGTCTTAGTCTTACGTTTGCATTGTGTTCCTGCTTTTGTTTTAGCTGAACATTGAACAGATACAGCCAATCTGCCTGTTTTAACATCAATCCAATTCTCAGGTTGTTTTTTTACAACAATTGAGTCATTAGGATTATTTACCATTGTCGCAGGTTCAGCGTTGCTAGTGCAAGCACCTAGGCTAGCAATAGCAAATATCATGAGAATATATTTCATAAGAAGCAAATAAAAAAAAGAACCTTCATGTGCACATAAAGGTCTTTTGTCATTGCAATTCGTTCAGCATTCTGTTAACAGCGATCAGGCTTCATGTTAAGCGGCTTGTTGAGCATGATGCATTTTACCCGGCCGGCTGCATCACTCTAAGCTTGAGCCCTTGTCCTTTTCAAATACTCTGTAAGAATGCATAAGCAAAGACAAAATGTAAATAAAAAATAACCATGGTTATTATGCCATGGTTATAGTATAGTCCTTCCAACTACATGTCCACCCATGTTCTTTTAGGGTTATTAAGGCTCACAACACAAATAAAAGAATCCCGATTGCTCGGGACTCTTTGGTGACTATGCCTCATTGTTGAGTGCTTCGATTTTGGCGAGAGCATCTGCTGCAGGCATGAACCTACGGGTCTGAGTATAACTCTTACCCATGGAGTTCTTTTGCTCACGGAGTTCAATACCGACATTAGCACCTACGAGGTCCTCAACATCAATATCCTCGCCTTCAGTAACACCGCAAGAGTATGCAAACTCCGACAGCATATTGATGGCGACCTCCGAACGAGCCTCAGATTCAACACGCTGTTTAGTGTCAATGTTTACGGCATAACTTTCGTTACCGTTATCTGAGGACCTAGCTTCGAACTCCTTGTCACGAAGCTGAATGAATACTGCATTCCTGTTCTCAGGTTTAGCAGCACCCAATATCTTCTGAGACATTTGGCTCAGGTCTTGAGGCTGAATATCCTCCAAGCGTTTATAACCACTAGTATTGAAGTAGTGGGTATGAACACCGAAGGTATTGGTGAACTCAACCTTGAATTGACGGGTCAGGTCAGTCCAAGCACCATTTTTCGCAGCAGCAGTTTCAGGAGTTACAGATTTAACTGTTACTACATGGAAGCCTGCAGGCATACCACCTGCGAATGTGGATTTTTTTGCGGTAATTTTCATAACGCGTTGTGACTGTTTGTATCGGTAGTCTACCGTTTTAGTGTGAAACAAAAAACAAATAAAAAATACACTAACAGAAAGAGGGAGGGATGTGCGAACAGGAGAGAAAAAAAGCACACCGAATGAACGATGTGCTTTCTGCTTTGCTTGGATGCGTTAGCCATAATAAATATATTCATATATTCATAAGGCAGGCGCAAGCGAGAGACATTGGGACAGCGCTTTTTCAGCTGCCTTGTTTGCCGATCTGAGGATACCAAGGTTCCTCCAACAAACACCACAATCATTGTCATGGTTTCTCAATTCCAAAGCAAGAACCGTAGCAATTGGCTATGCCACTCCACAACGGTTGGCCTTCTTCAGGCCTTATCCTTACATAGTAGGTCTGCCCTATCAAGGACAAGTTCAAGCAGACAAAAGATAAATAAAAAAACAATGGCTTTATCCTGCCGAGGAACGGTCACATTAGCTTACTTACCGAGAAACGGTCAGATTTGCTTACTTAAGCCGTCTTTATGTATGTAATATTCCCTGCTTACCTCATAAATACCATTCATTTTACGCTTTATGATGCCCATTTTAAGCAATTGTTGCAACGAATTGTCTATGGTGCTAGTCGCTATAGTTTTATTGTAATTTGAGGCGAATTGTTTTTTGAAGTAGCTATGAACGGGTATAATGTTTTGGTCATTCATATTAGCTACTATTGTGGCGAGGAGATCTTGGGCAATAGGGGATAGTAGGGCGGTATCAATCCAAGAGCCAGGGATAACATAGACAAAGTGATCATCAGAGAAGTGAAGTCTTACAGGGAGTCCTTTGAAGTTTTGTTTTGAGATGCTTGATGTTTTCATAGTCTGTTATTATTTGTTTTTTTAATATTAAGTCTCCTTTAAATATGAATAATGGGTTTAAGAAATAGAAGGAGTTGTTTACTTTGGTTATGGTGTTATTGTATTGTAGTTCTGTTATGGATTTGTTTATGCTCTTATAGGATATATTGTATATCGCGCAAAATGCAGATTTGATTTCTTTGGTTAGGAGTATCCTGTTGTCATATCTCATGTGCTGTGACATATATACCAATAGCCGCTGTGATGGGCCGCTCAATTCTATCAGTATACTAGGAAAATCATCTCCGTATTGCCAAAAACCGTTTGATGTTTCAGTTTTCACTCTCCAATGTTTAATTTAATTATGCAAATATAGATAACCTTTCTATTCATGCAAGTATAATATATTAAATATTTTATAATTTTTTATTAGGAAATGTCAATTCTTTTCCATATACAACTTTTGCTACTATATGGTAGAAAAAGTGGTTAGATTTGCTACTGTGTGGTAGCATGATTGCTACTGTGGAGTAGCAAATGATCTCTGAAACCCTTTATTCCGTAAAGAAACCTTTTTCGCGTATAGAAAAGTATCTTATAAGGCAAAAGAATTGCATTAATAATAAATGTGGCAATTGTATTGTGATACATGATTAATAGTTATTTATCAATTCAATTATAATAAAAAAAGCCTATTGCGTTTTTCAGCAATAGGCACCTAAGGGGTTATAGGGGAAGCGGTAGCGTTTCCCCTATGTTAATCTTCATTAAATTCAGGCTCCACTAATAGATTACAAAGATTGAGTTTAACAAAACCTGTAGATATAGCTATACCTGTATCTTCTATTATTCCTCCATCTATAAGAGCCTGTAATATTCCTTCATTTTCGCTATAATTCTTAATCAGCACTTCATAAGATTTAAGTGGGAAAGTAGGTAGATTAGATGTAGCATCTGCTATAGGTTCTTTTGTTTCAGCATCTATAAGCATTATTGCTAAATTTTCATCTTTGTAATAACCAAAGGTTACTTTACAGTTATAACCTAAGAATTGAATTGTTGGTAGTTTTGATGTTGTCATTTTTATATTGTTTTAAGGTTCACAAAGAAAATAAAAAAAACCCCTAGATGATCAATCTAGAGGTTTTAAGATGTGCTATTACTACAAGGAATGGTCCAATAATCAGGTACGATTCTAGGCCTACGGTAGATTAGCGTCTGGAATTATTCCCATCATCCGCAGTATAGTAAGGTCATATATTATTCTAACTCAGAGGTAGGCATAAGCGAATAAATATACTAGCACAAAAAATAAATAAAAAAACCCTCGGCATTGTGTACCTCCGAGGGTCTTTACCTACAAACCATACTAGTAGTTTCAGTAGGATTTAGCGTCAGGACAGGATTCGAACCTGTAAGTCTTTGACAACTGGCATTGCTATCATCATTGTGCGTCTACCAA
>Ga0315907_10002142_pt1 | contig 25497 bp, 23 predicted proteins | sample LakEriMetagenome_3_FD_203525 | JGI IMG/M metagenome (GOLD analysis project Ga0315907, IMG submission 203525) | Freshwater fungal communities from buoy surface, Lake Erie, Ohio, United States - Buoy 12 MA123 | ecosystem: Environmental > Aquatic > Freshwater > Lake > Lake biofilm | place: USA...
GGTTTCGAGCCCCCGCCGTACCCCTACGAGCGCCTCGATTCGTTCAAGCCGTTGGGTTCCGCGTTCGAGGGCGGGCTCGTGGATCTGTCCATCGGCACCCCGTGCGACCCGCCTCCGGCGTCGGTGGTGGCCGCGCTGGCCGCCAGTAACTCCGAACGCGGGTATCCGCCGTCGGTGGGTAACGAGCCCTTGCGCCGGGCGTTCTCGGAGTGGATGAACCGTCGTTTCGCGGTCGACGTTCCGACCTCGGCCATCGCGGCCTGCATCGGCACCAAAGAGTTCGTGGGCACCTTGCCCCAGTGGATGAAGTTGCGTTCGCCGTGGCTCGACACCGTCTTGTACCCGTCGATCGCGTATCCGACCTACGAGATGGGGGCCACGTTGGCCGGCTGTCGTGCGGTCGCGGTTCCCATGAACGCCCGCGGTGGTGTCGACCTCGACGCCATCAGCGACGCCGACGCCGCTCGGGCGTTGTTGTTGTGGGTGAACAGTCCGTCCAATCCCACCGGAGCATTGGACGACCTCGAGGCGGCCGCCACGTGGGGTCGTTCGAAGGGCGTGCCGGTGTTCAGCGACGAGTGCTACGCCGAGTTCACGTGGGCATCGCCGGCCCGATCGATCCTGCAGCACGGATCCGACGGGGTGATCGCGGTGCACTCACTGTCGAAACGCTCGAATCTGGCCGGTCTGCGCGTGGGTGCGTACGCCGGCGATCCCGATCTCGTTCATTACCTCGGCGAGGTGCGCAAGCACGTGGGCATGATGGTGCCCGGCCCGGCCCAAGCCGCCGCCGTGGCGGCGTTGAACGATGACGCTCATGTGTCCGAGCAACGCGATCGTTATCTGGCGCGTCTGCGTCGCATGGCGCAGATCCTGTCGCGATGGTCGGGAACCGACGTTCCACTTCCCGATGGTGGCTTCTATCTGTGGTTCCCCGTCGACGACGCCTGGGCCTTCACGGAGCGATTGGCTCGGGAGGGTGGCGCACTGGTGAGCCCCGGTGATTTGTACGGAGCCGCGGGAGCCGGATTCGTGCGCGTCGCGGTGGTCCAGACCGACGACACCATCGAACGCGTGGCGACTCGACTCGGGGTGCGGTGATGAGAGCGCGGGCCAACGCGCTGTTGTGGTTGCTCGGCATCGGTGTCACCGTGGCGGCGTTCGTGTCGGCCGTTCGTGGGGTGGAACAGAACCAGAACATGGTGGCCGACCTCGTGCGCGTGCCGGCCGGATGTGCCACCACCGTCGACGTGTCCGAGGCGGGAACCTTCTTCGTCTACGTCGAGCGCAAGGGGCGGGTGGCAACGATCGAGGGTTGCGACAACGGGGCGCGCACGTACGAGTCGGAGGTGTCACCCGAGGTGGACGTGGAGGTGCGCGACGGATCCGGCACGGGTGGCGCGATCGACGACGATGACTCGGTGTCGTACAGCACGCCCGAGGGAGTGGGCGAGTCGATTCTTCGCGTCGAGGTGACCGAAGCGGGCACCTTCGTCATCGAGGTGCGATCGAGCGACCCCTCGGCGGTGGTGGCGGTGGGTCCCGACGTCGCCGTGGAGAGGAATCGTTTGGTGCTGATCGCCGTGGCCGGTGTGCTGATCGGACTTCTGATGATGGCGATCGCCCTGATCGGCACCGTGCGTCGCCGTCGGCGCACCGTGAACACGGGTCCGGTGGTCACCTACGGAACGGCGACCGATGAACCGACGTTGACGTGGGCGCCGCCTCGACCGGAGGACCGAGCACCTGAACGGTGATCTGCTGAACGCTGCCCCGTATGGCCGGCGAGTCGGACGGGATCAGAGTCGACGCAGAACCGTGACGACCTTGCCGAAGACGCGGACGTCGTCGGCATCGAACTCCATCGGCGAGAGGCGCTCGTTGGCCGGCTTCAAGACGATGGTGTTACCACGACGACTGAACGTCTTGACGGTGGCCTCGTCGCCGGGGATGCCCGCCACGACGATGTCGCCGTTGTCGGCCGATGCTTGTTGGCGTGCGACCACGTAGTCGCCGTCGAGGATGCCGGCGTCGATCATCGATTCGCCGCGCACGCGCAACATGAACAGTTCGCCGTCACCGGTGAAGTCAGCCGGGAGCGGAAGCAGATCTTCGACGTTCTGTTGCGCCAGCACGTCGGTGCCGGCGGCCACGTCGCCGACGAGGGGCACGTGGTGGACGCGGGCCCGCTCGATCTTGGCGCCACTGTTGCGGTCCCAGCAGACCTTGATGGCGCGGGGCAGATTGGGGTCGCGCTCGAGAAAGCCCAACTTCTGCAGGGTGCTCAGGTGGTTGTGAACGGTGGAGGGCGACGTCAGCCCGACGGCCTCACCGATCTCACGGACCGAGGGCGGAAATCCCCGGGTGGCCATGCTGGATTCGATGCATTCCAGGATGCCCCGCTGACGGGCGGTGAGGGCGGACGAGGTGGGGGAGCTCTTACGGGCGTCGGTCATGGCCTCATCGTACGGGTGTTCGCCCCTCGAGTCAAACACCTGTTCGTAGTATGCCTGCTCACGAGGGCATTTTGGGCCCCGGAGCAGGGAAGGGTTGACACCGAACAGGTGTTCTCCATAGTGTGCCATTAAGCGAACACCTGTTCTTAATGACACCCGTGTTGCGAACATCTGTTTGAAACCGTGCCACACCCCGTTGGCACGGTGAGAACAGGTCGAGAACACGACCGACGCCACAACCGTCGCACAACACCCGAACCACGCCGACCAACCACCACCAACCACCACCGACCGAAAGGACGACTCCCATGGCCCTGGCCCTTGACCCCCGCTACGTGATCGAGATCCACTCCCGTGACATCACCCCCGCCGCGGGTCGTCGCCGGGAGGCCCATGAGGTGTACCTGCGCCGCCGATTGATGGTGGCGCTCATCGGACTCAGTGTCGCGGCCGCCGCCTGCCTCGGCGTCCGTGCCCTGGCGAGCCGTGGGGATGCGACTGCCTCCATCCCCACGGTGACGCCGCTCTCGGTCACCGCATCGAACGCGACCATGATCGATCCTGTGGTGTACGGACAAGGCGCGGGGTTCTACGTGGTGCGCCCCGGCGACACGTTGTGGTCCATCGCCTCGTCGCTCACCGACGGTGACATCGGCTCGTTCGTGAACGAACTGGTCGACGTCAACGGTGGTGCATCGATCGCCGTCGGCCAACGTTTGGTGATCCCCGAAGGCTGATTCACCGGTCACGTCACACGTATTTGTTCGCGTGTTCGACGGACGCGAGCCCGCCATGACGGGTACTCTGAACGACATGCGTTGCGTGATCTGCCGCCACGAGGACACCAAAGTGGTGGATTCGCGCGTGGCCGAGGAAGGGGCCGCCATCCGCCGCCGGCGCGAATGTCCCGCCTGCAACCATCGTTTCACCACGTTCGAGCGGGTGGACGAGGTGCCGTTGATGGTCGCCAAAACCAACGGTGGACGCGAACCGTTCGATCGGGTGAAGGTGACCTCCGGAGTACGCGCGGCCAGTAAGGGTCGCCCCATCGACGAGGATGCCATCAATGCGTTGGCCGACTCGGTCGAGGACGAACTGCGCCAGATCGGGGGCGACATTCCCTCCACTCGCATCGGGTTGGCGGTCCTGGATCGATTGCGGGCCCTCGACGAGGTGGCCTACATGCGTTTCGCCAGCGTCTACAAGAACTTCGATGCCGCCGAGGACTTCCAGCGTGAGGCGGCGTTGCTCGACAAGTCGCCCGTGGTCTGACCCGGCCGGGGCGACCTAAAGTCGGGTCGTGAACGACACCACCGATTCCGACCGCACCCGAACCGCGTATCGCACGTGTCCCCTCTGCGAAGCCGGATGTGGTCTCGAGATCACCGTCACGATCACCGATCGTGGCGAATCCGTCGGTCGCATTCGCGGCGACATGGATGACGTGTTCTCGCACGGGTTCATCTGCCCGAAGGGGTCGGCGCTCAAGCAGCTCCATGAGGATCCGGATCGTCTCCGCAAACCGCTCGTGAAGCGCAACGGCGTGCACGTCGAGGTGGAGTGGGACGAGGCCTGGGCCGAAGTGGCCGGTCGACTGCAGGACGTGATCGAACGTCGCGGACGAGAAGCGGTGGCGGTCTACTTGGGCAATCCGAGCGCGCACTCGTTGTCGGCGATGCTGTACAACCGCTCGATGTTGATCGGCCTGGGCACCCACAACCGGTACAGCGCATCGACGGTGGACCAGTTGCCCAAGCAAGTGGCCAGTGGATACATGTTCGGAACCGGAGCCAGCGTGACGGTTCCGGATCTGGATCGCACGGATTACCTGTTGATGCTGGGGGCCAACCCGTACGCGTCCAACGGAAGTCTGTGCACCGCCCCGGACTTCCCGGGACGTCTGCAGGCCATTCGTTCGCGCGGAGGAAAGGTGGTGGTGGCCGACCCCCGTCGGACCAAGACCGCCGAGGAGTCCGATGAATGGTTGGCCATTCGTCCCGGTTCCGATGCCCTGTTCCTGATGGCGATCGTGAACGTTCTGTTCGCCGACGGGCTGGTGCGAGTTCCTGCTCGCCTGGCGTCGTTGGTCGCCGGTATCGACGAGATGAGATCGGCCAGTGAGGAATTCTCGCCCGAGGCCGTGTCGGCCGCCACCGGAATCGATGCCGAGGTCATCCGCCGCATTGCCCACGAGCTGGCCGCCGCGCCGTCGGCCGCGGTGTACGGACGCATCGGCACGACCACCACCGAATTCGGCACCACCGCCAGTTGGTTGATCGACGTAGTGAACACGCTCACGGGCAATCTCGATCGCCCCGGTGGTGTGATGTTCACCAAGCCCGCGCTCGGTAGTCCCACCACCAAGGGGGCCGGAGGCAAGGGCTCGGGCTTTCGCATCGGACGTGGGGGCGGACGGACGAAGGTGTCGGGCTACCCCGAGGTGATGGGGGAGTACCCGGTGGCGGCGTTGGCCGAGGAGATCACCGACGCGGGCGATGATTCCATTCGAGCCTTGATCACCGTGGCCGGCAACCCGGTGTTGTCGACACCCCACTCGACGCAGTTGGACGCGGCGTTGGACGAGTTGGAGTTGATGATCAGCGTCGACATCTATCTGAACGAGACCACGCGTCACGCCGACGTGATTCTTCCTCCACCGTCGCAGTTGCAGCGCGATCACTACGACGTGTTCTTGTTGCAATACGCGGTGCGCAACGTGGCGAACTACAGCGAACCGGTGCTCGCTCGCGACGAGGGCCAGCCCGACGAGTGGGAGATCCTGGCCAAACTCGGATTGATCGCCGCGGGTCTCGGTCCCGACGCTGATGCGGCGGTCGCCGACGACCAAGGGATCGAGAGTCTCGTTCGTTCCGCGGTGTCGGACGCGTCCTCTCCCGTTCACGGTCGTGACGCGAACGAGATCCGAGCGGCTCTCGACGCGTCGGGCCGACGCGGGCCCGCGCGCATGTTGGATCTGATGCTGCAAACCGGCCCGTATGGCGCGGCCTTCGGAGCGAATCCGGGTGGAGCGAGTCTCGATCTGTTGCTCGCGAATCCGCACGGTGTCGACTTCGGCGCCTTGGGGGAGCGATTGCCCGAGGCGTTGCGCACGCGAACGGGCAAGGTGGAGTTGGCCCCCGAACCTTTGGTCGCCGACGTCGCGCGTTTGCGTGATGCGATCGACGGATTGACTTCTCGCTCGATGGTGTTGGTCGGACGTCGACATCTGAAGTCGAACAATTCGTGGATGCACAACATCGGCGTCTTGATGAAGGGCTCGATGGATTGTTCGTTGCAGATGCACCCGACGGACGCCGAACGACTCGGTCTCGAGAATGATGCACTTGCAACAATCTCGTCGCGCGTCGGAAGCGTGATCGCGCCGGTCGAAATCACGACCGACATTCGTCCCGGGGTGGTGAGCCTGCCCCACGGCTGGGGTCACTCGTCCCCGGGCATCAAGATGGCGGTGGCCGCGGGCCGAGCGGGGGTGAATTCGAACATCCTCAGCGATGATCGGGCCCTGGATCCGCTCTCGGGCACCTCGGTGCTGAACGGCATCCCGGTCGACATCGCCCCTGCTCAGTGACCACAGGGTGGCCGCGAGGGCGAATCGAGGGTTTCCCACAGGCTTCTGCACACCCCATCAACAGGGTTTTCCCCTGCTAAAGGCCACAAATTCACAGGGTTATCCTCTCGTTCTCCACAGAGTGCCTGCTTTACAGTGACGCCCAAGTCGGAGGCGGTACGGCGGTGTGGCGAGTGGCTCGCAGAGCGTGTGTGCGGGGCAACTTGGGAACCTCACAGATCCTGAACCTGCGCGGTCGTACCGCCTCTACTGCTCGTCAGGGCCGGTTTCGACCCCTGCTAGCAGGGGTGACGCGACAATCGTTGACAAGCACGTAACTACACTGCTGTAATCTCACTACAACTTGTGGTGGAAAGAGCGGTGGGGGACCGTAGACACCACATGTTGTGCTCATAGCAGACCATCCGGCCCGCTCCGGCGACCCCTTCGAGGGGGTCACCGGCACGGGTCGGAACCATCTTCACGACACTTTTTCGTTACCCAGTCGCAATCCATCGTTCAGAGAATCAGGAGAATCCCATGTCACTCGCACCGGACCGCCTCGCCATTGGCATCCGCCGTCACTTCACCGCCCCCGGTGTGCATCCCTACGACCAGGTGGTCTGGGAGAAGCGTGACGCCCGCATCTCCAACTGGAAGGACGGATCGGTCGCCTTCGAACAGCTGGGCGTGGAGTTCCCCGTCACCTGGTCGCTGAACGCCACCAACATCGTGGCCCAGAAGTACTTCCGCGGTACCCCGGGCACCGACGAGCGCGAGTCCTCCTTGCGCCAGGTGATCGACCGCGTGGCCGACACCATCACCACGTGGGGTCGCGAGGGTGGCTACTTCGTGGACGACGCCGAGGCCGACAACTTCCGTGACGAGCTGAAGTTCATCCTCGTCACCCAGCGCGCGGCGTTCAACAGCCCGGTGTGGTTCAACATCGGCGTCAAGGGCGTGCCCCAGCAGGCCAGCGCCTGCTTCATCCTCGCCGTCGAGGACAAGATGGACGCCATCTTGAATTGGTACCGCGAGGAAGGCGTGATCTTCAAGGGTGGTTCGGGTTCGGGCATCAACTTGTCCAAGATCCGCTCCAGCGCCGAACTGTTGCAGGGCGGCGGAACGGCATCGGGTCCGGTGTCGTTCATGCGTGGCGCCGACGCCTCGGCCGGCACCATCAAGTCGGGCGGCAAGACCCGTCGTGCCGCCAAGATGGTCATCCTCAACGTCGATCACCCCGACATCGAAGAGTTCATCTGGTGCAAGGCCAAGGAAGAGCGCAAGGCGCGCGTGTTGCGCGACAACGGCTTCGACATGGACCTCGACGGCGCCGACGCCTTCAGCATCCAGTACCAGAACGCCAACAACTCGGTGCGCGTCACCGACGACTTCATGCAAGCCGTCAAGGACGACACCGACTGGTCGTTCCGCGCCGTCACCACCGGCGAGCCCGTGCGCACCGTGCGCGCCCGTGACTTGTGGCGTCAGATCGCCACCGCTTCGTGGGAATGTGCCGACCCCGGTCTGCAGTTCGACACCACCATCAACAAGTGGCACACCGCGCACGCGACGGGTCGCATCAACGGCTCGAACCCGTGCTCGGAGTACATGCACATCGACAACTCGGCGTGCAACCTGGCCTCCATCAACCTGCTCAAGTACCTCGACGAGGAAGGCAACTTCGACCTCGACGCGTACAAGCACACCATCGAGACCATGTTCACCGCCCAGGAGATCCTGGTGGGTCGCGCGGACTACCCGACCGAGAAGATCGGTGAGAACAGCCGCAAGTTCCGCCAGCTCGGCCTGGGCTACGCGAACCTGGGTGCGTTGTTGATGGCGCTCGGTCTGCCCTACGACTCGCTCGAGGGTCGCGCGTGGGCCGCCGCGCTCACCAGCCTCATGACCGGCCACGCCTACGCCACCAGCGCCCGTACCGCCAGCCGCATGGGACCCTTCGCCGGCTTCGCCGAGAACGAGCGCCACATGCTCAACGTGCTGCGCATGCACCGTGACGCCAGCTACGAGATCGCCGACGAGACCATCGTGCCGGCGGCTCTGTTGCGCGCCGGTCAGGAATCGTGGGAGTCGGCCGTGCGCGACGGTGAGGAGTACGGCGTGCGCAACGCGCAGGCCACCGTGCTCGCGCCGACCGGCACCATCGGCCTCATGATGGACTGCGACACCACCGGCATCGAGCCCGACCTCGGTCTGGTCAAGATGAAGAAACTCGTCGGTGGCGGCAACATGGTGATCGTCAACGAGACCATCCCGCGCGCCTTGCGCAAGGTGGGTTACAACCCCCAGCAGGTGGACGACATCATCGCCTACATCGACACCGAGAAGTCCATCCTGGGTGCCCCGCACCTGAAGGCCGAGCACGTGGCGATCTTCGCCTGCTCCATGGGTGACAACACCATCCACTACGAGGGTCACGTGCGCATGATGGGTGCGGTGCAGCCGTTCATCTCGGGCGCCATCTCCAAGACGGTGAACATGCCCGAGGAGGCCAGCATCGAGGACATCGAGGCCCTGCACATGCTGTCGTGGGAACTCGGCTTGAAGGCCGTGGCCATCTACCGCGACAACTGCAAGGTGGGTCAGCCACTCTCGACGGCCAAGAAGGACGACGACAAGGCGGACGCCCCGGCGGCCACCGCGTCGGCCGTGGTCGAAAAGATCGTCGAGAAGGTCGTCACCAAGCCGGTGCGTCAGAAGTTGCCCCGCAGTCGCCGTGGTCGCACGTTCGAGTTCCGCGTGGCCGATTGCAAGGGCTTCGCCACCATCGGCGAGTACGAGGACGGTCGTCCCGGTGAGGTGTTCCTCACCGTGTCGAAGCAGGGTTCCACCCTCTCGGGCATCATGGACGCGTTCGCCAAGAGCATCAGCTACGGCCTGCAGTACGGCGTGCCCATGCGGGCCTTCGTCGAGGCCTTCGTGAACATGCGCTTCGAGCCCGCCGGCATGACCGACGATCCGGACATCCGTTTCGCGGCGTCCATCATGGATTACCTGTTCCGTCGTCTCGCCCTCGAGTACATGACCTACGAAGAGCGCGAGGAACTGGGCATCTTCTCCATCGACGAGCGTCTGCAGCCCACACTGCCCGGCGTCGAGGAGTCGGGCATCCAGTCGGTGCAGGGCACCGAAGTGGCCGCCGATCCCAAGAGCATCCCGTCGGTGGAAGAGTTGGTCACCCAGATGGAACTGGGCATCGCGCCCACGGCTCCGGTGAGCGACATCTCGGCCGAGATGAAGCGCCCGGGTCAGAAGCACAGCGATGCGCCGATGTGCATGCAGTGTGGTGTGCAGATGAACCGCGCCGGTTCCTGCCACGCCTGCCCGTCGTGCGGCAGCACCTCCGGCTGCAGCTGACGCGTCACACGCAACCTCATCGCGATCCCGGTCGCGGGAGTGCCCACAAACGGTACTCTCGCGACCGGGATCGCGTGCTTTTCAGAGTGGCGTGTTGAGGGCCTCGGTGCGGGCCAACTCGTACGCGGCCATGGCACGGTCCTTGTCGAACAGGTGATGGGGCAACGTCGCCGCGCGTGAGGTGACGATCGACGGCGCGAACAAGATGGTGCGTCCGCCCGTGGTGGCTTCCCACTCGGCGATCTCCTCGTGCGTGTTGCGTTCCACGATGTCGTTGAACGGGCCGAACATGGCCCCGGCCAAAGGAGCGATCACGACGAGCACGTCGGCGTGCGCCGCCAGATCGACGCTGACACCCGAACGCACGCCGCCGTCCACGTACAAGGTGCCCTTGATGCGTTGTGGTGCCAACAAGCCGGGCACCGCCGACGACGCGGCCACCATCTGATGAACGGGAGTGGACGCGCCGAACAGTTCCACCCGCTTGAAACGCGGCAACGAGCACGCCACCGCGGTGATGTTGGGTACGTTGTCGGCCCCGAAGACGCGGCGGGCGGATCGCGCCAACACGCCGGCGCGCGGGTTGGGGAAGCGCGGAACCTCGAGTGCGGCCAGGGCTTGGTAGTCCACGCCGAGTGCGGTGGCCGCCGCTGCCCACGATCCGGCCGACGTCCCGATCATGGGGGCCGTCGACAGATCGATGCCCCGCGCGCGCAGGGTGTCCAGGATGCCGAGGGCGTATCCGATGCCGAACAGTCCGCCACCTCCGAAGGCGCCGGCGATGGGCGCGCGTTCGACCGAGGGCATGGGGTCGAGGCTAACGAACGTCCTCTAGGGTTCGGGCATGACCGAGCTGGTGACCACCGAACGCATCGACCACATCATGGTGATCCGCATGTGTCGCGAGAACAAACGCAACTCCTTCGATCGCGCGCTGGCCGACGCCCTCGACGCGGCTCTGAACGAACTCGACGACGACGTCGACCTGTGGGTGGGCGTGCTCACCGGCACCCCGTTGGTGTTCTCCGCGGGCAGCGACCTCACCTCGCGGGGCGACTACGACACCGAGCGCGGCGGCGAGTACGGACTCATCCGTCGTCGTCGGCGCAAACCCTTGATCGCCGCCATCGAAGGCTTCGCTCTGGGCGGCGGGCTGGAACTGGCGATGGCCTGCGACATGGTGGTGGCCGCCGAGAACGCGCGTTTGGGTCTGCCCGAGGTGCGTCGTGGATTGGTGCCCACGTCGGCCGGCCTGTTCCGGGCGCCCTCGTCGTTGCCCGTGAACGTGGCCCGCGAACTGATCCTCACCGGTGAGCCGATGTCGGCGCGACGCGGGTACGAGGTCGGGTTCGTGAACGTGGTGACCGAGGCGGGTGGCGCGTTGGACGCGGCGGTCGAACTGGCGCGCAAGGTGTGTCTGAACGGCCCGGTGGCGGTCCAGGCGTGCGTGCGCGAGATCAACGACGCGTTGAACGCCGACGATGAGGCCGGTTGGCTTGCCACGGCGCGGGCCAAGGAGGCCATCGGCGCCAGTGAGGATCTGCACGAGGGTTTGCGCGCGTTCTTCGAGAAGCGCGAACCCAAGTGGATCGGTCGTTAGATCGCCGGCTCCAGCAAGACGAGGGGGATCTCGCGCGACGTGCGATTCTGGTAGCCCGCGTAGCCGGTGTAGGTCTCGGTGATACGCGGCCACATACTGGCGCGCTCGTCGGTGGAGGCCACGCGCGCGGTGCGCACCGAACGCGTTCCGCGAATGTCGACCTCCACGCGCGGCTCGGCGAGAAGGTTCAGGTACCAAGCCGGGTGATCGTCGTCGCCCCCCTTGGACGCCACGATCACCCAGGTGTCGCCGATCTGCAGGGGAGAGGTGAGCATCACCTCGCGCTTCACGCCGGATTTACGGCCCACCGTGGTGAGCTTCAACACGGGCATGTTGCCGGCGTTCCACCCGATGCGTCCGAACGACACGGTGAGCAACGTCTTGTGGATGGCGTTCATGGACTTCAGGGCGAAACGACTGGGCATGCCCGCGACGGTAGCGGACTCACCAGTCGCCGCGACGCCCTGCTTTCTTGTCGCCGTGTTTCTTCTTGCTGGCGATGCGACGCTCGACAGCGCCTCGGCTGGGTTTCGTGGCCCGTCGCGGTGCCGGTGGTGGTGTCGCCGCCTCGTCGACGATGTCGACCAGTCGTTCCACGCACGTCTGGCGATTGCGCCATTGACTGCGACTCTCCTGGCAGGTGATCACGATCGATTCACCCAGACGTTCTCGCACCCGGGCCACCTTGGTGGGTGACCCCCGAAGTTCGGAGGTGGGAACGGTCAGCGTGGCCTTCGATGCGGTCTTGTTCACGTGCTGGCCACCGGCGCCGGCGGCGCGGGCGAACGTCCACTGCAGGCAATCGTCGGGAATCTCGACTCCGCGGGACGTGCGCACGCCGTCAGTCTCCCCGATCCGGGTCGGCCAGGGTGCCGAAAACCGGCACTTTCGCGACCCAGAACGCCGGGGTCAGTTACGGGGGACCTTGATCCAGGGGAGGTCCTTGTCGACGCGCGGCTCGCCGGGCAGACCCAGCACCTGTTCGCCGAGAATGTTGCGCATGATCTCGCTGGTGCCACCCTCGATGGAGTTGGCGCGTGAACGCAGGAACGAGTGCCGGACACCACCCTCGGAACCATCGACGCTGAGGTTGTCGGGGCGACGGAACGTGAAGTCGTAATCGATCATCCCGTTGGCGCCCATCAACTCGACGGAGAATTCGGTGACCTTCTTGTTGAACTCGGCCAACATCAACTTGGCGATGGAGCCCTCGGGGCCGGGGTTGCCGGCCTTGGCTGCCTGGGCGGCGCGCATGTTCGTGAGGCGCAGCACCTCGCTCTTGCACCACAGGCGCATCAACTGATCCAGGTGCGCGCGGTCGCGCTGGTCCGCGGGACGCTCCTTCCAGATACGCACGGCCTCGTCGATGGGACCGCGACGCTTGGCGTTGCCACCGCCGCCGCCACCGATGGCGGTGCGTTCGTTCATGAGCGTGGTGAGCGCCACGCGCCAGCCCTCGCCGATCTCTCCGATGCGCTGCGAGTCCGGGACGCGCGCGTCGGTCATGTAGACCTCGTTGAATTCGGCTTCGCCGGTGATCTGACGCAACGGACGCACCTCGACTCCGGCCGAGTGCATGTCGATGGCGAAGTAGGTCATGCCCTTGTGCTTGGGCTGATCGGGGTCGGTGCGGGTGACGAGCATGCCCCAGTCACCGAGGTGCGCCAAGGTGTTCCACACCTTCTGGCCGTTCACGACCCATTCGTCGCCGTCGCGCACGGCGCGGGTGCCCAGACCCGCGAAGTCCGAACCGGCGCCCGGCTCGCTGAACAGCTGGCACCACTTCTCCTCGCCGGTGAACATCGGGCGCAGGAAGCGCTTCTTCACGTCCTCGCTGCCGTGGGTGACGATGGTGGGGCCGGCCAACGCCATGAAGAACGTGGATGGGTCCTGCGCTTCGGCGCCGGCCTTGCGCAGACGCTCCTCGACGAGACGATTCAGCTCGGGCCGCAGTCCCAGACCGCCGTGGCCCACGGGAAAGTGCACCCAGGCCAGTCCGGCGTCGAAGCGCGCGCCGCGGAACGCGATGTTGTCCATCTTGGTCGGATCGTTGGTGGCCAAGAAGGCATCGAGGGCGGCCTCCACGGTGGCGCGGGCGGAATCGGTGATGGTGGCGGTGCTCATGACCGAAGTCTCCCAGTCGGGAGGCCGAGTTGGCAAAGCCGAGCGCACGGTTCGCCCCGGTTCCGTCGTTCTCGGTAGCAAAGGAGAAATCATGGGACTGTTCGGTGCGTACCTGGCCTATCGACACGGCAAGAAGAAGGCCGAGCGTCGGGCCGAATTGGAGGAGATCCGCGAGGAACGCCGGCGCCGTCGCGCGGGCATTCCGGCCGCCGACGACATCTGCGACGATTGCGGATACGCCTTCGCCAAGCACAGCGACGACGACCCGCCCTTGTGCCCGAACTACTGATTCGTCAGTTGTCGGTGAAGCGCAACGCCCCGCGCGCGTGCACGCGGGTCATGAAATCGGGCAGATAGGCGTCGGTCGGGTTCTCGCGAACCATCTCGTCCAGGATCACGGCGTCGTCGCCCACCAGGATGCGCCAGTCGCCGCGCTTCACGGCGTCGAGGATGATGGTGGTGGCCCGAGCCGCCGACGTGGGCGCCTGATCGCGGAACGCTTCGCCTTGGGCCTGAATACCCACGCGCAGGTCCTCGTCGCTGGCGCCGCTGACGTCGAGGCCGGCTCGCGACAAACGCTCGCGCACCTGGGCCACCTGCTCGGCGGTCATCTCCTTGGGGTCGGCGCCCAGGAGTTTGCGCGAGTTGATGGCGATGGAGGTTCCGATGTGACCGGGCATCACCACCGACGCGCGCAGGTGCGGCGCGTTGATGCGGAAGTCGGTGATGAGCGCCTCGGTGAAGCCCTTCACGGCGAACTTCGCCGCGCTGTACGCGGTGTGCGGGATGCCCGGCCCGAGTGAGGCCCAGAACCCGTTCACCGAGCTGGTGTTCACCACGTGGCCCACGGGTGCGTCGAGTAGCAGTTGCAGAAACGCCCGGGTGTTGAAGTAGACGCCGTACCAGCAGACACCGAACGTCTTCTCCCATTCCTCGCGACCGTCGAGAACGATGCTCCCGCCACCACCGATTCCCGCGTTGTTGAAGAGCAGGTTCACGTGCGGGCGCCAGGCGGACACGCGATCCCGGAAGGCCAACACCTGGGACTCGATCGAGACGTCGGCGATGAACGGAAGGATCTCGCCGGCGTTGCCGTCAGCGGCGCAGATGGCCACTGTCTCGTCGAGGTTCTCGGCGATCACGTCGCAGGTCGCCACGTCGCAGCCGTCGGCGGTCAGTTGACGCACCAGTTCGCGCCCCATGCCCGTGCCACCGCCGGTGACGACGGCCACGCGGCCCGCGAATCCGTCCTCGAATCGATCCCCCATGATGTCCCCCTCGTGCTCGGACACGCGCCGAACACGAGGGAAACGGTAACCGATGGGAACCGACGGATCAGTACGGGTTGTTCGGATCGAAGCGCGAGCGACGACCCTTGTTGATCTGGCGGCTGGCCGAACTCATGCCCTTCATCGTCATCTCGTCGGCGTGCTCGATGTCGGCGGCGAATCGCATCAGTTCGCGAACTTCGTCCGGATCGGCGCCGACTCCGATGAGCTTGTCGGCGGCGCGGTGAGCCAGACGACGGGCTTCGTCGAACCGACGACGACGGGCGGCCTCGATCGCACGACGACGGTCGTCGGCGGCCTCGAGGCGCACGATGTGCTCGACCACCCCCGCGTCGGGGGCGGGTAGCGATTCGCCCTCGTCCACGCTGTTCACGCTGACGGGGATGATCAGTTCGTGGAGCGAGACCGTGCCCACGGTCGAAGCCCATCGCACCACCAGTTCGGCGACCAGCACCTCGTCGGTGGTGCTCACCGGACGCAACGCGAAGCGCAACGCCAGTCGACGAACCTCGTCGCCGTACGCGTCGCCGATGTTGATGACGCGGGCGGCCTCGTTGCCGGGAACCGGTGAGGAGTCGAATTCGTTGAGACACTCGAAGGCCGCCGTGGCCACGGTGGGACGAACCTCGACCGAGAGGTTCTGGGCCACGACCGAGGCGAGACCGGCGAATTCGGCCGTGAACACGTTCAGTGCCTGATCGGGGCCGGCACACCAGTAGTCGTTGCCGCGACCGGCGTCGGCCAGGGCGGCGATGAGGGTTTCGTCGTGGCCGTCGGCGAATCCGATGAGCGACGTGGTGACGCCGTGATCGGTGGCGCCACGCACCATCGTGCACAACGCATCGGGCTCGGTGACGCCCGCGTTGGCGTGACCGTCGGTGAGCACCACCACGCGTGCCACCGAATCGGGACGTTTCGCCGCGGTCAGAATCTCCACTCCCTTCAACCAACCAGCGGAGAGGTTGGTGGAGCCACCACTGTGAATCGCGCGGATGCGACCGGCGACGGTGGTGACGTCGTGGTGGTCGAGGGGCAGCACGACGTCGACCGAGGTGTCGAAGGTGACCACCGCGATGCGGTCGTTGGCGCCGGCCACGCGCAGCAGTTCGAGAACCGCTTTGCGCACCGAGTCGAGGGGGCGACCCTCCATCGAACCTGATCGGTCGATGACGAGGGCGATGTCGAGCGGTGGGCGTTCGAGGGTCGGCGCCGGGGGAGCGGTCAGCTCCAAGAGGGCGTGGATGCGCTCGTCGCGACGGGCGACGATCATCGAATGGTCCAGTCTGAGGGTGGGCTTCATGGTCTCTCCTTGAGGTTCGCCCCGAGGGGCTCAAGAAAGGGAACGCCCGATTCGGGGCCAAGTGTGCGTCACCCCAGTTGAGAGGGTGAATCTCCGCGAGATTCTCAAGGCCCGTCACGGTGACTCCGATACCTGTGCCCGTGATGAGCCAGTCGATCCTGACCCCCCCGAACGGCGGTGTGCGCCGCCCGCGCCGCGCCACCCGTTTCGCTCCGTTCGTCGTCCTCGTCGGCCTCGTGGTGTACGCGGTGATGATGTTCGCGATGTTGACCGCACCGGCGTCGGCCAAGGCCAGCGCGTCGCCGACCGGAATCCGACCCGCCAACATCGACACCTCCGACTCCACGCCGTGGGTGACGCCCTCGATTCCCGCCAAGTGCACGGACGCTCAGATCGCCAGCGGCGACGTGGTGACGTGCGTGGTGTCGAAGTATTCCGAGCCGGCCGAACGCGGTTGGGGCACTCCGCCGTTTCCGTACAACGCCGATGGCTCCGCGAATTCCGGTTGGAAGTGGCTCGGATGGTCGTACACCGGATCCGAGGCGTTGCGCACGTGGGAACAGAACCTCTGGAAGAACGCCGGCAAGGTCGGGACCATCAAGTCCGGTGCGGTGCAGGCCCCTCCGGGGGCCCTCGTGCTTTTCGAGGGATTCCTCGCCGAGATCCAGTCCAAGGGGTACAAGGTTCGCGACGTCATCGGATACAACTTCCGCTGCACGTCCAACACGCGCAAGGACTGCACGGGCCTCGACGCCAAGTCGTTGTCCAACCACGCATGGGGTCTGGCGATCGACATCAACGTGAGCGCGAACCCCGAGATTCGCTACGTACCGTCGGCTGAGAACGGCGCCACCACGGCGTGCGCCGTGCCGATGCGCACCGACATGCCCAAGTGGGTCGTGGACACCGCACAGAAGTGGGGTTTGTTGTGGGGTGGGTACGGCTGGAACGGTGGTTGCCAAACACCGAGTGCGCAGAAGTCGAACATCCTGCGCGACCCGATGCACTTCGAGTTCCGAGGAACCCCCGACGAGGCCGTGGCCATCGCGCGATTCAACGGCGCGACCGTGACCCGTTATTGCAGCAATCAGGTGGAGGGAACGACGACGGTTCGCACTTGCGCCTGGTCCGATCGCCCGCAGGCTGGCTGGCGCACCCCGATCGTGCTCCAGGCGCCGGCCGGTGCCACCGCGGCGTTGGTGAACATCACCCTCACCGGCGCGAACACCGACGCGTTCGTGACCGCGGAACGGTGCGACGTCCCCATCTCGGGTGAACGGGCCTGGTCCAACGGCAACGTGGGTAAGGGTGGAACCGTGGCCAACCTGGCGGTCGTTCCGCTCGACTCCCTCGGGCGTTTCTGCCTCTACAACTCGCACTCGATGCACGTCATCATTGATGCGCAGGGATTCTTCCTCCCGTCGGCAGTGGCGGGACCGACCTCGGGTCGCTTCACGCTCGTGACCCCCACGCGAGTGCTCGACACGCGCAAGGGCGATCGCTGCGACGCGGCCGGAGCGTGTCGCCTCGGCGGTCGAGCCACCACGGCGTCGTTGAACGGAGTCCCGGTGCCACAGGCACCGGCCGGCTCGACGTCGCTGCTCGCGAACGTGACCGTCACCGACACGGCGAGTGGCGGTGGATTCCTCACCGCGGATTCCTGCGAATCGCTCACCGCACGTGGACAAACCTCCTCGAACCTGAACTTCGGTTCCAACGACATCGTGTCGAATTTGGCCATCGTCACCGTGGGCAACGTCGGTGCCACGCGCGGATTCTGCACCGCGACCTCCGCTGAGTTGCACCAGATCGTCGACGTGCAGGGAGCATTCTTGCCCGCCGGCCAGTGGGGGCTCACCTTGACGCCCCAGACCCGACTCGTGGACACCCGCAAGTGCTACGTCGATGGTTGTGGCGTGCGCCGTCCGGTCGGGGGAATCCTGCGCCTCACGGCTCCGGCCGGCGCATCGGCGGTGTTGGTGAACATCACCCTCACCGACAGCGTGGCGTCGGGTTACGTGCAGGCCGACAAGTGCTCGGCATTGTCTCCGAGCACCGAGACCGCTTCGAACGCCAACGTCGTGCCCGGTCGCACGGCGGCGAATCTCGCGGTGGTGCCGGTGGACGCCGATGGTTCGTTCTGCTTGTACACCTCGGCGGCCACCCACATGATCGTCGACGTCCAGGGCACGTTCTCGCCGACCGGTGATCTACGGTTCGTCTCGATGAGTGCCGAACGCCGTTTCGACTCCCGACACAATGCCGGCTGACCGGTCCGCCTCCGACTCGCGCACGATGCGGGTGATGACGTGGAATCTTTGGTACGAGTTCGGGCCCTTCGAACGTCGCCGTGAGGCCATTCGTCGGGTGATCGCTCGTGAGAACCCCGACATCGTGTGCCTGCAAGAGGTTTTCGGCGTGCGAAACGGCACCGAGGTGCGCACTTTCGCCCACGATCTCGCGCGCGATCTGGGTATGCATTGCTTCGTCTCCGACGGTCCGTGGTTCCCGCGTCGTTCGTCCGCCAACGAAGGCGAGGAGACGGCCATGGGCAACGCGATCCTTTCCCGTTGGCCCATCGAATCCCACGGACAGGTGACTCTTCCGGGCAAGGATTCCGACGCCGGCTATCGCAAAGCCGTGTTCGCACGCGTGACCACTCCGTGGGGTGCGTGGCCGTTCGTGTGCACGCATCTGAATCATCGCTTCGACGAGTCAGCGGTTCGCGTGCGCCAAGTCGACGCGTTGGCGGACCTGATTCGGGATCTTCGGGGAAACTCCGAATCGGATCCACCGGTCATCCTCGGTGGCGATTTCAACGCGGTGCCCGACAGCGACGAGATCCGACGGCTCACCGGCCGTACGGAGCCCCGTCACACGAATCTGGTGTTGTCGGACGTGTGGGAACAATGTGGAGAGGGCGACGGGCTCACCTGGCGCGCCGACAACGAATACCAGGCCGATGCCAACTGGCCGAATCGCCGTCTGGATTATCTGTTCGTGTCGTGGCCCCGTCCCAAGCCGATGGGACACCCGCGTCGAGCGTGGTTGACCGGGGTCGAGTCCGAGAACATCGACGGTCGACGGGTGCAGCCCAGTGATCACGCCGCGGTGGTGGCCGACTTCCGCACGGGCTGACGACTGCCGACCCACGGGAGCGGGGCGACTAGTTTTGCCTCGGCATGGCGACGTTGCGATTCAGTTTCGGCACGATGGGCTCGGGAAAGAGCACCCTCGCTTTGCAGATCCATCACAATCTGGCGGTTCGCGATCGCAACGGATTGTTGCTCACCAAACTGGATCGTGACGGAACCCAGGTCACCAGTCGACTGGGGGTCTCGGCTCCGGCCGTGGAGGTGTCGGCCGACCTCGACCTGTTCGAGTTGGCACGATCCCGGACACCCTTGGACTTCGTGGTGTGCGACGAGGTGCAGTTCTACTCGGTCGACCAATGCGACCAGCTGGCACGCATCGTGGACGAACTCGGGGTGGATGTCTACGCGTTCGGGCTGATCACCGATTTCCGGGGCTTGTTGTTCGATGGCACGCGACGCATGCTGGAGGTGGCCGACGAGCGTGTGGAGATGCAGGTGGAGGCGCGCTGCTGGTGCGGTTCGCGCGCGACGCACAACGCCCGCGTGGTGAACGGCATCGTGGTGTACGAGGGAGAAACGGTGGTCGTCGGTGACACCGGTGACGCCCCCGAGCCGATGTTCGGCGACGTCGTGCGGTATGAACTGCTGTGTCGTCGCCACTATCTGGCCGGCGAGATGGTCTGAACGTGAACGCTCAGTTCCAAGCGCACGGCATGCGCTTGATGCCGTTGATGAACGAACTCTGCAGGTAGGCCGGTTCGCCGGTGATGCGCATGTTGGGCAGGCGACGACGAATCTCGTCGAACATCACCTGGATCTCCCGGCGCGCCAGATTGGCTCCGAGGCAGAAGTGCGGACCACCGGCGCCGAAGCCCACCTGGGCCGGAGCCACCGCGCGCGTCACGTCGAACAAGTGCGGGTTCGCGAACACTCGCTCGTCGCGGTTGCCCGAGGCGTAGAACATGACCACCTTGTCGCCCGCCTTCAGTTCCTGGCCCGAGAGCACGGTGTCCTCGGTGACCGTACGACGGAAGTGGATGACCGGCGTGGCGTAACGCACGATCTCCTCCACGGCGGTACGGGTGTGGGTGTCGAAGTCGTCGAACCAGATCTTGCGTTGGTCGGGATTGTCGGTGAGCAACTTCATGCCGTGACTGATGGCGTTGCGGGTGGTTTCGTTGCCCGCCACCACCAACAAGATGAAGAACGAACCGAATTCCTGGGCGGTGAGGCGCTCGCCGTCGACGACCGCGTTCATCATCGCCGAGGTGACGTCGTCCTGCGGATTTCCGACGCGGCTCTCGCCCAATGCCTGGGCGTACATGAACATCTCGAGGGCCACGGTCATGAGGTCCTCGTACGAGCCCACGAACTCGGGGTCACCCACGCCGAGGATGACGTTGGTCCAGTGAAAGATCTTCTTGTGGTCCTCTTCGGGGATGCCCATCATGTCGCAGATGATCGCCAGCGGCAGGGCCGCGGCCACCTCTTCGACGAAGTCGCACTCGCCATTGGGGAATCGTTCGATGAGTTCGGTCACCAGTCGAGCGGCGCGGTCCCGGACCTGGTCCTCGATGCGCGACACTTCCTTGGGGGTGAAACCGCGCGAGACGATGTTGCGCAGACGGAAGTGCTTGGGGTCGTCCATGTTGATCATGGATCCGAAGAACTCGTTCATCTCCACCGGAAGGTCGCCGATGTTGCTGCCCTTGCCGCTGCAGAACAGTTGGGCGTTGCGGCTGATCTGCCAGATGTCGTCGTGACGCGTGACGGCGAAGTAGCCGGGGCCGGGCGGGAACGGAGCGTCCTCGATGACGCGCTCCTCGAAGAATGCGAACGGTTTCTCGTCGCGCAAGGTGCGAAAGGCCCCCTCGCGCCACGCGCGATCGGCGGTCCAGAACTCGGGTGACGACAGGTCGATGTCGCTCAGCGGAACGTGGGGGAGGCTCGTGCTCATGGGGGAGAAGTTAGTACCCGAGCCCGAAACGAACACCAACGAGACACCAACGTCCGCGACGGCCTACATTCCGGAAATGGCCGAATTCACCTTCTTCGTCGATGCCGAGAGCTACGGCTTGGGGGGTTTCGATGCCGCGGCGTTGGCCGCCGACGAGTCCGACCTGTTCGACGCCGGCGTGGACTCCGTCGACATCCCCACCGCCTACGGCTCCGATCTCGGTGATCGTATCCCGGTGCACGTCGTCGGCTCTCCCAAGGGCTTGCGCTTCTACGCCCGTTTGTTGGGCGTGAAGGATGCGATGCAGTTGGAAGAACTCGATCGCGTGATCGCCGCGGCGGTGGCCCGCGGCGAGTGACGAGCCGTCGCTCGTTGGTGGGTGACGGTGAGTCGGCCTGTAAGCGGGATTCTGTGAGCCGGGCGAACCCGACCCGGTGACCATCCATCTATGCGGCCTACCCGAGGAGCGACCCGGTTGCCCGGGCTGGACGGGCCGCCCGTCTCCTCTGCTTGACCTTGCTCCGGAAGGGGTTTGCCGAGCCACGACGATCGCTCGCCGTGCTGGTGCGCTCTTACCGCACCGTTTCACCCTCACCTGATCCGGTTGCCCGGCCATCGGCGGTCTCTCTCTGTTGCACTGTCCGTGAGGTCGCCCCCACCTGGCTCGCGCCAGCATCCTGCCCCGTGGAGTCCCGACTTTCCTCGACGAGTTTCCCCGCCGCGGTCACCCGACCGACTCACCGTCGGGGAGAAGTGTACGGGCGGGCTCAGCCCTCGGCGTCGAGGTACTCGTAGACCATCGAGTTCAGGCTCGGGGTCTCGAGGTTCACGGTGGTGCGAATGCCACTTTCGTTGGCGGCACCCAGCGTCACCGGAACCGGCGCCTGGGTTCCGAAGGCCGACGGTGACGCGTAGGCCGCGGCCGGGGTATCGGTGTCCTCTTGATACTCGGCGGCGATGGAGAGACCCATCGACGACACCAGTCGATCGGGGTTGAGAACGACGCCGAGCAACGCCGCGTGGCGGGCTTCTTGGTCGCCGATACCCATGGCGGCGGCGCGCAGCGACTTGTCGTCGAGCAACGGCACGTACGCCTGATACGTCGCGCCGGCGATGGTCTCGAGCGCGTAGGCCAGGGCCAGCACGTCGGCGGCCGGATCGTCGGTGGCGGGCACTCCGTTCGCCTCGTCGCCCACGATCAACGTGAGGGCCGGCTCGATGTAGATCGACTGCAGGCGGGGGTTGGGTTGCGTGTACGCCTTGCCACCCAGACTCCGGGTGAGTGATGCGGTGGCCTCGGCGTGCGCGCGGTGGTCGTCGAGGAAGCGCTTGGCGATCTCGGCGGCGTCACCGGAGAGGACGCCGGCACTGGCGGCGGCCTCGTACACGAAGATGGCGTTGTGCTCGAGTGAGGTCGCCGTGCGCAACAGGGCGATGTCGGTGACGTCGGCCTCGACCAGTTCGTTCGGCGTCGGCGCGTCACCCAAGCGGGCGATGCCGGTGGACTCCGAACCACCACAGGCCGCCACCAAAGCGGCGAACGACACCGTCGCTCCGCCGGCGACGAAGAAGCGACGACGCGAGAGCGAGCGGGCGAAGTTCAGGCCCCGGGTGGCTTCGACGATGGACCCGAGGGCATCGGTCCGGTGGTCAGCGGTGTCGCGCAACGCACGACGCAGTTCGTCACGGTTGAAATCGTTCATGGTCATCTCCGGATCAGGCCTGCGGGGCGAGGGACACGACGTCGGACGTCGTCAGGAACAAATCGATGTCGCTCACGGGCGACTTGCCGGCCAAGGCGGCCATCGCGGCGCAATGACGCGACTCGCCGATGAGGATGGAAGCGACGAGCGCGGCACCCTCGGTCCCCTCGAGAAGGCCGAGGAGATCGGTGTGCGTGACCACCAGGGTGTTCTCGAGCTCGTGGGCGGCCAGAGCCATCGACTCGGTGTTCGCACCGAATCCGGACTTCAACGACGAGAACAACGCGTCGTTGCGCGCCTGAGGAGCGTCGGTGCCCAGCAGCGCCGACAAGGACTGCGCGTAGGCGTCGTGATGCGCGGCAACGGCCACCAAGCTCGCGACGTGGTCTCCACCGGCCCCCGCGGCCACGGCCTGCTCGTACAAGTCGCGGGCGGTCAGCTCGGCGGACTGGGCGAAGGCCAGCAATTCGATGTCGGCCGATGTCGGGCGACGTGGGGGAGTGGTCGCGAACTTGTCACTGTTCTTGGTCACGGGGGTCGTGCTCACGAGTGTCCTTTCAGAACCGGACGCCCGGCTGTCTCTGCCGGTGCGCCCGAACAACTCCACACTCTAGAAGTCGAGGCTCGACAGCTCGGGTATCCAACCGGAGGCGCGGGTCACAGCGTCGGCCCACTTCGCCCGCTGGCGGGCTCGATCAACCTCTGATCGAGGCTCGACGATCGACAGCGGGCTCCACAATCCGGCGATCTCGTCGAGGGTGGACCAGGTGCCGGTGGCGAGTCCGGCCAGATAGCCGGCACCCAGCGTCGTGGCCTCGCTGACGGGTGAGACCGCCACCGGTCGACCGGTGGCATCGGCGAGGGCCTGCACGAAGGTGCGGTTCCGGCTCATCCCCCCGTCGACGCGGATCTCGGGGACCCGGACGCCGGGGTGGTCGGCCTCGATGGCCTCCAGCAGATCGGCTCCACGATGGGCCACTCCCTCGAGGACCGCGCGCACGACGTGGGCCCGGCCCGAACCACGGGTGAGACCCAACAAGGCGCCGCGAGCGCCGTAGTCCCACGAGGGGGTGCCGAGTCCGAGCAGAGCCGGCACGTACATCACCCCGTCGGTGTCGGAGCATGAGGCGGCGACGGTGTCGCTCTCGGCGGCGTCGGCGATGATTCCCAGATCGTCGCGCAACCATTCGACGTTCGTGCCGGCGGACAACATGATGGCTTCCGACGCCCACCACACCTCGGGGGTCGGCATCTGCTGACGACTCCACGCCACGATCGGGAACGTGCCGTGCGCGGAACGTTCCGGAGTGTCGGGTGCCTCGGTGCCGAGCAACACGTTCATCATTCCGCCCGTGCCGAAGGTGCACTTGGCCATGTTCGGACGAACGCACGACTGGCCCATCAACGACGCCTGTTGGTCTCCGGCCAACGCGGCTATCGGGGGAGAACCTTCGAGTGCGGTGGCGTGTCCGATCACGCCCGACGACGCCACGATGGAAGGCAGGATCTCCATCGGAACGCCGAGTGCTTCGCACGCCCGTCGATGCCAACGTGGTCCACCGTCGGCGTTGATTTCGCAGAGTCCGGTGACCGCGGCATTTCCGTGATCGATGACGTGCAACGAACCTCGCGACAACGTCCAGGCGATCCAGGTGTCGACGGTACCGAAGGCGAGATCGTCGACGATGGCCGCCACCGCCGCATCGTCGCCGACGTGATTCTTCAGCAGCCACGCCACCTTCGTCGCCGACTGGTTCGGAGCCAAACCGAGACCGTGTTCGAGTTTGGCCATGATGCACTCACCGACGGTTCGCAGGTCCTGCCAACCGAGAGCCGGTCCGATGGGTGTGCCGGTGCTCCGGCGCCACACGATGGTGGACGCGCGTTGATTGGTGATGCCGACCGACGCCACGGGACCGGCGTCGGCGATGGAGAGTCGAGCGACCTCCACAACCAACCGCGCCATCTCGACGGCATCGAACTCCACGAGGCCGGCGAACGGCGTCGACGGGACGAAGGCCCGGTGGTGAAGTCCGTTCACCGAACCGTCGGGGCGCACGACGGCGGACCGCAGACCACTCGTCCCGACGTCGATGACCAGTACGGATCCGCTCATGTCAGGAGTCTGTCACGTCAGCGTTGACCGGACGGTCGAGCACCGCGCTTGCGCATGGAGGATCCGAGCAGACCCCCGAGGACCCCCATGGAGATCATCACGGTGAGGTTGAAGATGACGCCGGTCCATCGCACCTCGCCCCCACGGGCGAGTTTGACGACGATGAGGATGGCTTGGGGGACGACGTAGGTGACGGCGGCGGTCACGATTCCGTGCGAGAGCGGAGTTCCGCGCTGCTGGTGCCAGGCCGCGACACCCGCACCCAACAAGAAACCGATCGCGGCACCGAGCGACAACAACACGACGAGAGTGGCCTTGCCACCTTCGGGCGTGTCGTCACCGGCGAGGATGCGCGCCGCCACCGACAACGGCACGGCGAACACCAGCGCGACCGATGCGCCGGCGCGAATCGCCGCACGGTCCCAACGACTGATCGACATCGAGTCATTCACGGCCACTGCACTCCTTCCCATCCGTCCGGCAACGGAAGCCCCATCTTGCCGGGGTTCAAAATGCCCTTCGGATCGAGGGAGTTCTTCAACGCGCGCAACACCGTGAAGCCCGACCCGAGCGCTTCTTCCATGAATCGCGCACGATTGAGTCCGACTCCGTGATGGTGACTGAGGTTCCCTCCGTGGGCCAGAACCGCGCGGGTACCGGCGTCCCACAGGGCGGTGTACGTGGACTCCACCTCGCCGGCCGGGGGGTTCGCCGCGAACGTGAAGTACAGGCACGCGCCGTCGATGTAACTGTGCGACAGGTGACACGTCGCCGTGCGCGCGTTCGGAACCGCCAGCATCGCGGCACGGGTGGCATCGAAGATCGAGTTCAGTCGTCCCCACGGAGCGGCGATTTCCATGGTGTCCACGACGAAGCCCTTCTTCGTGAGGGCCTGCAGCGCGCTGGTGTCG
>Ga0315907_10002143_pt1 | contig 25470 bp, 22 predicted proteins | sample LakEriMetagenome_3_FD_203525 | JGI IMG/M metagenome (GOLD analysis project Ga0315907, IMG submission 203525) | Freshwater fungal communities from buoy surface, Lake Erie, Ohio, United States - Buoy 12 MA123 | ecosystem: Environmental > Aquatic > Freshwater > Lake > Lake biofilm | place: USA...
ACCTTCGAGAAAGGTGTTTCATTGGTACACTCCCCCGGCTTGAGTATCAACTACGGGGATGCCGAAGGCCACATAGCCTGGTGGGCAGCTGCTCGCTTAACGCAACGTCCGGATAGCTTGAACAGCTGGACTATTCACGATGGAAGTCGAGCCTCTTCTGAATGGGAAGGATTCTACCCCTTCGCTATGAATCCACGATGCATCGACCCCGAACAGGGTTTTATTTACAGCGCGAATGACTGGCCCGACGACTTGTTGAAGTTCGCTGAAGACACCACTCATCGCGCGCTTTTTTACCCGGGCTATTACAAACCACAATACAGAGCAGATCGCATCCGAGCAATTCTTCAACCCGAAAATGCCTGGACGCTTGAAAAAATGAAGAGCCTCATCAACGATTGTAAAAGTGACGTCGATGAGTCCATTTGGAATTCGTGGCAACCCATTTTGGAAAAATCAAACGCGAATCACTATTCAGAATTAAAGACTCATATGAGCTGGAACGGCGAGTATGCGCCGGAACTGGTAGCTCCTACTTTATACAACCGCATCTTATACCATAGCATGCGTCTGGCCATGGAAGACGAAATGGGTCACGAGGTTTTTCGCTTATTTCTGACCACTCATCAATTTCAACGAACCATTCAAGTGTTGCATGAAAACGAGCAAAGTGTATGGTGGGATAATGTGAAAACACCATCGGTTGAAACTGCATCTGACATCCTTGCCGCAGCCTTCGACCTTGCATACCATGAATTGAAATCCACGTTTGGAGAAAATACCGAAAATTGGACTTGGGGAAATGCCGCCTATGTAGAACTTAAACATCCACTTGGAGAAGTAGCAGCATTGCGTCCATTTTTCAATGTCGGTAAGCGCGAAGTTTGGGGTGGCAATGAAACCATTCACCAATCAGGATTTTACCTCGATAGTACTGGCTATGCCAAGGTATTTTTCGGATCACAAATGCGCACCATGGTCGACTTTGCAGATGTTGAGAATGGACTAAACATTACTCCAAGCGGTCAAAGCGGACATATACTCAGCGCACATTACGACGACCAGGCCGAGCTATACGCACAACGGAAATTCCGAGAGCAAACCTTGAAATTACAGGATGGCTGGAGGCAACTAGTATTGACTCCTCAGTGATTCAATTGAAGCATTACTCGCTGCGGAGCAAAGACTTAAGCTTCTTGGACTGGGAGAGTTTGAGTACCTCCGGGTTTCGCGACTTCTTGCGATTCGCTTTTCCAAGTGCTTTGGTTTCTGCCGAAATTTTGGTGACAGTCTTCGATTGGGTTGCCGACAAGGTTTCAGCCACCTGAGCGCGATCGGCAGCAGGCGCAGCGGACATAGCTACATCTTCCTTGGCCGGTTGGACTGTCGGAACATCGGCACTTTCTACTACCACCGGAGCGTATTCTGATTCAGATACAGGTTCTTCACTGGCCTCCTCGGTCAGGCTAACTGCTTTTATAGCATCCTCGTACTCGTAAAGGCCCTGGGCATATGATGGAGGAGATGGAATAGTTGCCGTAACCACCCGCGCTAATAAACTTTCGACCTCTGAAGGAAGCACAACCGAGGGAACTTCAACGGCAGGTTTTGGCTCAATCGGTGTCTGTGCATCCGTGGCAGGCTTGCCTTGTTCCGTAGCGGGTGTATCCGACTTTTGCTCTACTTCGGCTTTTTCCACTTGAATAGGTGAAGGCCAAAAGAACACCACACAAAAACCCACAACGGAAGCAGCTATAGCCCATCCCATCCAAGGAGCAAATCGCTGAGTATACCCTTTTACTTTCTCCGCATTTTCTGCGAAACCATGCAATAAAGCGGTCTCAAGCGACTCCGGTGGATCTTTCAATTCCGCATCAAACGAGAGCTCATGCATTTCAAGCAGCAACGATCGCATGGAATTGTACTCTGCTTCGCTCTCCACATGCTGCATGACAAACGCCTTCTCTTCGCTGAGCAACTCACCGAAGGCCTTGCTCATCAGCAATGCTTCTATGTCTTCATGACGGTATGGTTCGTTCTCGCTCATATCAGACCTTCGAATAGAATTAAACACGACAACCAAACGGCAATGCCTTCAAATGCTTTGAGCTTGCCATTCAAATCTTTCAGCAAATAAAAGAGGCGCGACTTCACCGTTCCTTCACTCACACTCATGATTTCACTAATCTCCATTATGCTGAGCTCCTGCACAAAACGCAACTCAAAGGTTTCACGTTTTACCTCATCAAGTTGAGCAAGTACAGAAGCAAGCTGTTCCATGAACGATTTGCGATCCATCTCCTTCTGAGCCACCGGCGATGTAATTCCCTTGGCCTCGGCCTTCAATGATTGTTGAGCTTCTTTTCGCACCTCTACCTTGGCATACTCGTTTTTGCACATGTTATGCGCTATGGTGTACAACCAGGTTTTAAAAGGTCGGGATGGATCATACAAATGCGGCTTCTGATAAACCTTGGTAAAAAGCTCCTGCGTAAAATCGCGCGCCTTCTCTTTTTCCTTCCACAACATGCGCAGGAAGTAATTATACATGAGCTTACCATAACGACCATACAACTCTTCGAACGCACGTTGGTTGTGCTGTCCAACGAGCATCATTAGTTGCTCATCGTGTTCGTTTTGATATGGTCGTTTGCTCAACAACATGGCATTACTTGATGGCAGGTAGCTGTTCCTTCTCTCCTACACTCTTGGCTACTTCAGCATATTTCTGTTTTATCGCTGTATACTCTTTTGAATATCCTATTTCACGCGCATAGTCCGCCAACATCGCCAATGGCACGAGGTAATTGGCATTGAGACTATAGCCCGAGCTCATCGAACTCTTACCGCATTTCTGCCACCATTCACGGTACATCACCTTGACGTTCGAAAGAGGTGCCGCAGAGCACTTGAATGCAAGCCCTGTGCAATACAATTCACTTTCGAGTTCGCTAATTAATTCGGACTTGGAAGCCAGCGATATGTATACCGGCATTTTTCGAGATAGTGCCCGCACGCCCGACGCATTGTTCTTTTCGATGCCCACCGCTGCTTGTAGACTTTGAAAATAGACTGCGTCATCCATCCAATCGACATGCACCACGCGAACATCGGTTCGCATATTCTTCAAGTACTGTAATACCAAAACAGGATAGGTATCACCCTTCCCCCCTGTGAACAGAATCCCATTCACCTCAACGCTGCTCAATAAATTAGAAGCGTATTCCAGTTTATCGGCACCATACGCCGAGGCCTTGGCCAATTCAATGGTAGCTGCCTGAATAGCCTGTGCATTGCCCGACAGGCAAGCCTGGGTCAACGATTTTTCGCCGGCGTCCACCGCATTCGACTGCTGAGCGATGGCTGAGCAACTCAACACAAACAGACCAACTATGAAGTACAACTTTTTCATGAGGGGTATAGTTCCAATCCTGTTACAGGTACTTCCAAGAAAGGTTCAACAACCGATCAATTTTCGTATCCAAACAACGATCGAAATTCTTGTACCATAATAGCGGTTGCACCCCAAAGTGTTTGACCCTGAATATCAAAATATCCACTATCAAATGTTCGATTGTATTTGGCGACGAAAATGCCCTTCCTGCCCACGATTCCCGGCTGAAGTAAATGCGAAACCGAACACTCAATCAAGGCAACCGCCTCTTCAGCGTTCAAATTGAAAGAGGGATTTTCGGGCCCGACAGCTAAAAAAGGTTGAACAACGAAATGACTTGGTGGAATGTAAAGGGCCGACAATTCACCAATCACTTTCCAGTGATGTGTTTCGATGCCCACTTCCTCGTGCGTTTCCCGCAGAGCGGCATCGAGGTGTGTTTCACCTGCTTCCAACTTGCCTCCTGGAAATGACAATTGACCACTATGAACCCCTGCACCGGCGCTCCGCTGCATAAACGCGGTATGCCATTCACCGTTGCGTAAAAACAAGGGGAAGATGACTGCGCTTTCCTTGGCCGGCGGATTCATAAGTCGGGCCTCATCGGGTGATGAACGCGGATAGCTGATAATTTGATTCGAATGTGTGGCCATCGACTGAAGGCCTTTCAACCTGGTGGCTAAATCGTCGATGAATGCCTGCTGATCCATCATTCACATGGTGAATTCGCATCGTAAGCATAACATCCCTTCCATACCTGAGCTCCCCACGAGGTACCCACAATATCTTCCGGTAAATTGTTTACCGATACCGATGTGCCTGCCATCAGCAAGCCGGAAGACGACAATCGGAAATTACTCTCGGTCGTATTGCAAAACAATGGCGCCTGACCATTGCTCATACTTTCGAAATGCAGACCATCGTCTTCTACGCTCTCATCGGTATCGACCAAGCAATAACGAAAACGATAGTCAGTCGGAGCGCCATCATCTAAATCAAGCAAGAACTCATTGAAATCAGTTAAAAATGCATTGTTCCCGAACATGATGCAGTTGTTGAACTGGCTTTCGTAAATCTCACGTAACTGAATATTCTGATAGATGTCCTCGTAGTAGTTATTCAAAACGAACGTAGGTGTCTGGCGACTATTGTCACTTGAATAATTAGCAAACGTGCAGTTGTCCATACGATAACGGCCTCCGATTCCGAAATAAGCCGCCTGCTGAGCGCAATTGGCGATAAGGAGGTTTTGCCCGCTGATAGAAGCACCTTGCCCCAATAATCCAATACCTGCCATATTCAGAATCTTCGTGTTCCGAATATCTACCGAATAGTTTGCTGCTGTGTAACTCACTCCTGTCGTATCGACCTGTATTCCAATGTTCCCGTTGCGCAGTTCCGCATATTCAATGCTGGAGCCAGGACTTTCAAAAATCCATATGCCGCCACGTACAATGCTGGCTACCTGCGGACCCATAGCCGTTTCATAGGGACAATCGAGCTGAATGCCCCATTGCCCGGGAATGTCGTCATAATAAGACTCCAACCGGTCGCCTTGAAAGACAACCTCTGCGCCCAAATCACCATCAACTATCAACGAGCCCTTATACACATAGATGCCTGACTTACCATGGCAATAGACCTGCACACCTGGATTAATGCGCAAAGTGGCGTTGCTATCGACTGCCACAATACCATACACAACGTGAGGCAATTCATTCGTCCAAACTTCGGTAGTGCCTGAAGGAATGATGTAGCTAAAAGGATCTGCGCATGAGTTCAAGCCACCATGAAAAAAGGCGTTTTGTCCCCAAGCTTGCAAAAGAACCGACTGCTCGTTGCCGTTCAATCGGAATCGAATATGGTCTTCCACAATGAAAGGCAATGTTGCGTCTTGAGGGTCAATCGTTACTTCCACAAAAATGTAGATGCTGTCGTTTGGTAAAATCTCTATACTCTCTACCACCGGACCGTCAATCCCATCAACGTTGATGCGAAATTGGGAGGAAGTGCCACCTTCCAAGGAGATTTGATCAATACGGATGCTTTCATTGTAATTGTTTCGAACACGCAAATACTGCGTCGTGCTGCCAATAGTAGAAAACACCGTATCGAAGAAAACGGTATCATTGGAAAACTCAAGGCGAGCCGAGGAGTCTTCATTGAAACGCTCCTTCCTGCATTGAACAAGACTTACGGAAAGTACAAGCGCTAGAGCAATTGTGTAATAGGTGGGAAATCTCATACCTGAAAGACAAAGATGAGATGAAACAATGGACTCGCTACAACATTTTTTCGCAAGCTATATTGTCCGGGTTGTTGAATAATTGGTATTTTCAAAATCACTGCCTTTGACTATTTACGCTTTCATTTGTGGAAATGGATTACTCACCACATCGCATTGCTCTAAAAGGCCTACTTCCGTTATGCCTCATGCTGATGGTTGTGGTTTTCTCTTTCTGGGGATGCAATGAGCCACAACCCACGCAACCTTCCGTCATACAGCCCGACACAACCGGTATTTCCGGTTCGGGGACAATTTTGCTTGCCGGGGAAATGGTCGTAATTCCTCCGCCGGCGCTACTCTCGCACATGATAGCGAAAGAGTCCATTCCCTTCGAAAACCAAAGCCTGAGTGATGCTACTCATCCTGAGCAATGGACAAGTGAAATTAAAAAAGCCTTGAATTTGGGTGTATTGGGGGCCGACCTGTCGTATCTCATCAATCATGGACAAGGTCCGGCCATTCCGCAATACCTGGCAGCTATTCGGCGCATAACCGACGACCTTGGGATTTCCCATGAAATCGACTCGCAACTTCTCAACCAAATAGAAGCCGGCCTTGCAAATCCCGAAAACATGCTCGGGCTGCACGGTGTCTTTTTTCGCAATCTTGAAGCCTATTTAAAAAAGAACAACCGTCGCGACATTAGCACATGTGTGCTGCTGGGCGGCTGGGTAGAATCTATGCATCACCTTGCTAGTCCGGCCGACAGCATTGCTGGCCACCCTCTTGATAAGCTGCTAATCGACCAAACCTATTCCGCCAATGGTATCAATTCTTTGGCACAATCGATTCAAGATGATTCCTTCGCAGAAATTCAAACTGCTTTGACTGACCTATGCACCGTATTGCAAGAACTCGAAAAAAAGTATGAGTTTAAAGAGCCCGTTCACGATCGCCGTCAAGGCATCACTTATTTGCGCTGTCAATCTGAAGTGATTTACCCAGACGATCAGTTGTTGGAAATTCACAATCTCATCGCCCAAACAAGACAACTGATAATCGCGCCATGAAGCACTTCTTCCTTTTATTACTAGCCCTAATTGCCGTGGCCCGAGGTTGGTCTCAGTGTGAGGAATCGCTTCGGATTGCCGAGAAAACTTTCGGCACCAATTTCATCGCCGAGCCACATTATGTTCAAGGTATGATTGCCCAAGGTGACTCGCTTTCTTTTGAATCACTTTGGCTTGCAAACAACACCTACCGAATAGCAACCTCAGCAACTGATAAACAAATTGTTAACATTACCGTCTTCGACAAAAAAAACAACATCCTTTTCAATGGCTCAGAATTCAATAACCCGAGCGACTGGGACTTTTTTGTAGAATATAGTATGGAGGTTCGATGTGTTATTCGGTGCCCACTGCCCGAACCTGTTTGTGTAACTGTGTTAACCGGATTTAAAAAATAAATTGAAAAGGATGGAACATACCTGCGGGGTGTTCGTAGAAAGCGCGCAATGAGTGCAGGAATATTAAGAGCTTTAATGCAGCTATTTGCCATTATCAGTGGCTCCGGCATGAAGTCGGGACGCGAAATCGTGGCCCTTTTTCTGCGTCAGCAACTCAACAAGGAGATGGTCAACAACTACCTCCGATTGTATGAGGAGTTTGCCGAGAAATTTCACAACGTAAAAGACTCGGAAAAGAAAACGAGCATGGCCTCTGTGAAGGTCTTGCGCATATGCAGTCAAATCAATGAGGAGCTTCAACAGAAGGAAAAATTCTTCGTTGTGGTTCGCTTGCTTGAGTTTCTCCGCGAATACACAGAGCATGGCCCGCAAGAATTGGCTTTCGTAGAGACCGTTGCTGAAGCTTTTAACATCGAACAAGGTCTTTACCGCCAAATTCAAGCGCATGTAGATTGTACGATTGATTCGTTGCCTGACGATCATTCCTATTTGATTGCTGCTTCTGAACGTCCTACGATTCTGAAAAAGACTCAGTTCCTGCCTACCGAAAGCCTGAAAGGCCAGTTACTGTTTTTGCGTCTCGAAGATGAAAATATCTTTTTCGTTCGATACTTCGGTCCTGACGCGCTCAATCTGAACAGCCAGCACATAACACCCTTGAGGACCTATGTGTTTGGTCAAGGATCGAGTATTCGCGGAAGCAAGATAAGCCCCGTGTTTTACAGCGATGTGCTTCATCGATATCTGCAAACAGGCTCCGGGCAGTCTATTGTTTATCGAGCTGAAGACGTGTCCTATTATTTCCCGGGCACCAGCAGCCAAGCCCTGCATCAGTTTAACCTGATGGAAGACAGTGGCACCCTCGTTGGAATTATGGGTGGAAGCGGCGCCGGAAAAAGCACATGCCTCAATGTGCTTAATGGGAACTACGTGCCCAGCTATGGGAAAATTACACTCAATGGCATTGACATTCACCACGAGAAGGACAAAATTCAAGGAGTCCTTGGGTATGTTGCACAAGACGATTTGCTCATTGAAGAACTTACCGTATTTGAAAACTTGTATTACAATGCTCGCCTTTGCTTTTCCGGTAAAACCAAAGAAGAGGTTGCACAATTGGTTGAACGGACATTGCACTCGGTAGGCTTACTGGAATGCAAGGATCTTCGGGTAGGCAGCGTGCTCGACAAAACCATCAGTGGCGGGCAACGCAAGCGTCTCAACATTGCGCTGGAGCTCATTCGCGAGCCGGCCGTGCTTTTCATCGACGAACCTACCAGTGGCTTGTCGAGCCGCGATAGCGAAAACATCATGGACCTTTTGAAGGAGCTCACTCTCAGAGGCAAGCTCATCTTCACTGTTATACACCAGCCTTCGAGCGACATTTTCAAGATGCTTGATAAGCTGTTCATACTCGACCAAGGTGGTTATCCCATTTATTATGGCAACCCGGTAGAAAGTATCATTTATTTCAAGCGCCTTGCCAACCAGGTGAATCTCACGGAAAGCGAGTGCCCCTATTGCGGAAACGTAAACCCGGAACAAATCTTCAACATCATCGAAGCCAAGGTGGTGGACGAATATGGAAATGAAACCGAACATCGGAAAGTAACTCCTGCCGAATGGAACAACTTCTTCAATGTGATGATTGGCAATCACCTCGGTAATCGCAATTTACCCAACGACACGCCTCAAAGTGCATCGAAGTTGCCGGGCCTATTTGCTCAGTTCATGGTCTTCATGAAGCGCGATGTGTTGAGCAAAGTGGCCAACCGCCAATACATGCTCATCAACTTTCTGGAAGCGCCCTTGCTTGCTGCCGTGCTCTCGCTTTTCATTAAATACTACCCGACGAGCACCGGTGGTTTGCAGCCCTATACATTCCGAGAAAATCTAAACTTCCCGCAATACCTCTTCATTTCCGTGGTGGTAGCCATTTTCCTCGGGTTAACAGTAAGTGCAGAGGAGATCATCAAGGACCAGAAAATTTTGAAACGCGAACGCTACCTGAGCTTGAGCAAAGGCAGTTATCTCGCCGGTAAAATGGCCATCCTCTTTTTCATATCGCTTATTCAAAGTCTAACGTTTGTATGGGTTGGCAACAGTATTCTGGAGGTGAAGGGCATGCTGCTCCCCTTCTGGCTGGTGATGTTCAGCACTTCTTGTTTTGCCAATATTCTGGGGCTGAATATCTCGGCAAGCTTTAATAGCGCTAAGGTCATTTACATCATTATCCCAATCCTGATTATTCCGCAGCTTCTGCTCAGCGGTGTCATCGTTCGTTTCGACCGACTGTACCCCGGCATCACCAATCAGGCTCGTGTTCCTTGGATCGGTAATACTATGGTCGCTCGCTGGGCTTATGAGGCTATGGCCGTTTATCAATTCAAAAACAATGAATTTGAATCTCAATTCTTCACCTACGATAAGGACCGTAAATATTATGCCTGGAAAAAGGACTACTGGCTCAAGGAATTAAAAAATCGAAGCACCGATGCTCAAAAGTTGATCGGTCAGGAATCGGCTAAAACTCAACTCGCGTCGAATCTCCAATTGTTGCGCAACGAACTGTCTAACGAATGTGAACGCATTCCGGATTTTTCAATCCGCGAGCTGGAAATGCTGCAACCGGAAATCGCAACGGTGGAATCGTTAAAGAAAATTGACTCCGTGCTCACCGTTCTCGATCGCTATTACGTGAACAACTACAATGATGTGAATGATCGGAAAGAAATGTTGGTAACGGAACTCACCGCATCTCCCGAAATGCGCACCGCTTATCTCCGTTTACAAGATGAATGTTATAATGAAAGCTTGGAAGATTTCGTCACCAACAAAAATGATGTGAAGAAGATTGTAGAGGCAGACGGGGAACTCATTCAAAAACAGAACCCTGTTTTCTTGGATCCCAACGGAGGCTTCTTCAACGCACATTACTACGCTCCGAGTAAGGTATTGTTCGGCCAACGAATCTCAATTCTATCTGCCAATGTGCTTGTGATATGGCTTATGACAGCAGGACTTGCAGCCCTGCTTGCCATGGATGGTTTAAAGAAATTTCTGGATTTTATATCACGCCTCGGAAAAAAATAGAGACCTATCAGCCTTCCACTTCAATCATCTTGAAAGGCACATTCACGATAGCCTCATAATCCTCACCCGCCTCCAGCATATCTTCATCGTCTTGCTCGTAATACCAATGAATGGATACTTTGCTGTTTACATTTTCTAATCGACGAAACAAGTCAAGCAAACATTTGCTGCTGCTGGTATTGAAATACTCCAGCTGCACATGAACGAGTGTTTCAGGTTGTGCTTGCTTGACGTAAGAGTCAACCCACTCGAGCAATGGCTTATAAAAATCGAGTGAATTCTCGGGTATGGAACGACCACGAAGTTCTAACTGACCGTTTGAACTGAATTTTACTGAAGGTGTCTTGGTAGAGGCTACCAATGAAATGTCGTCCATGAATTAATTGTTTACGGTGCAAAGGTGCACGATTTAACGTCAACTTTCTATGGAAGTATATCAAGTTTTTGACAACAAGAGCGTGCATATCTTCGCCACCGGCAGTCGCCGTTAACAAGAACGAATGGAGAATATGGATTTAGAATGGTTTGCATCGTGGTTCGACTCACCTTACTACCCTATGCTGTACAGGCACCGCGACGAGGCTGAAGCTCTGGAGGCGTTAACCAATTTGCACAACCATCTCGCTCTTCCCAAAAATGCACCGGTACTGGATTTGTGTTGTGGCCAAGGCCGTCATTCGCGCACTCTTCACAAACTGGGCTGCGATGTTGTCGGAATCGATCTCTCTGTTTCAGCCATTGCCCATGCTCGTTCACTTGCCCAAACCGGCCAGCGATTTGACGTACAAGATATGCGCTCCTTCGCTCTTCCAGAGAAGTTCGAGGTGGTATTTAACCTTTTCACAAGCTTCGGATATTTCGATAGCGATGCGGAAAACCTTCGTGTTCTCCAACGAATTGCCGCTCATCTTCATCCGAATGGAACTCTCGTAATTGACTATCTAAACTCAGTACCTCTTCTCAATCACCAAAAACAATATGCCGAACAAACCATAGAAGGCGTGCAGTTTCGGACCGTTAAAAGCATAGAAGGCGATTCGGTTGTGAAACACATTGAAGTGGTTGACCATGGTGAGGTTTATACATTCACCGAGCGGGTTCAACTCATTACCCTCGATGGTTTTTCTTCGATGCTACAAACAAGCGGGTTCACCCTTGAAAAGGTATTCGGCAACTATCAACTAGAAGAATACCGACCCGAAGAATCGCCACGCTGCCTTATTATTGCACGCAAATCATGAGCGAAACTCCCCTTTTTTACGCCACCGTGCTGTTCCTTGCTTCTATGACGGGTTGGGGAATTTTCATGCTCACCCGCAAACAAGCAAGCCGCGGCGTAAAAGTTATGCTGGCCTTCAGTGCCGCCTATTTGCTAGGTATCACTCTGCTTCACCTTTTCCCCGAACTCTATCATTCAGACGTGCCTCACATTGGGTGGTACGTGGTTGCCGGTTTCTTATTGCAGGTCATCCTCGACTTCTTTTCACACGGCGTTGAGCATGGCCATGCGCACACTCACCAGCATCAGGGAACTAGGTTTCTGGCAAGTGTCATGATCTCTTTATGGATCCACGCATTTATTGAAGGAATGCCCTTCGGAGGAGTCGTTGAAATGCACGCACACGATCACGCCGGTCATGATCATGGGCATGGCCTCGAAATGCACGACCATCGGATGTCGTTGCTGCTCGGTATCTCCTTGCACAAGGTCACTGAAGCGCTCGTATTTACCGCTCTGCTCGTAGGAATGGGCATGCGTATGGGGAAAATTATCGGCTGGGTAATACTCTTCGCTCTGATGGCTCCATTCGGTGCATTCGCTCACTACTTCATTGGCGTGAGTGGTGTTGCCGATCTGGCCACGTTTACTCCTATGGTTACGGGCGTCCTCATCGGCATTTTATTGCACGTATCCACTATCATCCTTTTCGAAAGCGATGAAAGTCACAGTTTCAACTGGATGAAATTCGCAGCGATATTGATCGGTCTGGCTATGGCAGGTTTCGTTTCCTGAGGTTACTTCTTATTCCCAGGTTACTTTCAATTCAATCTGCTTGCCTTCGCGCTCTACCATCATGGTGGTGCTTTGACCCTTCTCGAATTTGCCTAACGCTTCCATGTAGCCGTAAATATCCTCGATATCGAAGTCGCCCAACTTCATGATGGTATCGCCTTTCAGCAAGCCGGCCTTGGCTCCGGGCTTTCCATCTTTGCAACCATCGATACGCAGACCTTTACCGGAGTATAGATAATCGGGCATCACACCCAATGTCACTTTAAAGTCAGAAGCCGATGGCGATGCATCTTTTGTCTTGGTGAAAGCCGGCTTCACTTCGTCATCCATAGCGACAATCATGTGCTGAATATAGTTGGTCACCGATGCCATGCCCTTCACGTTGATTTTGCCTTCAAAATCATCTGTGGGCTTGTGGTAGTCTTCATGCTGACCGGTGAAGAAGTGAATAGCCGGAATGTCGCTCAAATAAAAGCTGGTGTGATCCGACGCTCCCATGCCGCTTTCACTGGTTACGATAACCAGACTGTCGACGCTAATGCCATTGATAACCGGCATCCACGAAGGGCTTGTACCCACACCGTTAATGGCCAGCGACCGCTCCTTATTCAAACGGCCAACCATATCCATGTTGATCATGTATGCGACATCCTTCAAGGGGATAGTCGGATTCTTCGTGAAATGATTACTTCCCAACAGGCCCTTTTCTTCTCCGCTAAAACCGATAAACAAGTAATTGTGTCCGCGCGTTTCTTTCGGATGCTTCGAAAGCCAATAAGCCAACTCTAGCATCACAGAAACACCACTGGCATTGTCGTCGGCACCATTGTGTATGGCTTTCGGCCCGGTCCATAACGAGTTCTCATCGCCCATGCCCAGGTGGTCATAATGCGCTCCGATTACCACGGTAGTCGCCGCCTTGTTATCAATATACCCTATCACATTGCGCCCGGAAATTTCCTTCACCAACGCCATGCCCAATGATGCCGAGTCACCCTTATGATGGATTTGAGCTGCACCATGAGGTACAAACGTGAAACGCTGATACCACAATGAATCGCCCTTCGGCTCCAGTTTGAATCGCTGAAAATCGCGAACGATATACTCTGCTGCTTTTTGCTCGCCTGTAGTTCCTGTACCACGTCCCTCCATGAAATCGTTGGCAAGAGCAGCCACATTCAATTCCAGACGGCCCATGGCATTCTTCGGGAGTTTAACTGTTTGAGCGATGCATCCGACAGAGAGTGCCGATACCATTACCAACGTAAATACAGACTTCATGATTGTTGTGTTTTTGGAGCGGCAAAAGTAAGGTTCGACCTCGTTTAGGTATCGCAAACGAACAGGTTTGACAGCCACGTGACAATGCTCACTCAGCAGGTTGAACCTCCGTTTTTATTTTCGCGACCTATGAAATCTACCTTCTTCACCGCATTGGGGCTTTATGCTGCGACCATCTTGAATGCTCAAACCGGCAGCACCGATGAGCCCGAGCACTACCCTACCGAAAAACACTTTGCCAACGTGCGCCAGCTGACCTTTGGAGGTAACAATGCCGAAGCCTACTGGGATTTCAAAGGTGAGCGACTCATTTTCCAGAGCGATAACAAGAATTGGACGAAAGGATGCGATCAGATTTTTGTGTTGGATACCAAAGTACAAGCTGATAGCTCAAAGCGTAAGCTCATTTCGACCGGTAATGGCCGAACCACCTGCGCCTTCTTCATGCCCGACAATAACTCGGTACTATATGCCAGCACCCACCTAGCTATGGATAGCTGCCCGCCTGTTCCCGTAAAAGAGAGCGGTAAATACGTGTGGCCCATCTACCCGGAGTACGACATTTTTCAGGCCGATATGACCGGAAAAATCATCAAGCAATACACCAGCGAAACGGGCTATGACGCAGAAGCTACCGTGTCGCCCAAAGGAGATAAAATCATCTTCACCAGCACCCGCTCGGGCGATCTGGACTTGTGGATTATGAATATTGACGGCACCGGATTGAAGCAAATAACCAATACGCTCGGTTACGACGGCGGAGCAGCTTTCTCGGCTGATGGATCACAAATCGTTTGGCGCGCGTCGCGGCCTTCCACACCCGACGACATCAAGAAGTACCGAGAACTGTTGCAGCGCGACTTAGTGGAGCCAACCAACCTCGAAATCTTCGTTGCCAATGCCGATGGCAGTAACGTTCGTCAGGTCACTAACCTGGGGAATGCGAATTGGTCTCCCTATTTTCATCCAGACGGTAAGCGCGTTTTATTCTGCAGCAACCATAAAAGCAAAATTGGATTTCCGTTCAACATCTATATGATAAACGTGGATGGAAGTGGATTAGAGCAAATCACCTTCGACACTCAATTCGATTCATTTATCATGTTTTCGCCCGATGGTAAGAAAGTATCGTGGTGCAGCAACCGACATAACGGTCGCACACGCGATACAAATGTGTTTGTAGCGGATTGGATTGAGTAAGCGAAACAGTAAATAGTAATTAGTGAATAGTGAAATAGATGCTGACTCGGGGGGCTGCAATAAAAAAGTGAAATGCCTCAGCGGCCATGAGAAATACCGCAATAGCCAAGAGAAATCCCACGGCAGCAAAGCGCAGTACGCCTCAATCCGAGCGATATCAGGCGGCAGCGAAGCGAAGTTGAGTCTACTTAGCCACAATCACTCTCACTGTCTCATCACCGGCCTTCAAAGTGTAGGCGCCTTCGGCTAAAGAACGCACATCAACTTTCAGCGAAAGCTGATTGTTGGTCGAAATACTCATCACTCGCTTGCCCAATGCATCGAAGAGCTCGATGGTTTCAACCGGATTGGCCAATTGAACCTGTAATTCATTGTGCACCGGATTAGGGTATACAGTCAATTCAGTGGGAAGCGTTTCAGAAACGTTGATCGTATTACACACATTCACTTCAAGCGGAATTTCATACTGTTCCCCAAAATTGCTGATAAGAAGAAGATTCGGAGTATAATTTCCCGGGCTCAGGGTTGAGATGCCCGTGATCGTTACCGTCGCAACTCCTTGATTATTGATTATCGCTGCAGAGGCTGTAGCTCCACCCAATCCATCCAGTCCCACCGTCAATGGAAAGGCGAGGTTTGCGTTAATGTCAATCTCAAAAACAACATCTTCTGTGCTGCACAAATCCCAGCTGTCTTGCGATGTGGTTATGATTGTTGGCTTCATGATAAAGAACCCATCATACATGCTCGTTGCTAAAACAAGTCCACTTGGCAAATAGGGATAATTACTCCACGTACCTGAGAACTGGGCGTTATCGTTTTCAGGAAACAAATCGAAAAATGCTACTTCGCTCAATACAGAGGATCCAACACGAATGGCATCAAGCACGCGCACTCCACTGCGGTAATTACTTTCATATACAAACTGATCCAATGTATACAGGTTGTGGTCTATAGAAGGACTTGTGCCTTCATAGAAACCTGCGTAGGTTACATTATCCAAATCCGTGATATTGAAAATGTGCGTGCGTGTTCCATAGGGCTCCTGGTTATTGCCCAAGGCCATTTCATCCAATTCGTCATTCATCAAAAAAAACTTCTTGTTCTTGGTTATCCAACCCTGGTGAAAATATCCGATAGTTGCCTGTCCATTGTAATTGTATTCACCGATAAGCTGACAATCTGTTTTATCAGTTACATCAACAATCACAAGCTTATCATTATCACTATTAGATCTGCCATTACAGGCAATTACAATTTCACGACCCGCATAGTCGGCATCCGGTCCATCGTAAGTCCAGGCAAAACCATCATGTGTGTAACCGCTACCGTCATAACCACCGGCAAGCACTGGGTTGAGCGGATCAGTAACATCCACAATATGCTCTCCGCCATTATAGGTGTTCGTTCCGTAGGCATACACATAGCCTGAAACCGGATCCACATTGACCGTATGGCAATTTGAAAAATTGGGATAATGCGCAGATTCGCCAAATACAACGGGAGGGTTGGCTACATCATCCAATTGTGTCAAATCGAATACTTGGAGTCCATGCCCCTGGGCTTCACTTACCACATAAAGCCAATTGCCTCTTGACTCCATGTCGCGCCAAAGGCTTCCAACAGAATGGGTAGGAAGCGTGCCAATCAGAATCGGATTGACAGGATCGGTAACATCGATAAACGAGGTCACTTCAGCGCAGCCCAAAATAGCGAATTCCTTTCCCGAGACAGGGCTCTTCCAACCCCATACGTCGTTGGTATTCCCATTCGGATCGCATCCGCATTCCTGCAAGGTCATGAACGTCATCAGGTCCATGTTGCGGCAAGGATAGTCTCCTGCCATTCCATTCACACACGGGGTTTGAGCAAACGCCTGAAGTGATAGCGCTGCCAATGCCGAAATTAAAAGTGACTTCATCATATTATAATTATGGGTTACGAATGTAAGGCACATGAACATCGCAAGCATGAAAAGTTCGCGCACTCTTGCATTCGATAACGTCTTTTAAAGTTTACCTTTGACACATGACCACGAAACGAGAAAAGAACATCCGACTGATAGAAGTCCCCAGCGAAGTAGGTGCCGGTACGCGCGGTGCAAGTCTGGGAATTGAGGCCGTTAAAATTGCCGCACTCGACTTCCGTTCTAAGTTTTTTCGCAACTATAAATCCATTGTTATTCCGAATGATAACCAAGCGCTTCACTTGCCGCCTGGCAGCCGTTATGCACGTCACATACGCAGCGTACTGAAAATGTATGAACGAGTAGGTGCAGCTGTTCGCGATACCCTGCGCGATGGACGCTTCCCTTTGCTTATCAGTGGCGACCACAGCAGTGCCGGTGGCACCATTGCCGGCATCAAAATGGCTTATCCGGAATCACGCTTGGGTGTAATCTGGATCGACGCTCACGCCGATTTGCACAGTCCCTATACCACGCCTAGCGGCAATCTGCATGGAATGCCTCTTTCTACTGCACTCAACGAAGACAATATTGAAGAAAAGGTCAATGACATCGACTACGAAGTCATCGAACTTTGGGAAATGTTGAAAAACGTGGGGGACATTTCACCTAAAATTGAATACCGCGACCTCATTTACATAACCCTGCGTGACTTTGAAGAACAGGAGGCCGCGCTCATTAAAAAGAATAAGGTAAAAGTGGTAACGACCAATGAGGTCCGTAAAACAGGTGTAACCAAATTGAGCCGCGAACTGTTGAAATACCTCAGTCATTGCGACCGCATCTACATCAGTTTCGACGTTGATTCTATGGATCCAACGGTAAGCCGTGGCACCGGCACCCCGGTTAAAGGAGGAATCAATGAACGTGAAGCAGCTGACTTAATCCTTGAGCTTCTCCAAAATGAACGCACCTGCTGCCTCGAGTTCACTGAGATTAATCCTACCCTTGACAGTGAAAACGTAATGGCAGAAACGGTATTCGAAATCCTGCAAAAAGTAGCGCGCCAAGTAGAAATGATTTAGTGCCTTAATGCACCGTGAAAACGGCGCCTTCGTTGGCCAAACTCACCACTTTGAAAACAGGCTCTGCTTCTTTTTTAAAATCATCATCGGTGGCATAGCGAGAGCTAAAATGCCCCAGTAACAATCGTTTCGCTCCGGCCTGTTGAGCCACCATCGCAGCCTGTTTGGCTGTACTGTGAAAGGTAGACTTGGCCCTTTCCGATTCCGACTCCAAGAAGGTGGATTCATGATAAATCGTTGTGCAACCTTTGACAGCCGCAATAACCTTTTCGCTGTAAGCTGTATCCGAACAATAGGCGTAACTCTTCGGCGGTTCCGGCTCTTCACAAACTGTTTCAGGGGCAAGGGTTTCACCGTTTTCCAGCACCACCGAATTCCCATTTTTCAATTGGATGATTTGGCTGGGCATTAAGTTGTATTGTGCTATCGAAGTCTTGGTGATTTTCGGCTTCCTTTCCTTTTCTTCGAATATAAATCCGCAACAATCAATGCGGTGCTTCAGCGGAAACGACCAAACTCTAAGTGACTTATCGTCATAAATACATTGCTTCTCTTCAGCCGACCATGCAATCACCTCTAGCGGATATTCCAAAAACGTTTGAGAAGCTTTGAGCTGCATTTCCAATATCTCCTTTAATTCAGGTGGACCATAAACCGTAAGCTTCGCCTTCCTCCCTAATAAATGCATGCTCGAGATGAATCCCATCAACCCCAGATAATGATCTCCATGCATATGCGAAATGAATACTTCGTGAATGCGCTGCATTTTGATTTTGAACTTTCGCATTTGCATCTGGGTGCCTTCGCCACAATCAACCAGAAACAACTTGTCATGAATATTCAGCACCTGTGCCGATGGACTGTGCTTGCCTGTCGGTGCTGCTGCACCGCAACCTAATATGGTGACCTCGAATATCATGAAAAAAAAACCGTCCCGAAGGTACGGGACGGTTTACTATATCAGTGTAGTAAAAATCTTAGTGCTGAATGACTAACTTACGGGTCGACTTCTTGCTTCCGCTCTGAACGGTATACAAGTAAATGCCAGAAGGCATATCGCTTACGTCGATGCTCATCGCGTTTTCTCCGCGCTTGCCTGCGAAACTCTTGCTCATTACACGCTCACCCACCATATTCACCATCGTGAAATCTACCTTTTCATTGCTGCTCAAGGTAAATGGAATACGCGCCAGTTGATTAGCAGGGTTGGGAGAAGCCGCACCCAAATCGAAAGAGGCCTGAATTTCTTCAACACCATTTGGATTTGCACAATCGTTCACTGTAAACACGTAACCGGGGAATGAAAATGGAACTTCCAACTCACCAATGATTGAGCTGATTGTTGCCATTACGTTCAAACTAACAGGAAAATCACCGGCAAGGTTCGGAATACCGGAAACCACACCACAATATTGACCACCTCCAATAAAGGTGCAGTTGGATGGGTTGCACTCCAGGCTTAAGCCCAGGTTGCTGATGTCGATTGTGCCATTGTAGGTAGCCCCTTCCAATGTTATGCTTTGAATGGTGGCACCCAAACCGCCGAACGTTGGGTCTAATGCTCCCGGATCGGTTGGCACCAAAAACCAAATGGTCTCGGAATATGGTTCATTCAAACAACCTGTCGCGAGGCCAACGGTAGTGTCGGGATAAACACCATAATCTACATCACCAAAATCATAATCGCTCGGGTTGCATTGCGCAGAGGCAGCGAAAAAAGAGCATACTGCAAAAGCTGAGAGTAAAATTTTCTTCATAATTGTTTAGATATCGCGTTCAACTTCTTCCATGTACACAAGGTCAACGGCTTCGTTTTGAGTCGGGGTAATCTTTAATACACTTTCGAGCTGTGAAATAGCTATAAGCTTTTTTACCCCGTCTTGCAATCCGCACAAAACAAACGTGCCGTTTGAGTCACGACAAAGACGATTGCCTACCAGCAAAGCGCTCAAACCCGAAGAGTCGATGTAGCGCGTTTCAGTGAGGTCAATGATGAGGTTTTTGTGACCCTCTTTATTCATCATGACGATTTCACTTTTCAATTCAGGAGCGTGCAGCGCATCGAGCTTCTCTACCTTGGAAGCAATCACTGCTACTTTATCTTTTTGGATAACTTCAAATTTCATTGTTTTCGGGTTTGGGTCAAATGTAAACGCTTTTTCTGAAAGGCCACCCATATCGGTGTCGAAAGTCTTCAACCGATGGGGGTTTATTTATCTATGCTCCACTACAAACTTTTGCGTGAGATGAGTGCCGTTTTCAGCGATAAACGTGATGAAATAAACACCGGATGCCATATTATCGCAATTCAACTCTTCCCGTTCCGCTCGAATGGGGGCCGATAAAACCCACAATCCCTGGGCATTGAATACCCGCAACTCCTTTAACCTGCGGAAGTCTGAGCTTCGCACGTTCAATACTTCATCGGCTATGCTTGGAAAAATCTGTATGTCCGAAAAAGCAATTGACTCCTCTTCAACGTTCAATGGTAAGCATGGCTGATCGGCATTATTGGGATCCAGGTAGGCTCCGTCCATAAACAACTCACCTGTATCGTTCGGGTCGAGCCACTCCTTTAACTTCTGAGTTGCACTGTTGGGGTTGTCATCCCAACTCTTGTCCATTTTACCGTAGAAATCGGGTGCTGTTGGACTGGTGCAAAAAGATGCTCCTCCCGTCAATTGGCCTACAATTCGTTTGTTCTCGTTGAAAATAGGCGAACCCGACGAACCTCCTTCGGTCACACCGTGATTGGTTTCCGTTTCCATCCACGTCACACGCCAGTGGTATCCGGGTGCCCCCCATGTGCCCGAAACGATATTTGTGGCAGTCGAAATCTTCTTTACATCGCCCGCAGGGTGGTGAATGCATACGACATCTGCCGGTGTATTGCTGCTTGAATCCCAGCCGGCATAGAAGACGTTGTAACTTGATGGTGGAGAATCTTCCATTTCCAACAATAGAAAATCAGAACCGCTATCGCCACCCCCGTCGTTACTATCAGCCAAGTGAAATACTCCTACTCGGTTACTCGTGCTCGGTGCACTTCCTGTCGCGCATCCGCTTTTCTGATATTTGAAGCGTACCGTGCACTGCAACCATTCTGCATCCGACACTCCTACTCCGCAGTGCAAGGCTGTCAGCAAGTAATTACGGCAGTCGCGGGCTGTAGTGTTCACAATAGTTCCCGAGCAAAGTCCCTGTCCAGTGCCATCGTTAATGAGCAGGCGAACAACGGCATCTCGTTGAGGAACCCAATCAGCTCCCTCCGGACAGTTTACATCGACTTCGCAAAATTCGGAAGCTCGTGAATTTTCTTCCATTGAATAGTCAGAATAATCGTAGACATAGCGGTACATGTGACTCACCGACTGAATGCCGATGTTGGGCACGCCTACTACCGTTGCAGGCTCATAATACTCGAGTATGGCCTCATCTCCCAGCACTTCGCCCATCATAAAAAATCCATGCGCATTGCAATCTTCCATGGTAAAAGGTCCAACAAACGACTTACGGTCCATGCTATAGAGGAACATCACAGCGCCCTGTGGTATGTACAAGCCATCGAAATAGACACACACCCCTTTCGCTTCTGCCGTGCGGAAACGATACTGCCATACACGATCACCATTCGCTAAGTTCGTCCACATGCCGGATGACTGCTCATCCAAGTTAACCGGTATAATACGGCCTATTTGGGTGCGTCCGCCAGCCTTCTCCAAACGGGTATCTTCTTCCAGCAATTGCTCGTGGTTGAACGTGGTCAACTCTGCCAATGGTAACTGCTGCAGCTGTGAAGCAGACCACTGATAACCGAACGGCTGTTGCTGAGCACACAAATTCAGTCCGAGAGCGACAAACAAAATCAAAGTAAAAATTCTCATAATCGTTGTTTACGTGGTTTCAAAAATGGAAGCGCAAATTACGCGAGTTTCCCTTGAAATACGAACGTAATGGAATTCTCCCTACCCGACTTGCGACAATGTTCACGCCTTCAGAATACGCAATCCTGTTTTCAGGATAATTGCCAAGTCGCCTGCAAAAGAATGTTTGCGAACGTATTCAAGATTGAGCGCCAATTTGGCCGGCATGACCTCCTGAATATAGGTCTCCTCGGGGTTGGCTGACTTGGCCAATAAATCACTTTCCTCAAAATAACTCAAAGATGCATAATCGGTGATGCCCGGGCGAATGTTCAGCACTCTGCGCTGCTCGGGTGAATACATTGCTACGTATCGCGGTACTTCCGGACGCGGACCTACCACGCTCATATCTCCAAGCACCACATTCCACAATTGAGGTAGCTCATCAACTTTAAATTTTCGAAGGAAATATCCGGCTTTGGTTATGCGTGAATCCGATGAACCGACCGTCAGTTGGCCTCCCTTTTCAGCATGTGGCCTCATCGTGCGAAACTTCCACAGCTTAAAGTGTTTTCCATCGATGCCCACTCGTTCTTGCCCAAAAAAAATGCCTCCCTTACTATCTGCACTTACCCAGCAGGCCAGTATGAAAAAAAGCGGCGACAGCAGTAACAGCATTACCAGAGAAAATGCGATATCGAATAACCGTTTCATCAAGAAAGCAAAGCTGTATTGACGGCAGCAATGACCGCGTCAGCAACCCGATTCACATCTTCATCGCTCAAGTTGTAGTATACAGGCAATGAAATTTCGGCGGCATACTGATACCAGGCGTTGGGGTACTCTTCCATGCGATAACCCAATCCTTTATAGAGCGATAAAAGTGGTAACGGCTGAAAATGGACATTCAACGCAATTCCCTGCTCAGCAACCAATCGAATCACCTCATCGCGCTGCGCTTCCGACATGCCGTCGACATGCAACATGTACAGGTGATAACAGCTTTCTGCATCCGTTGTTTCGAAAAGCGGCGCATCGAACCATGGCTGTCCATTGAATTTCGAATTGTAGTGTGCGCAAATAGCTTTGCGTCGCACAAGGGTATCGTTGTCGTAGCGCTCCAATTCAACCAATCCAATAGCGGCTTGGATGTCGGTCATGTTACACTTATAGCCTGCCTCCACAATATCATATCGCCACTGACCTGCCTGTGTCTTTGTGAGCGCATCCTTGGTCTGCCCATGCAGAGCAGAAATATTAATCTGTCTCCAAACATCATCATTGTTGAAAGGCTCAGGCAGATTCAAGGTAATAGCCCCTCCTTCTGCTGTAGTCAAATTCTTTACCGCGTGAAATGAAAAGCCCATCACATCGGCCTGAGCTCCTACCTTCTTTCCCTTATAGATTGCTCCAAAACTATGGGCGGCATCGGAAATCACCAATATGCGTCCCAACTGCTGCTGGCGTTCGTTCGATGCGTTGAATTTGGCTTTCACCTCGTCACGATTCACCAACTCCATGATGAAATCATAATCGCACGGCATACCTCCAATATCAACAGGCATAATAACCTTGGTTGCGCTTGTAATGTGCCGGGCAATTTGTGCTGCGTCGATCGTGAACTTTCCCTTTTCCACATCCACCATAACGGGTTTAGCGCCTACGTGCAATACAATATTTGCGGTAGCCGAATAGGTATAGGCAGGCACGATTACCTCGTCGCCAGGGCCAACCCCATACCAGCGCAAAACCAACTCAACCGCATTCGTCCATGCATTGAGGCAAAGCGTGCGCTTCGACTCACAGTATTCGTTGATACGGCTCTCCAGCTCTCGTGTCTTCGGGCCGGTGGTAATCCATCCGGAAAGGAGAACTTCAGTAACGGCATCAATTGTTTTTTGATCAATACGCGGCGGAGAAAATGGAATGGGCTTCATACGAGTGCGAATTAAAATAAAATTATCATAGACGATGCCGATGGGCTCGTAACTTATCAAAGCGGGTTGTTAGTTGCCTTGGTTAGCCATTGTTCGAATTGGTTGCTCCAACTCCCCTTCACTGTTGGCTGCTCCATCGCGATCTCGAGCGTATCCAAGAAATCATCGCGATGCCTGACTTCCGCACCCATGCTGAGCAAATGCTCGCTTGGGACTTGACAATCTACCAGGTCGATTGATAGAGTTGGCAAGAATTGACACAGCCGAATTAATGCAGCCTTCGATGCGTTGGAATGCCGCGAAAACATGCTTTCACCAAAAAAAAGCGTGCCTAATGAAATGCCGTACAATCCACCCACCAATCGCTCCTCATGCCATACTTCCAGCGAATGTGCCAACCCAAGCCGATGCAAGGAGCAATAAGCCTCCACGATTTCATCGTGAATCCACGTTTGCCCTTCTCGTTCTCCTTCTCGACATGCTTCTATAACCTGGGGAAAACAAGTATCCATCGAAAACGAAAGCTCACCCCGTCGAAATAGCCCACGCATCGAATGGGAAACCTGAATCGATGCAACCGGCAATACGCAACGTTCCTCCGGACAATACCAATGCAACTTACCGGGATCATTATACCACGGGAAGACACCACGCGCATAGGCTTCGAGCAATCGCTCCACTCGCAAATCACCACCCACCGCTACCATATCCTGCTCAAATTCAGAACGTGGAGGGAAGCCTACAAAATCGGGATGGAGCTGGTAAATGGGCATGCTTTGCCGACAAAGGTAACGGGCTAGTGTGGTCCTTCAACCACGACAAACCGCGCGCGCTCATATTCCACGGCCGATGCAACAACGAGCGTGTATGCTCCGGGATCCAAGTTGGATACATTCAACGTAAACCGATGTGACAGCGGGTTTACGCGGCTCACTAACGCTCCTTGGGAATTATACACGATACATTCTTCTGCCAGTAACGATGTTTGCACCTCAAGCATATCTTCATTCAAGATCGGATTCGGAAACAGCAGCAATCTTCGCACACCGGCCGACTCAATGCCGCTCATGGACTCTACTTGGACCTCAACCCATGTACTGCACCCTGCACTATCTGTTATCACTAGAGGATAGACTCCAGCCGTAAGATTTGCCCATTCTCCGTTTACGGAGTATACGCTATCGAGATAGAACGAATAGGGTGCTGTCCCTCCGCTTGCCGAGCACATGACTGAACCATTGGAACTTCCATCGGTTTCCGGCAACAGTGTAATTTGTGGTGTTAATGGAGAGGGCTCTGTGATAGTCGCCGTAACAATAACCATACAGCCATTCGCATCCGACAGGGCATAGACATAATCACCGGGGCTCAGATCCGTGGTTGCACCATTTTCACCTAAGACAACATAATCGGGAGTCCCTCCTGCAAACGATAACAATACACTTCCGTCTTGTTCCCCTGAGCAGGTCACATTCTGAACTTCCATTTGCACTTGAAATTCTTCGGGTTCATTGACCTGAACATCGATAAATCCATTGCAACCCAGCGTATCGACCCACATGATGGAATAAAAACCGGCCGTCAATCCTTCCGCAATAGATTGAAAAAAGGTTTGTCCGTCTAAGGTGTATATCAAACCTTCAGAATCGGCAACCAATTCAATGGATCCGTTCGAATTACCAAAACAGGAAACATCTTCTACGCCGGCCGCAATCAAAGGCAACGGACTCTGCATCACGACAAGTGTATCGCTCATGAATTGGTTGCCCCACTCATCTGTTGCCAAGACCCACACAGGGCCTTCCTCGCCGACACTCACCTCAGCTTCCTCGCTGCCCGTGCTCCACAAAACCCCGGCCCAGTTGTACAGCGAAAGTGACACGGAGCTCTCTGCACAAAAAAGCAATCCATCTGTGGCCGCTACTTCCACACGATTCGACGTTCCTTCCACCAAATACAACTGCTGATTGGCCGGAATATTAAACCAGCGATCGACAATCCC
>Ga0315907_10002145_pt1 | contig 25460 bp, 12 predicted proteins | sample LakEriMetagenome_3_FD_203525 | JGI IMG/M metagenome (GOLD analysis project Ga0315907, IMG submission 203525) | Freshwater fungal communities from buoy surface, Lake Erie, Ohio, United States - Buoy 12 MA123 | ecosystem: Environmental > Aquatic > Freshwater > Lake > Lake biofilm | place: USA...
TTAAATAAATTGGACCCGACCAGCACTAAGTAATGACTGGCGTCCCAAAGTGTGTAAAATCAGTAATACGTACATAATTTATATACGTATTATAATAAGACAGCAACATGTTAACACTCGAATTAATAGACGCCGTTACTAATTATATTGCAGTTCATGGAATTTTCACGATTGAGTTGATTGGATTTCTTGGACCATTATTGGTAGCATGCATAGCAATCTATGGACTCTGGAGTTCCTATAAATATTTACTCATGTACGTTTGTTTTTTCTTAGTGAATATGATTGTAAATAAATGGATCAAAATGTGGGTACGCCACCCCAGGCCAATGGGTGGAAAAAGTATATTAGGCGAAGTCTATACCGGTGCCGACGAATACGGTATGCCATCCGCACATGCCCAATCTGTATTTTATTCGACAATATTTTTGTATTTGGCAAAAGGTGATATTGCGTGGTTATTGTCTGGACTAGGGATTGGATTACTAACCATTTATCAGCGATGGTCATATAGACGACATACGATTGCACAGTTATTTGTAGGTGCATTGTGTGGGTGCGTTGTTGCATATATTGGAAATTTGGCCGCAATTCGGTGGATAACTGAGAAGAGTTTCTGGTAAGTTTAGACAACATCTGGCCCACATATTATTTGACATCAACCGACAATATATGTGTATATATTATAAGAAGCAATAAACGTACAATGTCTCAAGGAGATTATATAAAACGAAAACAGGTAGCACAGTCTTTATACTCAGATGGAAGTAGTGTGCAAAACAATCAACCGGCCGTATTTAGTGCACATGATTTATTGATGTATAAGCAATATCAAATTATAAACAACGATTCAAATACAATACTTAACTATAATTTGCTTGCATCACCCGGTAAAATATTGGTGTTTGATATAGAACGAAATGTCACGAATTGCCCGACGTTTGTTGTGTGCAAAGATACCAACACCCGGCCGAATCGTGTGTTGCGTACAGTTGCCGAATGCCCAGTCAATACGCAACCATTAACATGGGTAGAGCGTAAAAACAGCACGAACAACAAAACATTATGCACATGTCAATTGAAGCGTAAACACATACGCAGAAACGTATGCAGTTGTGGTACGCCCCCGCCATCTTAAACCATTGTACATTTCAAATGCGCAATGGTGTAAAATCGTTTGATGTAAATATGGAAAATATTTACATCAATGTGTTAATCAATATTTACACCTTCGCTGGTATAAATAAATTAAGCACTTAGTCGACTCATTAACAAATCAACCTTGGATTCTAATGAAGCAATTTGTGTTTTTAGGGTTTCATTCTCTTTTGCAAGGGTTTTTATAGATTCGATAAGATAAGGAAATAATCCGTCGTAGTGAACTGTCTTTGTTTCAACCCCATTATTATCTATTGTTGCGTTTACAATTTCAGGCAAAACTGATTCTACCTCTTGGGCTATAAGTCCAAACACTTTTTTATTTGTAGTGTCAGTTTTCCATGAAAATGAGACGCCATTTAATTGATTAACTATGACCAACCCATTTATTATGGGTTGAATATTTGTTTTTAACCGGATATCAGATACTGCGTTATACGAAACCGCGCGAACATTACCATTTACGTCCAATTTCCATGCAGTATCAAATGCGGTTACACTTCCACCGAAACCACCAATATTAACAGTCCCCTTTGAGCTAACTGATAAGAATCCCATCCCACCCGACCCTGCCCTGAGTTTAAGATAGTTCACTGTAGGAGATGCCGATGATGTTGAGCTATAACTGACTATTTCTAAGTCCCCATTCGTAGTTGTTATTAGATGTGGGTTGTCAGTGCCTACATTAATATTTAGTGCGTTTACCGCGTTAAGTATAATATTAGATGCGTCTAATCTAACTGCACTGGAAACCGCATTACCTACCTGAATCGTTCTGGCGGATGCCCCTGAACCAATGTTGATATTTTGCGCAACCGCATTATTACCGAGATTAATTGTTCCATAATTTGCATTTATGAAAATGTTTCCACTAGAATCAATATCTAATCCACTAGCAGTATTATGTTTTATAATAACAGTACCTTCACTTCCCATATTTATTTGTGCAGTATTGCTATTTAAACTAGCATTCTTGCCTATTTGAATATTTTCATTCATCGAAATATCACCATCGGCTTTTATTCGCATACGCTCGACCGCGCTATTTGCTGATAAATCGCCAGCAGGTGCAGTGAAAAACATCAAATCATTGTTTGACGAATCCGCATTCGGCGAAGATGCCAAGATTTTGGTATTTTGGGCAACGTTGATTACACCGCCGAGTGATCCCCATGAATTACCTGGTCCATATCCTTCAAACTGATGATTGTCCTTGTTATAACGAATATATCCAGCATGAGCTGCTTCAGTTATCGCAGTTGGTCGCTGAGCAGTTGTACCTACGGGAATGCGAATCGCATCCGTATGACTAATATCTAAAATCACTCTAGGATTTGTAGTTCCAATACCCACATTTCCACTACCATCTATGCGCATACGCTCGACCGCATTATTTGCTGATAAATCGCCAGCAGGTGCAGTGAAAAACATCAAATCATTGTTTGACGAATCCGCATTCGGCGAAGATGCCAAGATTTTGGTATTTTGGGCAACGTTGATTACGCCGCCGAGTGATCCCCATGAACTGCCTGGGCCATATCCTTCAAACTGATGATTGTCCTTGTTATAACGAATATATCCAGCATGAGCTGCTTCAGTTATCGCAGTTGGTCGCTGAGCAGTTGTACCTACGGGAATACGAATGGCGTCGGTATAGCTAATATCGAGTGCAACCGCCGGATTACCCTTACCAATGGCAACCCGTCCATTAATATCCACAAACCCGTTTAATGATACATCACCATTCACATATAGATTCCCACTCATGGACAAATCGGTAGTAACAATGAATTCATAATTGTTCGTGACAGTATTAATAATATAATTGTTTTGATAGGAAGTGGCACGTAGTAATCCGGTAATATCTACATTGCCATTAAATGATGCATCTCCGCCAACATACAATCTCTGATTGATTTCTACATCGTCTTTTACTAATAACTTCGTATTAATGACCTGTTTTATAGTAGATGATGCAACTGAATCGCGAACCAATATATTGTCAATATCGAGTTGTTTCACCGTCAATGAGTAACTAGAATCGCTTTCACCGATGGTTCGAGTAAGAACAGCAATCCCGTTAGTAATATTATGTATCCCGTATGACATATCGGCAATACTGCTTGTATTGAGATTGCGTAGCGTCAGCGAATTTACATCGATTTTGAGTGAGTTCGATCCGGGGTTTGTCGGCTTCATAACCCATCCACTCATATCCTGGGATACTAGCAAATATCCAGCATCACGGTCGAGATTATCCGTTACACGAATGCCCGTCCCGCCGCCTGATCTAAATGGACTGACACTAGCGATGGCGGCCTCTAGACCCGCATTCGATCCACCCACTGTATATATGTATTCTCTTTTTACGCTGTCATATGTGATACCGTTTACAATATTCGCGGGAGCGGTGTTTAAAATGGCAATAAATTCTGCATCAGTTGATGCACCGATAGCATTATATCCGTTACTCGTGAAATATTCCTTGATTATATCATTTAAATTATTATCATTTAACCGCATCCCTTTATTTTTATAGCTGTCAATCGTTATACCTGAATATTTTAGGATTCCGCCAATCGTTACATTATCTAATCCACCGCCAATATTAATTTTATTTATATTATAATTCGTACCATTTCGCATATAATTACCAATATTAATCGCAACTGCCCCGGATTGCGTGGCTGGGTTTGTAACACCAATATTAATAACCGAATCATACAAATCAAACCGACTATTTGAGTTATCAATCAATACGCGTTCATCAGTTTTACCAATATTCACTACATGGGTCTTTGTACCAAAATTAATAGTACCAGAAATATCTGTTGCGTTTTGCGGTTTATAGTCGATTGTACTGACTAATAGTTCTCCGTCAAATATTTCAATATCTCCTGATATAACCATATTGCCGGATACATCAAACACGGTATTATTGGTTCGATTAAATAAATTCGGCAAAAAGCAATATTGAATTTTACTGTATCCCAAAACGGTATTATTAAAATTGCCCGAGTCGCCAATAAACGAAGCAGTCACATCTGCAATAATCATGGTGTTAATATCGGGCATAGTGATCGATTTTAGTTGATTTTCAGGTCCAGTAACCCGGTCAGCCATACCAGATGAATTCAACATTTTGTCGGGAATATTTTGCCAAATTCCAGTTGACCAGTTAGTAGAATATATAAACTTACCGGATGAGCCGACTATCACTGCATTAGACAAATCATATATGAAAACCGAGTTTAGTACCACACTCGGCAACCCAATATTTATATGAGTCCATCCAGTATGTATGCCGGTGGTTGTATATGAAATAACGTTATTACCCACCGCGATTACACGAGTGTCATCAAATGCATAAATACCCTTATAACTATTATAACTAGGATCATTTTGAAGAATATATGCTTGCTCAGATGTGTATACATTTGTTGTAATATCCACTTCATTAAATTTATATCGCGCCAGCCCAAAATCACCTGCATAATAAATGTAAGAGTTGGTTACACTTGCAGAAATAATATTAAAGTTTCCTCTGTTAACCGGATATATATTCGTACCGAGGCCAATTCTATTCGCGGCAATATTGATAACAAAATTAGGCGCCGAGTTGAATAATGTTAACAAATCGCAATCAATATAGTAGAAACCACTTGTGCTTGTTACTACCGCAGTTTCCTTATACGCAATAATAATTCGATGAGTTGTTGGACTAAGATCGGGTCGCTTCGCTATAATAATTGTTTGAAAAACATTAGCGGTAACAGTTTGACCAGTGAGTTGTAAACGATACCATGATATTCCAGAGTTATTACTTAGATATAAGTATTTTGTATTTGCAGCAATTGCGCTATATGTTCTGTCAAACACATGCACGTGATTAATAATAATAATTTCATCATCTACTATACTCGTTTCTAAAAATATATTACTCTTTCCCCATGTTTTTCCGCCATTCTGTGTATATAACACAATTTGTTTATATTGAGCACTGACACCGTTCGATTTGGTACTAGGGCTACCTACCGCAATTCCATAATCAACATCTGTTTTCGAGAAATTCATATGTGTAATTTCGTAACTGTTTTCAGCAACGGTATTGATTTCGCCGTTACCGAGATGCATCGGCCCATTTACATCTAATACGTAATCTTCGGTTCTAGGTCGATATGTATTTATGCCAAGAGTTGACGGATATTTATACTTATTTGTACTCGCCACAGTCATTTGAGAATGAATATATTCGCCCGATGCATCCGTTAGCCCAACCATTGCCATTCCACGCGATGATGCATAGGGAGCGATTCCACCGCCAAATGCACTACCTCGTTTGTTTATGGCGGGGTTCATATAAATAAATGTATTTGCTTTGCGATCTTTTCCGATAAACGTTGCAGCATTTCCAGTTAATATACTGGGATCATTATACACATTCGGTAAGTATTGGCTGTTTGAATTATCATATATACTCAACGTTTCATTGTGCAATAATTCATTGGATACTCCTCGCTCAGGTGGTGAAAATTGTAACAGTGTGTTTAATTTGATAGTGCCGGAATTAAAATCGATGTTGCCGCCACTAGAATCGAAGATAATTTTGCCACCAAGACCATTTTTACCACTCGCTAATAAAGTAATGTTTCCAACTGTTCGTAATATGGTAGAATCATCGTTTAATAAAAACGCACCACCCGAACAATTAAGAATAAAATCATTCGACGCATCGAATTGCATATTTCCAGTGCTTTGGTCTAACTTAATCATCCCACCGGATGTATTCAACAAATAACCGCGTTTCGATTTCAATTGCATTTCTCCGGAAATATCCATAGATAAATAACCGGATGATGTGAGCACAGTGCCACTCGCATCCATTAACAATTGACCGCCAGATGTATCGATTTGCGATGTCCGCGAAGAATTTATAATGCGATTCGTGGTGCGCGTTGTTAAAATACCTCCATCCTGGAATTTGATAGTCGCATCAGGAATATTTGCTTTATTTGTGGAAACATCATTATAAAATAGAATGTTAGAGCTAACATCGTCCGCATCAACAACCACACCTCGTTGATTTACGTTTTGTGCAATAATATTGCGAACATACACATTGCCGGATTCAACTGTTAAAATATCCGTGACGGATCCAACCGTTCCTGTAATATTGAACACGGTTTTGGGAAGAATCGTATTTACGCCAATATTGCTAGAATTACCAAATAAGTAGGCATGTGTACTGGTTCCGGCCAATGCTGGAAAATTATTACCGGTATTTTGAAACGTGTTATTTCCAAAAAACAGTTTATTATTGGTATACAGGTCTCTGTTAACGAATACATCTTTGGCAGAATAAATGCTATTTCCTGCTAATATATTTACACCGGCCGACAAATCCAACGCCACTTCAAAAGTACCATTAAAAAAATTATAGGTAGGACGAACCGATCTAGAAATAAATTGGTCTGCAATAATGGTAGATGCATTAATTGTATTAAAATTATCGGTTTTACTAATTCCACCATATTGTTTCCATGAATTATTAGACATACTGTGTAGATTTATATACAATTACCATGTATTTTATTTGGTATTGTTTGCGGTATAATAACATAATCGATGTACCAATTATGTTATACTAAATCTAGTATTTACCAGGGAAACCCGATCAATGATCGATATACACCATGTCTCCTTCTTTTATTTTCGCAGTTTATGTGTTTTATTATGAGAGTCTCTAAGTTTTGCGCGACTTAATCCGGATTTTTTTTCGGCAAACGCCTCAATGGCGATTTTTTTGTCAATAAATAAATCTACGATTTCCTGATAAAAATTACGAAATTGCGACCGTTTTTTAATCATATCTTCTACGGAAAACCATTGGATTTCTATTTTTTCAAACAGTTTGGAATCATTCAATGTATTTTTATCCATTCGTTCCCACAGAAACTGGTGATTTTGATTGTAATATTTGGGAAGGTTCTCGTCGTAATGCAAATAAAACATATGAACGTGGTATTTGTTATGCTCTAGATGGAAAGTTCCGCCATTCTTTTTTATCAATTTACGAACCGCGTTGTTATTTCCAAGAAATCCGGTCAATTCTTCGCCGCCTTCGCGCAGTGCTGCCGTGAATGGTGTTTCGCCGGCATCAACTCGTCCGCCAAAGTCAGACCATCCCTTTGCACTGTCTTCCATGGGATTCTCTTTGCCAAATAAAAAATAGAGTTTGTTATTATGTATTGTAATCGGTAAAATGCTTCCTGCTACCATATTTACATTATATAAACAAATTATTGTAGATAAATTAGATGAGTGAGACCCGTTTAATATTCGATTCTTCAATGGGTTCTTCTTTCAATTCATATTGGTGAAACGAAACATTATTACGCGCAGTATTTGACGAAGTTTCAAAATTGGGGTCTATTGTGGGTATATTCTTATAAAATTCGTGAACAGTGGGGTTCGCCGCAATTCGTTGTGGTTGAAAATCAGACAAATACAATCCGTCCAATGATTGTACTCGCGAAAGTGCGACATATGTTTGTCCAAATTCAAATATACTTTGTCCTATATCAATTTCTGCCATGTCTAAAGTCGCCCCTTGGATTTTATGAATGGTCAATGCCCACGCTAAACATAACGGGAATTGCCCAACCGCCAATGTTGGATAGTCTTCACATTGCCAATAATGGATATGAATCGGCCGAACCATTCCATTTGCGAACTGCACTATCGGTACCAATGTCCCCGTTCCTAGGTCCTTCATATCCATAATTATACCTTGTGACCCATTGCAAATACCATTGTCCATATCGAGATTGATTGTACACATCACTGCGGACCCCACTTTCAGTCGTAATGTCGTAACACATGGCGAATTATTTACCATTTGGTCTAATTCATATTCAATTTCGGCGGTCGTCATTCGTATGCATCGCTGTCGCATTTCCACAGAAAGTGGTTTGCCAGACTCGATGTGTGTATAACAGTCTGTTTTGCGAATCGCCGTAAAAACGTGTTCCTTTTCTTGTAGTTTGGCAAACATCATCGAATTCACATAATCGGTTTTCGACCTCAATGGAAACAGTTTTGTTGGAATACAGTTATTGTGTTTGCTGGCATCATAGGGTCGCTTCACGTATTTTCGTAAAATCTGTACACTTTCTTCGCTAATATTACCAACGCGAATTTGTTGCAATATACGAATATAGTCTTGGTCGGTTTGTCTAAAAATCGTAGTTAATACAACATGACTATGGTCTGGAAACACTTGCGACCACAGCGGCGATTCAAAACAGAATTTGTCGGTATCCGCGTCACTGCTCGTACCAACTGGCGGAAGTTGATAAAAATCCCCGGTAAATATGACCTGCATTCCACCGAACGGTAGATTAATTTTTGTGGTTTTTCTGGCAATTTCTTCGATAATTTCGAACACTTTTTTAGACAACATACTTACTTCGTCGAGAACCAGACATTTTGTTTTGCGCCATTGCGCGACGGCCCGTTTGTTTTTTAATACTGAATCTACAACTGCTTTGCTGGGTCCTTTTGCGAGCTTTATTCCGCTCCATGAATGTAGGGTTCGTGCATTACAATTTAACAATACGGCTGCACAACCCGTCATGGCACATATTTGAATGGACCGATGTACTTGGTGTGCATAATCGAGGAGATGTTGAATAAGGCGCGTTTTGCCGGTTCCTCCCGGACCGGTAATAAATAGGTTGCAGCCTTGTGTAAATTTACGATATGCATATAATTGTTCTCGCGATAAATGAGATAAATCGGGGTCACCGAATGCATCTGTACCAGCACTAGCACCAGCACCAGCACTAGCACCAGCACCAACAGACGACGCGGTCGATAATACAATACGTTTTACTGTATTATCCGTAAAATTTGACATTATAAACGATAAGCGATGTTATATATTATCACAACATAAATGATTCATCAATTTTTCATTCACATGCAGCTTCTAAACAAAATGAAAAATCGTGACCATTCAGCATCATGGGTATTCCAGATTCATTTAACAGTTGAACGTTAAATTTTTGCAAATCGATTTTCCCGGTGTAAGATCGGGTGTCGGTTGTGAGAAGCCCATTGTAATAAGTTGCAGGAAGAATCGCGCCGTAACCATACGTCGCCATATCTAATGTGATTCGGGCAATGATATTTTTATTAATTAGCGATGAAGAAAGGGGCGTCACAAATGAGTTTTGGTTACCTTTATTAAATTCATCGATTGCTAAATATAAATAGCGAGAACCATACATATCAAGAGTACATTCAGCCATGGTGTTACTCGACGTGACAATCGCATATGTGGGTTTACGAAATCCAAGCAACCATCCCAGCTTCTGTTTGAAGTTAAATTTGTCACTATTTCCAGCGATGTCCACATCAAACACCAGCGATACATTCGCTGTTGTGCTAACTAGTGTTCTGGCATTCGCGGATATTGTCATGGTTAAACCCGAGCCATATAACGACGCCGATAACTTAGAAGCAATTTGTGTTGCTAAACTAGATGCGGTGTAATTGTTATCATCAATAATTATCATTTCTGTATTTGAGCCATTTACGACTTTAAAATAATTATTACCTAAGTTTGCCGAAATATTATAAAATGACATGGGTATTTCGATACTGGTCACGCGAAGAGTGTGTACATCGTTCACTTTTTCCGGTAAAACGATCTGGAAATTTGCGGGCTGCATGTAATCATAATCATCGCGAAATTTGGTGTCGATACTGATATATTTGGTCTTGGATGGTTTATGTACATTGGTCATTATCATATGATTACCGTATTGTTTTGTTTTAGGTTCCATAAATAATTCGGTTTTATTATAGTACTCGGTCATTCGGTGTGTATATTATATAAAAGGATAAATTATATATCGTTTCTATCTAAACCAATGAACAATTGGGTGTAAATAGCGGTTGCGCCGATTTTATTCGTCCTAGTAATGACAGACATCGTTAATCGAATCTTCTCTACATATGGGACCGTCTAAAATGGGTGTGTAGTTAATGGTGTTTTCTTAACCGGACTTACTTCTTTTGCGCCACCACCACTTGCACCATTCGCACCGGCATCCATGCCTTCAAATAAATGCATGTTAGAAAAGCGATCGTTTAATATCACTAGTCCAAAAAACAGAGAAATAAGAATTAGCAAATAGTTGGTAATATGATTCATTTATATAAATAAATCCATATATTTATTTGCCACAACTAGTACATTTTTTAGCGTTTTGCAGCCGAGTAAACATATTTTCTTGTAATGTTGCCGACGACATATTAGACGGCGTGACGACATGTATTCCTATCATGTTCGTACGCGGGGCTACATTAACCGTTCTATGTGAGCGATTTTCACTAAATATCATTAGCATTTTGAAAAATTGATATATTTGATATATATTACTTGCGATAAAAACAACTCATGTCAACCACTTCCGGATATACATGCAACTCGTGTACAAAAACATATACATACAAACATAATTATGACCGTCATGTGGCATGTTGCGAATTCTTTAATAAAACGTTACTGCAGCATCAGCATGAAATTGACGCGATTGAGTCGACTCCCGATATACACAGTTTATACCAGCTTGTAAAAGAACTCGCGGTTCGCGTAACAAAAGTCGAAAAGGAAAACGCGCAATTGAAACAACAATTATCTAAACGATGCAAAGTAAATATTCTGGAATGGTTAAATAAGCTACCCGCGGACCGGCAACCCGCCCAACTATTTACGGACTGGGTAAGGAATAGCGTTTTGACGAATGTTCATTTACAACTGGATTGTGTATATAGCAGTGATTTGATATCTGGAATTATATCTACATGGAAAACGGCATTGTCTGCCAGTCATGGTGAAATACCAATAAAAACGTTTGAAACCCGGGCAAATACATTTTATGTGTATGATAAAAATGCAGAAAGTTCTCCAACATGGACATTATTGACACCTGCGCAGTTTGATATTCAGTTAAGATTGGTGTGTAAGCAATTTATAGTTGATTTTAAAAAATATTGGTATGACAAAAACGCGGATAAGATAAACGAAGATGAAACATGGACAAATATGTATGTGGATTATTACCAAAAAATATTGGGCGGGTCAAGAATCACTACCGAAGGGATTTGCCAAAAAGTGCGGCAACAATTATATGTAATCATGAAACAATCGTTTGCACAAGCGGTGGAGATTGATTTCTCGTAGTGTACACCGTTGTATTTACACTGGTAAATGTGAAAAATTGATATAATTAAATTCTTTTTTCATAACATCATTAGATTAAAATCACAACGTTAAACATGGCAACATTTACTACAGAAGATAACTACGGTACCCCCCGTTATTTGGCAACGAAAAATGCGCATATTCGCGACAAGGATATTACTTTCGAAGAAGGGCCTCATATATATACTGTTTTGGGAGACAGAGGTGGTTATACGTCGGTTACCACCTGGAATCATCATCATTTCGCCGAGTTTGATGCCGACGCAATTATCGATAAAATGATGAAGTCGAAGAATTGGACAAATCCCACATATAAATATTATGGAATGACGCGTGAACAAATTAAAAAGATGTGGGATGATAATCGCGACGCAGCGGCATGTGCCGGAACAAATATGCATAATCACATTGAATGTTATTATAATGGCATGGATGTAGTTGATGATAGTGTTGAATATGGATTTTTCAAGAATTTTGAACAAGATTTTAAACATTTGACACCATACCGAACGGAATGGATGGTATATTACGAAGAGCTGAAAATATCTGGGTCAATTGATATGATTTTTGAGAACCCGGACGGCACAATACAAATATATGACTGGAAGCGGTGCCAGGAAATCAAACATGAAGTGGAATTTGGTAAATATGCCAAGACGTCGTGCATTTCGCATTTGCCGGATACAAACTTTTGGCACTATGCGTTGCAATTGAATGTGTATAAAACCATTTTGGAACATAAATATGGGAAAAAGGTGACTGGATTGTATCTCGTTTGCATGCACCCCGAAAATAAATACAAAAATTACCAGCGCATAGAAGTGCCATTTTTAGAAAAAGAAATGAATGATTTGATAATGTTGCGCAAACAAGAAGTGGCCGATATGGAAGCCAAAAAGAAACTATAAAAACTATAAAGAAACAATAAAAACAATAAAAGATATTTTATCAATAAAAAGGGCATAAACCGAAAACAATATGTTTTATTAAAAATGAAGCCGGTTTATTTTTTTACTACGTCGGTATTATTACAAGTTGCATATACAAATCGCGAAATAATTAAAAATATATACACAGAAATCCGCAATAATGTGTTGCAGTTTTTTGGTAGAAAATCAATTACACCCCCAGTTGCATTAAAATCGCCAATGGAAACGTACATTGAACTCAATTTAAATCGATTTTTAAAAACATACGAATCAACCGAAAAATATTGCGAAAATATTGATGATGGGTTCTATGAAAAGGACCAATTAAAACAGTTGTTAGTCGAAGCAAACAATCCATTAGAAATCGAATGGAAACGCCGAATATTGTATGAATCTACACCGCGCGGCAATATAATGATGTATTATAATCCATATAAGTTAGGGTTTGTATATTACAGCGATACCAATATCATGAATGTGTCACTATTAAATGCAGCTGCGATGAAGTATTGCATCTCATATAGGTGCAGAGATTTTTTCGTGGATAATGGAGTCACACCGGAAAATCGTCACTCGGCATTGATACCGATTCACTTTATTGAGCCGCCTGCACAACCGAAATCCGCAGATAAATCGGCGACCAAATTAGACAATTCCGCGTTTGCAAAATTTAAAAATTACAGCAAACAAACCGAAAAATCACATCCTAATAATAAAAAGGTCACGATTATTGAACCGACTGTCACTCCGCCCAAAGACGTGTGTAAAAATCGCTTTATTTACATGGGTAAAATGAGCAACCTGAATTTGTTACAGCCGATAAAAAAACCGACGAATACAATTAATGGATTTAAATCGCAGCATCTGGATAATTTAAAGGGGGAGACGCAGTTGCAGGAACGAGTAATGAGTTATAAAGATTTTAAAAAACGCAGCACAAATAATGATAAGAAGGACGTGTAATTTTGATTATTTTACATTGTCTTTTTTCCAATTTAAATATCCATTGCTTTTGTCTAATTGAAATGACATGCCTAGGTGATCGCGTGCAATATGGTAAGCTTTTAGTTCTTTTTCGTCGAGTGTTTTGATATATTGGTCTAAATATGTTTGTTCTGGGTGCGGTTTTGTGGCTACGCCAGTCGAAATGGTTGTGGTTATAGAATTCATAGTAAAATGAGTATGATGATTTTATTATGATTATATCAAAAGTGTCAATTTTTTAACGAATCGGTTCTCTGCAGTACGAAACCGGAACATACACAATATCATTATTCGTGCATTTTGTCCGCAAATTTTGCACGTAATCGCTACCAGAAAGGGGCATATATTCACTCACGGGTTTTGTGCAGAGACATATTTTTTGCTTATATGCACCAAAGCCGGTGATGCATTTTGTGCGCGCGCCCGTACCCGTTTTTACGTCGGGCTCACATGATAACACATTCTTCTGTTTGCGAGCAATTAATTCGCCTTGTGTATTTGCATTAAGACTGCTATCCGGCTTTACTACAATTGGTTTATGTCCAAATCGATTCTCTAACATACCATTTGTATTTATCACTGAACTTTTAATGACAGAGTTGTCTTCTGTTGACGTGACTCCGGATTGTACAATTGGCGAAATACGATATGTTCCGCAACACCCACCATGACCGCGGATTGTATTGCCCTTCATCGGTGTACGCGGTAATGATCTTGATAGCGACGTTTGTCCTACATATCCTTGATTGCGGTATCCACCGTTTAATGAAAATCCATTTTTTGAATTTACACTGGAATTATTATATTTTGCTTCGGTTTTTCTTTTAAGAGTGGCAATTGACATGAATATATATATTGGATGCATATTTTTTTTGATATAGAAAGTGTTAGATGCCGTTTCGAAATTATTATATTTTTTGCATATAATAATTTTCTGGTTAAGGTAGTTGATAATTATGTGATTTTACATGGTGAATGTGTGTAGTTTATGTGTTTAAAACTGTTTAATGTACTTCGATGTCATAGTAATATTTCCGGTAGTGGTGATTGCACCGCATGCAACTGTTTGACCGGTTGCAGTAATAGCACCAGTGGTGGTGATTGCACCGACCATTAGTGTTTGACCAGATGCATCGATTGCACCAGTAGTTTTCATTCCAACACCAGTAATTAATCCGCTAGATGTGATGGCTCCGGATGTGGTGATTGCACCAGCAACATTTAATCTTGCATTCATTGAAACATCTGCTACAAATACATTACTACCAACACCGCCGATAATGGCAGATTGTGGAATACTGTTTTCTGGATATTGTGCATACAGATTACCACATATATCGACTCTCGCACCGTTAAATGATACATCACTTGCGAATACAGCTTTGCCCGAAAGTATTAATCCAGTCAATGTTCCTACACTGGTGATATTTGGTTGGGCGGCAGTTGTAACTGTCGCAGCAGAACCAGATACGTTACCGGATAGGTCACCAACAATAGGGCTAGTCACTGTTAATCCAGTCAATATTCCTACGCTTGTGATATTTGGTTGGGCAGCAGTAGTAACTGTCGCAGCAGAACCAGATACGTTACCCGATACGTCACCTACAATAGGGCTAGTCACTGTTAATCCAGTCAATATTCCTACGCTTGTAATGGCAGGTTGGGCGGCAACTGTAACTGTGGCAGCAGAACCAGATACGTTACCCGATACGTCACCTGTTAAATTACCTTCAATGTTGGCAACCAATGTTCCAGTGTTAATTGTTAAATTACCAGTTGCATTACTAGTTGCATCTGTTAATCCCATAGTAAATTTACTTGCACTATGGTCCCAACCCATGAACGCTCGGTTAGCACCACGTTCAATTAAAATACCAGCATCATTTGCAGCAGTTGTTGTACCTTTAGACAACATGATCATATTGTCACTTACATCCACATTTGCGGTATTAATCGTCGTTGTTGTACCATTGACGGTTAGATCACCAGTTACCACTAGGCTTCCACCAACATTTGCGCTTCCTGCGATTCCAACACCCCCTGAAACGACCAATGCCCCGGTAGACGTTGTTGTTGATGCAGTCGCATTAGTGATGGATGTTATACCACTAACTGCTAATGTGCTAGAAAGCGCCGCGGCACCGGTGGCAGTGATCGCTCCGGCCGTTATTGATTGTCCGGATGCATCGATTGCGCCAGTCGTTTTCATTCCAACGCCGGTGATTAATCCGCTGGATGTGATTGCACCGGACGCGATTGTTTGACCGGTTGCAGTAATAGCACCAGTGGTTGTTAATCCAACACCACTAATTAATCCGCTAGATGTGATGGCACCAGACGCGATTGTTTGACCAGTTGCAGTAATAGCACCAGTTGTGGTTAATCCAACACCACTAATTAATCCGCTAGATGTGATTGTTCCGGACGCATCGATTGCACCTGATGTGATTGTTTGACCGGTTGCAGTAATAGCACCAGTGGTTGTTAATCCAACACCACTAATTAATCCGCTGGATGTGATTGCACCGGACGCGATTGTTTGACCAGTTGCAGTAATAGCACCAGTGGTTGTTAATCCAACACCACTAATTAATCCGCTAGATGTGATGGCACCGGACGCGATTGTTTGACCGGTTGCAGTAATAGCACCAGTGGTTGTTAATCCAACACCACTAATTAATCCGCTAGATGTGATGGCACCAGACGCATCGATTGCACCTGATGTGATTGTTTGACCGGTTGCAGTAATAGCACCAGTGGTTGTTAATCCAACACTACTAATTAATCCGCTAGATGTGATGGCACCGGACGCGATTGTTTGACCGGTTGCAGTAATAGCACCGGTGGTTGTTAATCCAACACCACTAATTAATCCGCTAGATGTGATTGCTCCGGACGCGATTGTTTGACCAGTTGCAGTAATAGCACCAGTGGTTGTTAATCCAACACCAGTGATTAATCCACTAGATGTGATTGCACCGGACGCGATTGTTTGACCAGTTGCAGTAATAGCACCAGTAGTTGTTAATCCAACACCACTAATTAATCCGCTAGATGTGATGGCACCAGACGCGATTGTTTGACCGGTTGCAGTAATAGAACCAGTTGTGGTTAATCCAACGCCAGTGATTAATCCTCTAGATGTGATAGCTCCAGATGCATCAATTGCACCAGATACAGCTAATCCAGTCAATATTCCAACACTTGTGATATTTGGCTGTGATGCAGTTTGAATAGTACCAGTTAAGTTACCCTCAATATTTGCAACCAATGTTCCAGTGTTAATTGTTAAATTACCAGTTGCATTACTAGTTGCAGTTGTTGATCCCATGGTAAATTTACTTGCACTCTGGTCCCAACCCATAAACGCTCGTTCCGTACCAAGTTCAATTAAAATACCAGCATCATTTGCCGCAGTTGTTGTACCTTTAGATAACATGATCATGTTGTCGCTTACATCCAAATTTGCAGTGTTAATTGTCGTGGTCGTACCATTCACTGTTAGATCTCCGGTTACCACTAAGTTTTGACCGATATTTGCATTTCCGGCAATTCCAACACCACCTGCTACGACCAATGCACCAGTAGATGTTGTGGTTGACACAGTTGTCGCGTTGATGGATGTTATTCCACTAACCGCCAATGTGCTAGAAAGTGTGGCTGCACCAGCAACAGTGACTGTGTTACCGAGTGTGGCTGCACCAGACAGGGTAGATGTTCCACTAACCGCTAATGTGCTAGAAAGAGTTGCTGCACCAGCAACAGTGACTGTGTTACCGAGTGTGGCTGCTCCGGATAGCGTAGATGTTCCACCAACCGCTAATGTGCTAGAAAGAGTTGCTGCACCAGTCACTGCGATCGTGTTACCGAAGGTTGATGCACCTGTGTGTGCGGATGTTCCGCTAACGGCCAATGTGCTATACAGTTCAGTTGCACCCCCGACCGCCAATTTGAAGTTCATCGAAACATCACCAGTATCCTTAATTCGCATGCGCTCAACTGCGCTATTTGCGGATAAATCGCCAGCAGGAGCAGTAAAAAACATTAACTCATTGTTCGATGAATCCGCATTAGTATACGAGGCCAATATCTTAGTGTTTTGCGCAACGTTGATCACACCTCCCAAAGATCCCCATGAATTACCTGGGCCATAACCTTCGAACTGATGATTATCGGTATTATAACGAATATAACCGCCGTGAGCAGATTCTGACGAAGTAGTCGGGCGTTCGCCGGTTGTACCATGAGGAATACGAATGGCATCGCTATAACTAATATCCAACGCAACTATTGGGCTAGGTTTACCAATAGCAACTTTGCCGCGAATATCAACATTTGCATTTAATGACACGTCACCTGTAACGCGCAACTTGCTATTCATCGCAACATCTCCATATGCAATTGTCTTTTGTTTCAACTCTGCATCTTTATCTAATATGAAGGCCGTTCCACTTGGTACCCTTACGGTTTCGTTACCAGTATTCACCTGTAAATAAGGTGTGTATGAAGCATTATTTCCATCAAATAAATATGTGTAACCACCATTACCACTTACAACAGCGGATGTAAATGTGCTTGTTGGTATATTGGCGCCCAGACCATCATTTATAGAAATAGCAGTTCCGGAATTAATGGATTTTTTAATTTTTCCACTATTAGCCGTTGTCAAATAGATATATTCACCATCAATATTTGGAATAATCCCATATGTGTATGTGACACTTGTGTATCCGTTAGATTGCGCATATTCGGTCCAGCTGCCACCTTGATCTTTTGAAATATATAAACCGGTGGTCGTGGTAATACCAAATATAGTTCCTTCGTTATTGATGAAAGAATCGGTAACATTCGCCAAAACCATGTTTGCATGTTTGGTCGAAGTTTTGTCAGACCATGTGCCATTATATAGTGTGGCACCACTTGGATCTGTAACATATAGATACGTATCAGTGATTGCCATACACCATCTACCTGTGCCGTTAGATGCAATAGACTTCCAATTGTTAAGTTGTTGGTTTATGTAAATTGGATTTGTAGTGACCGCAACTAATTGACCACTATCTGTCGATACATATAAGTTACTGTTGGATCCACCTACAAATAGATATTTTCCTGTACCGGATATTGCTAATGCGGTAATATTAGAACTGGCGTTGAGTTGTAATGTAGAAATTTCGTTAAATGAAAGACCATAGTTTACGGAATAAGATAGTGTTTTGTTACCACCTAATGCGATATACTTACCCGTAAAATCCATCGATATTTTGTTATTCACATTCACATCGTTGCTGTATATAGTGGGAATTGTTTTAGGTTCGAAATTTGCACCATAGTTAATTGAACGATATATGTTTGTCGATGCATCACTGTTGTAGATAATTTGATATTGACCGGTTTCGGATATTGCTCCACCTAACCATTTTTTAGAAGGCAATCCGGAAATGGAAGTGTTCATTTGAACCCAGTCACTGCTTACGTCAATAGCAACACCCGACAATTTACTGGCAATGGCAACATCGCTGTATGTTACAAATGAGAGCATATCGTTAATTTTGGGCACTGTTAAATTTCCATTCATATTGGTATCCTTGCTAATTGTAACATTCCCGTCAATAACCGCATCATTACCAATAGATGCTGTACCGAGAACCGAAATATTTTGTCTGAATGTTGCCAGTTCGGTGACACTGAGGGTCTTTTCCATGAACACTGCGCCAGTCAGTGCAGTTGTTTGACTACTACTACCAATTATAGCACTTGCTGGAATAGACTCGGCAGTAAAGTTAACCAAACTGACATCAATTATAGGAGTTGCACTGCTACTCATCACTCGGTTCGCATTCAGCAAAATAGTGAGGTTTGTTTTTTGTCCATCCGCACCTAATACAATTTGGTTTGATTGAGTAATGGTTGCACCTGCACCAATGGCGGTTGATCCTTGGTAAGCAGTTACCGATGAATTAACACCCGTATCTGCGCCTAAAAATGTCATCGAACTGCCGAGTGCATTGTTTTTACCAGATTCCGCACCGATTGCCGTATTTGTGGTTGCAACCGTGCCGTTCGTATCGGATAATGCCTTGAAACCAACTGCAGTATTTCTATTTGAAATATTTGTCATAAGTGAAGCACTACCAATTGCTGTATTTTCTGTTCCTGCAGTTAATGCAGAAAGTGCATTTCTTCCAACGGCAGTATTATTATTCGCGCTTACAGTTGGTAATGCGTTCAAACCAAATGCGGTATTTGATGAAATATCGTTGTTACCTCTACCCATAATAATTCCATTTACGCGAATATCACGTGCAATATATAGGCTGGAATTCATGGAAACATCACCGGTCATGATCGATGTTCCAGCAACGGCCAATGTGCTAGAAAGAGCAGCATGACCAGCAACAGTGACGGTGTTACCTAAGGTGGCGGCACCAGTTAATGTTGATGTTCCGGTGACTGCCAATGTGCTGGAAAGAGCAGCATGTCCGGCAACAGTCACGGTATTACCGAGGGTGGCGGCACCGGATAAGGTAGATGTTCCAGCAACGGCCAATGTGCTGGAAAGCGCGGCATGACCAGCAACAGTCACTGTATTACCGAGAGTCGCGGCACCGGTTAATGTTGATGTTCCAGTAACGGCCAATGTGCTGGAAAGCGCGGCATGACCGGCAACCGTAACGGTGTTACCGAGGGTGGCGGCACCTGTTAATGTTGATGTTCCAGTTACCGCTAATGTACTTGAAAGTGTGGCCGCTCCCGTAACAGTTGCGGTTCCAGTAACAGCCAATGTGCTAGAAAGCGCGGCATGACCGGCAACCGTGACGGTGTTACCGAGGGTGGCAGCACCGGTTAATGTTGATGTTCCATTAACGGCCAATGTGCTGGAAAGCGCGGCATGACCGGCAACCGTTACGGTGTTACCGAGGGTGGCAGCACCGGTTAATGTTGATGTTCCATTAACGGCCAATGTGCTAGAAAGCGCTGCATGACCTGCAACAGTGACTGTGTTACCGAGGGTGGCAGCACCGGTTAATGTCGATGTTCCAGTCACCGCTAATGTGCTAGAAAGCGCGGCATGACCTGCAACATTGACTGTGTTGCCGAGGGTGGCAGCACCGGTTAATGTTGATGTTCCTGTAACAGCCAATGTGCTGGAAAGCGCTGCATGACCTGCAACATTGACTGTGTTGCCGAGGGTGGCAGCACCGGTTAATGTCGATGTTCCTGTTACAGCTACTGATGTCAATGTACCGACGCTTGTGATATTTGGTTGTGATGCAGTTTGGATAGTACCAGTTAAGTTACCTTCAATATTGGCAACTAATGTTCCAGTGTTAATTGTTAAGTTACCAGTTGCATTACTGCTGGCATCTGTTAATCCCATAGTAAATTTACTTGCACTATGGTCCCAACCCATAAACGCTCGGTTAGCACCGCGTTCAATTAAAATACCAGCATCATTTGCAGGAGTTGTTGTGCCCTTAGATAACATAATCATGTTGTCGCTTACATCAACATTTGCGGTATTAATAGTCGTAGTTGTGCCATTCACAGTTAGATCTCCAGTTACTACTAAGTTTTGGCCGATATTTGCATTTCCGGCAATTCCAACACCACCTGCAACGACCAATGCTCCATTGGCTGCCGCAGTTGAGACGGTTGTTGCATTGATGGTTGTTATTCCAGTAACTGCTAATGTGCTAGAAAGCGCTGCATGACCGGCAACAGTGACTGTGTTACCGAGTGTGGCTGCTCCGGACAAGGTAGATGTTCCACTAACCGCCAATGTGCTAGAAAGCGCTGCATGACCGGCAACAGTGACTGTGTTACCGAGTGTGGCTGCTCCGGACAATGTAGATGTTCCACTAACCGCCAATGTGCTAGAAAGAGTTGCAGCACCCGATAAGGTAGATGTACCGGTAACCGCCAATGTGCTAGAAAGCACGGCATGACCAGCAACTGTGACTGTGTTGCCGAGTGTGGCTGCTCCGGACAATGTAGATGTTCCACCAACCGCCAATGTGCTAGAAAGAGTTGCTGCACCAGTCACTGCGATCGTGTTACCGAAGGTTGATGCACCTGTGTGTGCGGATGTTCCACTAACCGCTAATGTGCTGGAAAGCGCGGCATGACCAGCAACTGTTACTGTGTTACCGAGCGTGGCTGCACCAGATAATGTAGATGTTCCGGTAACAGCTAATGTGCTAGAAAGTGTCGCATGACCTGCAACAGTTACTGTGTTGCCGAGTGTGGCTGCTCCTGACAATGTAGATGTTCCGTTAACCGCTAATGTGCTAGAAAGTGTGGCGGCACCACTCACCGCGATCGTATTACCGAATGTTGATGCACCTGTGTGTGCGGATGTTCCACTGACAGCCAATGTGCTGGAAAGCGCGGCATGACCAGCAACAGTGACTGTGTTGCCGAGGGTGGCTGCTCCGGACATCGTAGATGTTCCGTTAACAGCTAATGTGCTAGAAAGAGTTGCAGCACCAGTCACCGCGATCGTGTTACCGAATGTTGATGCACCTGTGTGTGCGGATGTTCCACTAACCGATAATGTGCTAGAAAGTGCTACATGACCTGCAACAGTGACTGTATTACCGAGGGTGGCAGCACCAGATAATGTAGATGTTCCGTTAACAGCTAATGTGCTAGAAAGTGTGGCGGCACCAGATAACGTCGATGTTCCACTAACTGCTAATGTGCTAGAAAGTGCTGCATGACCTGCAACAGTAACATCCCCGGTTGTATTCAATGAACCAGTTAATTTTACTCTAGCTATACTATCAATATTAAATTGAACACTAGAGGTTGTAGATACAGTGCTAGTTTGATTAGTGTCTTTATATTGACCATTTATTACCCATTGTCCAATACCTGCAGCTGCAATGTTATAATCCGTTCCACTTCGTCCGGCAGCACTAGTACCGTGTATATTTTCAATAACAACTCTATATCTTGTATAGTCATTAGTTGTGGTAGAATACCCTGTTACTTTACGATACCCTATATTACTTGGTGTTCCTTGAGTAATTTCACTTGTGTTAGTAGAAATTGTATACAGATTTGTTAATTGTTTAACTCCGTTATTTGCAGATAAATATAAATCATTTACTTTCTGTATAGGATCCCATGTAGTACCATTATTTGAACCAACAATGTAATAATTTTTTGGTAACTTATCGTTTAGTGACGGCCCAGACGCTTCTCCATATGTCATAAACTGATATTGAGTTAATTTATATGCAGTATTTGATTGAATTTCCAAATAATCACCTGAAATCGCGCCGATACCATTAGTAATGGTAGTCGTTAAACCTGCAGAATAATTACCGGTTGCTTGATTATAAGTTGAATTTGCACCTAACCAACCGCTATTATTCACAACACTGTTAAATGCGGTATAATATCCATAAAAATTATTATTCCCCAATGTGGTTCCACCAGTTGCATTCCAATTGATAGTTATACCAGATGTGGTTGACCATCCACCGGTTGCTGTACTACCTAGTGGACTTGGTATATCAACATATTTATAGTTTAATGTTTCTGTAACGGAATTATTCATGAATAGTTTATCATTAATATTCATAGAACCATCAACAACCATTTGTTTTTTTACATATAAATTGTTATTGAATGAAACATCGCCGGTAACTGCTAATGTGCTAGAAAGTGTTGCAGCACCAGTCACTGCGATCGTGTTACCGAATGTTGATGCGCCTGTGTGTGCAGATGTTCCACTAACCGCCAATGTGCTAGAAAGTGCTGCATGACCAGCAACTGTGACTGTGTTACCGAGGGTGGCGGCACCAGATAAGGTCGATGTTCCAGTAACTGCTAATGTGCTAGAAAGTGTGGCTGCACCAGTTACTGCGATCGTGTTACCGAATGTCGATGCGCCTGTGTGAGATGATGTCCCAGTAACAGCTAATGTGCTAGAAAGCGCGGCGTGACCTGCAACAGTAACTGTATTGCCGAGGGTGGCGGCACCAGATAAGTTTGATGTCCCAGTAACAGCTAATGTGCTAGAAAGCGCGGCGTGACCTGCAACAGTGACTGTATTGCCGAGGGTGGCGGCACCAGATAATGTCGATGTTCCGTTAACAGCTAATGTGCTAGAAAGAGTTGCAGCACCAGTCACTGCGATCGTGTTACCAAATGTTGATGCACCTGTATGAGATGATGTACCTGTAACTGCTAATGTGCTAGAAAGCGCGGCATGACCTGCAACAGTGACTGTATTACCGAGGGTGGCGGCACCAGATAACGTCGATGTTCCAGTAACTGCTAATCCGGTCAAAGTTCCTACAGTAGTAATATTTGGCTGTGATGCAGTTTGGATAGTACCAGTTAAGTTACCTTCAATGTTTGCAACTAATGTTCCGGGTGTAACAGTTAGGTTACCAGTTGCACTACTATTTGCAGCGGTTGCTCCCATTTTGAACTTACCATCACTTTCATTCCAACCCATGAATGCTCTGTTGGCACCACGTTCAATTAAAATACCACCATCATTTACTGCAGACGTTGTACCCTTAGATAACATTATGATATTGTCGCTTACATCTACATTTGTGGTGTTGATAGTCGTAATTGTTCCATTAATAGTTAAATCTCCGGCGACTGATAGGCTTCCGCTAACATTTGCATTTCCGCCAATTCCAACACCACCTGAAACAACCAATGCGCCGGTTGATGCCGTTGTCGATACGGTTGTCGCGGTGATTTTCGTTATTCCAGTTACATCTAATGTACTAGAAAGGGTGGCAGCACCTGCAACATTCACTGTGTTACCGAGTGTGGCTGCACCAGATAATGTAGATGTTCCAGTAACAGCTAATGTGCTAGAAAGCGCGGCATGACCAGCAACAGTCATTGTGTTGCCAAGGGTGGCGGCACCAGATAGGGTTGATGTTCCTGTAACTGCTAATGTGCTAGAAAGTGTGGCGGCACCAGTAACGGTTGCCGTACCGGTAACCGCTAATGTGCTAGAAAGCACGGCAGCACCAGCAACAGTCACTGTGTTACCTAGGGTGGCAGCACCAGATAAAGTAGATGTTCCAGTAACAGCTAATGTGCTAGAAAGGGTAGCAGCACCAGCAACAGTCACCGTATTACCGAGTGTGGCAGCACCAGATAAAGTAGATGTTCCAGTAACAGCTAATGTGCTAGAAAGGGTAGCAGCACCAGCAACAGTCACTGTGTTACCGAGTGTGGCAGCACCAGATAAAGTAGATGTTCCTGTAACCGCTAATGTGCTAGACAGGGTAGCAGCACCAGAGACACCGACTGTATTGCTGAATGTTGAAGCCCCGGTGTGACTAGATGTTCCAGTAACAGCCAATGTGCTGGAAAGCACGGCAGCACCAGCAACAGTCACTGTGTTACCGAGTGTGGCAGCACCAGATAAAGTAGATGTTCCAGTAACCGCTAATGTGCTAGACAGGGTAGCAGCACCAGAGACACCGACTGTATTGCTGAATGTTGAAGCGCCGGTGTGACTAGATGTTCCTGTAACTGCTAATGTGCTGGAAAGCACGGCAGCACCAGCAACAGTCACTGTGTTACCGAGTGTGGCAGCACCAGATAAAGTAGATGTTCCATTAACCGCTAATGTGCTAGACAGGGTAGCAGCACCAGAGACACCGACTGTATTGCTGAATGTTGAAGCCCCGGTGTGACTAGATGTTCCTGTAACTGCTAATGTGCTAGAAAGCACGGCAGCACCAGCAACAGTCACCGTATTACCGAGAGTGGCAGCACCAGATAAAGTAGATGTTCCTGTAACCGCTAATGTGCTAGAAAGGGTAGCAGCACCAGAGACACCGACTGTATTGCTGAATGTTGAAGCGCCGGTGTGACTAGATGTTCCAGTAACCGCTAATGTGCTGGAAAGCACGGCAGCACCAGCAACAGTCACCGTATTACCGAGAGTGGCAGCACCAGATAAAGTAGATGTTCCAGTAACCGCTAATGTGCTAGACAGGGTAGCAGCACCAGAGACACCGACTGTATTGCTGAATGTAGCGGCACCTGTATGGGATGATGTTCCAGTAACAGCTAATGTGCTAGAAAGCGCGGCATGACCGGCAACAGTGACCGTATTACCGAGG
>Ga0315907_10002146_pt1 | contig 25460 bp, 12 predicted proteins | sample LakEriMetagenome_3_FD_203525 | JGI IMG/M metagenome (GOLD analysis project Ga0315907, IMG submission 203525) | Freshwater fungal communities from buoy surface, Lake Erie, Ohio, United States - Buoy 12 MA123 | ecosystem: Environmental > Aquatic > Freshwater > Lake > Lake biofilm | place: USA...
TAACCCAGTTGGATTTCCTAATCAATTTGCAACAGACAAAGAGAAGGAATCATACGAATACGGGCTTCAGATAGGGCAGGCAATTTCTTACGAATGGTTCAAAAAAGATGGACAGCGTTGTAGATTCTATGATCAGTGGGGAGACTTTCATAAGCTTAGGCTTTACGCTAGGGGAGAGCAATCTGTAGCAAAATATAAGAACGAGATCTCTGTTGACGGAGACCTTAGTCACCTTAACTTAGACTGGACGCCAGTCCCAATTATACCAAAGTTTGTCGATATCGTTGTGAACGGTATGAGCGACAGACTCTTTAACGTTAAGGCATACGCACAGGATGCGATGTCTATAGACAAGAGATTCAAGTTCCAGGACAACATCCAGGCAGACATGGTCTCAAAGGATGTGCTACTTCAGGTCAAGGATCAGTTCGGTGTAGACGCATTTGACACTCCAGTTGAGGAGTTGCCAGGTACAGACGAGGAACTGTCATTGTATATGCAGTTAAACTACAAGCCAGCGATCGAGATAGCTGAGGAGGAGGCGATAAATACAATATTTGCAGAGAACCACTACGACGACACCAGAAGACGTGTAGACTACGACATCACTACAATTGGTATAGGTATTGTAAAGAATATGTTCTTGCCAGGTACTGGAGTTAAGATAGAGTACGTAGATCCTGCAAACGTGGTGTACAGCTACACAGAGGATAGACACTTCAAGGACTGCTTCTACTGGGGAGAGATCAAGACTGTTCACATGACTGAGCTTGTTAAGATCGATCCTTCACTCACAAACGAGCAACTGGATGAGATATCTAAGTACAGCCAGTCTTGGTACAACTACTATAACACGGCTCAGTTCTATCAGAACACGATGTTCAATAGAGATACAGCCACACTACTATACTTCAACTACAAGACCACCAAGAGGATGGTCTATAAGAAGAAGGTTCTAGACAACGGAAACGTAAAGGTCATTCAGAAGGACGATACGTTCAATCCTCCAAAGGAGATGATGGACGAGGGAAGATTCGAGGTGATGGAGAAGACCATAGATGTATGGTACGATGGTGTAATGGTGATGGGAACAAACATTATGTTGAAGTGGGAGCTTGCCAAGAACATGGTTAGACCTAAGTCTGCATCTCAGCACGCGTACCCAAACTATGCAGCAGTTGCACCAAGAATGTACAAGGGTAACATAGAGTCTTTGGTTAGACGTATGGTACCATTTGCTGACATGATTCAGATCACACACTTGAAGCTTCAGCAGGTACTTGCTAAGGTTGTTCCTGACGGGGTGTTTATCGATGCTGATGGACTTAATGAGGTTGACTTGGGTACAGGTGCAGCATACAATCCAGAGGATGCCCTCAGATTATACTTCCAGACTGGTAGTGTTATTGGTAGGAGCTACACTCAGGACGGTGAGTTCAACAACGCACGTGTGCCGATTCAAGAGCTCAACTCAAACAGCGGTCAGGGTAAGATAGCAAGTCTCATAGGAAGCTACAACCACTACCTTGGAATGATTAGGGACGTGACTGGACTTAACGAGGCTAGGGACGGAAGTATGCCAGATCCAAACTCTTTGGTTGGTGTACAGAAGCTTGCAGCATTAAACTCGAACACGGCCACAAGACACATCTTGGATGGCTCATTGTACCTGACAAGAACACTTGCAGAGTCTCTATCTCTAAGGATAGCTGACATACTTGAGTACTCTGACTTTAAGGAGCAGTTCACTATGCAGATAGGTAAGTACAACGTGGCTATACTTGAAGAAATTAAGGATCTATACCTTTACGACTTCGGTATCTTTATAGAGGTTACACCAGATGAGCAGGAAAAGGCACAGTTAGAGCAAAACATTCAGGTTGCACTATCTCGTGACGCTATATACCTTGAGGATGCTATAGACATCAGAGAGATGAAGAACCTTAAGTTGGCTAACCAGTTGCTTAAGCTTAAGAGAAAGAAAAAAGAAGAGGCGATACAAAAGAACGAGCAGGCCAAGCAGGAGATGCAGGGTCAGATGCAGATGCAGTCACAACAGATGGCGGCACAGACTGCAATGCAGAATATACAGGCAGAGGCTCAGGCCAAGATGCAGATCAAGCAGGCAGAGACAGCCTTCGATATAGAGAAGATGAGAAGCCAGGCAGAGTTGAAGAAGCAGCTGATGGAGCTTGAGTTCCAGATGCAGTCTCAGTTAAAGGGTATGGAGCTTCAGACAATTAAAGAGAAGGATGACATGAAGGAGAAGGCTAAGGACAAGCGTATAAGCATACAGAACACACAGCAATCAAAATTGATAGAGCAGCGCAAGAACAACCTTCCTCCAGTCAACTTCGAGTCAAATGAGGACTCGCTTGATGGATTTGATTTGGCAGAATTTGAGCCTAGATAACACTAAAACAGGTATATAATTAATTAATAACTTTGCAAAATGAAAAAAACAGCAACAAAAAAAATGACGATGTCTACTAAACCAATGGCAAAAAAACCAATGGCAAATAAGTCAATGTCTATGAAAAAAGGTAAGTGTTAATATAACACTTCAGTAAAAATTAAATAAATCAAATCAAATGGAAAATTTTACAGTAAGAGACTTGGGAGAGTCTGAACAAAAGTCCGTACAAGAAATTGAACAACAACTTTTGGACAAGCACGAGGAGACTCTAAGACAACAGGATGAGGCTCAGTCGCTACAGCAAGAGATTGAGGTAGAGCCTGAGTATCCAAAGGAGACATCACTAGGTGATGAAGACGTTCTTTCATATATTAAGACACGGTATAATAAGGAGGTGAACTCTATCGAGGACTTGTTTCAGGCAAGAGAAGATAGAGAGGAGCTTCCAGAAGATGTTTCGGCATACTTCAAATTCAAGAAGGAGACTGGTAGAGGTATCGAGGATTTTGTTAAGTTAAACAAGAACTTCGATGACATGGAGCCAGATACCTTATTGGCTGAGTACTACTCGTTGACAGAGGAGGATCTAGACAAGGACGACATCGCATACATGATGGAGGACAAGTTTTCCTACGACGAGGACTTTGATGACGCAAAGGAAATCAAGAAGAAGGAACTAGCCAAGAAGAAAGAGCTTGCTAAGGCAAAGAAATATTTCGATCAAATGAAAGAGACGTACAGAACTCCTCTTGAGTCAAAAGGAGGTCTAGTCAACGAGCAGGAGGTTGAGCAGTACAATGCCTACAAGAAATATGTTCAAGATTCGCATTCGTATCAGGAAGAGGCTTTAAAAAAATCTGAATACTTTCAGAAGAAGACGGATGAACTTTTTACCAATGATTTCAAAGGTTTTGATTTCGAGGTTGGTGATAAGAAGTATACGTTCTTGCCAGATAATCCAAGCGAGATGAAGAAGAACCAGTCGAATGTAAATAACTTCATAATGAAGTTCTTAGATAGCGACGGTTTGATCTCTGATCCAGTGGGTTACCACAAGTCTTTAGCTACGGCAATGAATCCAGACAAGATTGCAAAATTCTTCTACGAGCAAGGCAAGTCCGATGCTCTGTTGGACAACGACAGGAAAATTAAGAACATAGACATGGAGGTTCGAAATGCTCCTCAGTCTATCAGCAACTCTGGTTTTAGAGCAGTGGCGGTTGACAACGATAGTGGTCGCGGACTAAAGATTAGAAGTAATAAAAAATAACAATTAAAAAAACAAAAACAAAATGGGAGTTTTAAGTACACCAGGTTTTGACTTACAGCCATCTGCTGAGAAGAAAACCTTATCAACAAATTACATTACAAACTTTGATTTCTTGAATCAGTATCTTCCTGATACTTACGAGAAAGAGTTTGAGCGTTATGGTAACCGTTCAGTTGCATCTTTCTTAAGAGCAGTTGGAGCAGAGATGCCATCTAACTCTGACCTTATCAAATGGGCAGAGCAAGGACGTTTGCATACTAAGTATGTAGACTGCGAGAGTGGAGATGCTGTTAATTCAGATACAGCTACAATCACTGTTAACGACACATTGGTTCCTGGAAATGGCGGTATCGCTTTCCGAGTTGGACAGACAGTTATGTTGTCATCTAACGCTAATGCTGCTTTGTCAAACAAGGCTATCATTACATCTGTTGACTACACTGCTGGTACATTCGACGTAGCTTACTACGAGGCTGGTGGTCAATCATTTGCTTTAGGAGCTGCTGTTACAGCATTCGTTTACGGTTCTGAGTTCAGAAAAGGAACATCTGGAATGGAAGAATCTTTAGAAGCTGATGACGCTATCTTCGAGAACAGCCCAATCATCATCAAAGACAAGTACGCAGTATCTGGATCAGATATGGCTCAGATCGGATGGATTGAGGTTACTACCGAGAATGGTGCTACAGGTTTCTTATGGTACATCAAGTCAGAGCACGAGACTCGTTTGCGTTTCGAGGACTACTTGGAGATGGCAATGATCGAGGCTGTACCTGCTGAGGCTGGTTCTGGAGCTATTGCTACTACTGGAGAAGTTGGAAACAAAGGATCTGAAGGTTTATTCTACGTTGTTAACAACCGTGGTAACGTTTGGTCTGGTGGTAACCCAACTACATTGGCTGACTTCGACGCTATCATCCAACGTTTAGACAAACAAGGAGCTATCGACGAGAACGTATTGTTCATCAACCGTCAGTTCTCTTTCGACATCGACGATATGTTGGCATCACAAAACTCTTACGGAGCTAATGGTACATCATACGGTTTGTTTGATAACGACAAGGACATGGCCTTGAACTTAGGTTTCTCAGGATTCCGTAGAGGTTATGATTTCTACAAGACTGACTGGAAGTACTTAAACGACGCTGCTTTACGTGGTGGAATCGTTGGTGGTGCTATCAATGGTGTGTTAGTTCCTGCTGGATCTACTACAGTTTACGATCAAGTTTTAGGTAAAAACGCTAAACGTCCGTTCTTACACGTTCGTTACCGTGCATCTGAGACTGAAGACAGACGTTACAAAACTTGGATTACTGGTTCTGCTGGTGGTGCTTCTAACTCTAGCTTAGATGCTATGGAAGTTCACTTCTTATCAGAGAGAGCTTTATGTACTTTAGGTGCTAATAACTTCTTCATCTTCAAAGGATAAGAATAGTTGAAATATCACAGAGCCTCATCAGTGAGGCTCTGTATATTTTTTTTATAAATAAATTTTAAATCATATCAAATGAAAGCAAATGCTACACCAACGGACAAGATCTATGTCCTAAAGAGTAAGAGTAAGCCACTATCCTTTATGTTGGCTTCAAGAAATTCAAGTCGTTACCCGTTATTCTACTTTGACGGAAAGACAAACAGAGCGTTAAGATACGCAAGAAACCAGAAATCACCCTTCGAGGATGAGCAGGACGGAAACTTTATTTTAGAACCAATAGTATTTACAGATGGTGCTCTTTCTGTTCCTCAGAATAATCCTGTACTTCAGGAGTTCTTATCGTTACACCCAGATAATGGGAATGTTTTCGAGGAGGTAAACATTGAAAAGGACGCAACGTCTGAGGTTGATAGACTATCAAATGAGTTAGATGCACAGATCACAGCAAGGGATTTAAGCTTAGATATGCTTGAGTCTGTGGCCAGGGTATTGCTTGGATCTAAGATCGATAGAATGTCTACATCTGAACTTAAGAGAGATGTCTTGGTGTACGCCAAGAAGAATCCTATCACGTTCTTAGAGATGTTGAACGATCCTATGCTTCAGTTGCAGAATACCTGCGCTAAGTTCTTCGAGAATGATTTGTTGAGACTGAAGAACAAGGGTAGAGATATCTACTTCAATCTCCCACAAAATAAGAAAAAATTATTGACCGTTCCTTATGGAGAGGACAGTAACTACATATTGGCATCTTATCTACAGACGGACGAGGGTATCGAGGTACTTCGACTGTTAGAGAATAAGTTGCAGTAGCGTTCATTATATTTGAACGTTCACGAAAACGTGAACAAGAAGCACTTCTGAACGGAGTGCTTTTTTTTTGCTATCTTTGTAAAAAGTTTTTGAGCATGATAAATTCGGTGAGATCTACCGTAATGTCTGTGGCTAACAAGAATAACTTTGGGTATATTACACCTGAGGACTTCAACTTGTACGCTAAACAGGCTCAGTTAGATATATTTGAGGATTACTTCTACCAGTACAACAACTGGATAATTAGACAAAACAATAGAGCTTCAAATAGTTCTTACGCAAATATCGTTAAGAACTTAGAGGAGGTAATAGAGACTTTCTCTAGTACGGTTGCACTTACGTATTCCGCAGGTGAGTTCGCTCTTCCTAGCGACTATTACTACCTAAATACGATACGATACAACAACACAAAGGAGGTAGGAAAGGTTTCTCAGAACAAGGTATTGAACCTTCTGTCATCTAACCTGACGTCACCTTCTGTGCTTTACCCTTCGTACACGCTTGAGGGTGATAGTATAACGGTGTACCCAAGCACGATACAGACAAACATAAAGGCTCAGTACATCAGGGTACCAGCTGATCCTAAGTGGACATACATATCTTTGTCTGGAGGAGAGCCTGTGTTTTTTCAGAACGCAACTGACTACCAAGACTTTGAGCTTCCATACACTGACGAGCCTCTTTTGGTGGCTAAGATACTACAGTACGCGGGTATGTCTATAAGAGAGGGTGACCTATACACGTTCGGGAACCAAGAGGAAATGAAAAATAAACAACAAGAAGGATAATGGCATACTTAACAGGATACCAATACTACGAGAACTCAGGAGCGACTAACGAGTCTGAGAACTGGGGATCGTACCAGTACGTCTCTCTACAGGACATAGTGAATAACTTTATGTTGATGTACGTCGGGAACGACAAGCTTATAAATAACGTCAACGTGTACGACGTTCTGTTTTACGCAAAGAGAGCAATTCAGGAGATAAACTACGACGCGCTTAAGGAGATTAAGGTACTTGAGTTCAGTATATGCGACGACTTAAAATTTGTCCTACCAAACAACTACGTTAACTATGTCAGAATCTCTTTGTACAAGGATGGAGTTCTTAGACCGCTTACAGAAAATATTCAGACGAATTATAGTAACAGTTACCTTCAAGACAATAACTGTCGTGTACTATTTGATCAGGATGGAAATGTACTTGAGGGGACCTCTATCATTGATTATGACAGGATAACGGACAAGCAGAAGACTATGTACCTCGGCAGTGGACCGTTCAGTGGATCTGAGGGTTACTGCTACAACGACTCATGGTACTTCGAGTATAACATCGGTGCGAGGTTTGGTCTAAACACGGAGACTGCAAACACAAACCCTACGTACAGAATAGACAAGAAGTCTGGGGTTATAAACTTTAGCTCTGGTATGGCTAACGAGCTGTGTATACTTGAGTACATATCTGATGGTATGGAGAACGGAGACGACTCTTTGATCACGGTGAATAAACTAATCGAGGAGTTCATGTACGCATACATCAAGTACGCTATACTAAATGGAAAGGTAAACATACAAGAGTACGTTGTACAGAGAGCCAAGAAGGACAAGACAGCCCTTCTAAGAAACGCAAAGATAAGATTGAGTAATATTCACCCAGGTAGACTCTTGATGAACATGAGGGGCCGAGACAAATGGATTAAATAGTATGGCAAACACTGCTAGTCAAAACTTTATAGCTGGGAAGATGAACAAGGACTATGATGAGAGAATACTTCCATCTGGTCAATACGTAGATGCGCTTAACATTAGGATGGGATCTACTGAGAACAATAGTATCGGTGCAGTAGAGAACACAAAGGGGAACGTAAAGTTGACCTCTCTAATGTATGACAACATACCTCTTTCTAATGAAGCTAAGTGTATTGGAGTGTACGAGGATGGAGGAACAGAGACTATATACTGGTTCGTTTGCGATCCAGGTAGAGGAGTAGATCTTGTTCTATCTTTTAACACAAGTAATAACGTACTTGTGTACCATGTCATATCTACTTCTGTACTTAACTTTAATCAGACGTACTTAATAAATGGTATAAATCTTATAGATGATCTTTTATTTTGGACTGATAATTACAATCCACCAAGAAGAATAAATATAAATTCAAACTACGCAAATCCTATAGCTGGTGTAGATCAGATAACAGAGGACGACATAAATGTTATCGTTGCTCCTCCAATAAACTCACCAACGCTATCAATGTTTGAGAAGTCTGGTGGTCAAAACTTTATGGACGATAAGTTCATATCTTTTGCCTATAGGTACAAGTACAAGGACGGTGAGTACAGTGCTTTGTCTCAGTTCAGCGACATTGCGTTCACACCTGGTGAGTTTGGTATAAACTACGAGACTTTTGAGAACAGCGGAATGTTTAATTCATACAACAGTGTCAACGTAAGTTTTAACACTGGTCCTAGCAACGTTGTCGGTATTGACTTGTGTTTTAAGTTGTCTGACTCAAACATTGTAAACGTAATAGATAAGTACGACAAGCACGACCAGGGATGGTTAGATAATGACATTGAGAGTATAAACTTTACAAACCAAAAGATATACACTGCCCTTACCGAGAGCGAGCTCCTAAGATTATTCGACAACGTACCAAGACTTGCCAAGACTCAGACTACCATGGGTAACCGAATATTTTACGGTAACTACGTAGACGGATACGACATCGACACAACAATTGACTATAAACTTACAAAAGTTTCAGAAAAAATTGGGTTTAGAGAGATTCCAGTTTCGTTGTTTTCTAGTAATTATTTAATAGAAGGTGTTGTTAGACCTATAACAAATTCAAAGATAAAGTTTGATCTAACAGGATGTGAATTAACAGAAGGAGCTAGGATAGGTTTGTCTATATTTATAGATCATAACTCATTTGAAGGAGATGACTCAAGCTATACTTCACCTTTAAATTTATTTAATGGAGGTATTTCATTTGTTTTGCCTCAAGACTACGCAAGCGTTAATGAACTTATTACATCAGACGCTTTTATAAATACTATAACAACACAACCTACACTGCCAATAGCAGATTGTGCAGATGGACTATCTCTTACAGATGACTTTAACTGCTACATAGAACCTAAGGCTGGATGGGATAAGGCTGGAACTGGAATAGATTCTTTAAATGAAGCATTTAAGATAAGTCAGGACAGTATTACTGATACATACTTCTATATACAATTATTAGCTGCAAAGTATTATGAAGAGTCAGACCCTTCAAATGTTGTGTACGAGTACTTCCAAGATAATGGATCAACTGCGTCTTATTCTAAGCTTGAATCATTTAAGAGCTTGCACAGTAACAGAGATTACGAAGTTGCGATAGTGTATATGGATAAGTATCTTAGAAGCTCTACCGCACTTGTTGCTAATAATAACACAGTATTTTTTAATGCAAATACATCAGATAATAAGAATAGTATAGACGTAACAATACCAGCAGGAGTTCTTGCTCCTTCTTGGGCAGACTACTATAAGTTTGTTATAAAACCGTCAAAGACAGAATATGAGATTATATACTCAAACATATACTACACAGACGGAGTTAGTAACACTACGTGGTTTCTTCTTGAAGGGAATAATGTTAGTAAGGTTAATGTTGGAGACTTCTTAATTGTAAAGGCAGACTCAAATGGACCTCTTACAAATCTTATACGTGTAAAGGTTCTAGATATAAAAGTACAGTTAGAGAATTTTTTATCTGGACCTGACGCTGAAGGAGTTATTGAGGTTCCAGGTGTATACATGCAGCTTAGAGCTTCTAATTTTTCAGCTGGTACTACAGATTCATCTTTTGTACACAGAGAAACAGAAATTCAAGCTGTATATCCAGTTGGAGCTATAGGTGGATTTACTGATCTTTCAGAAGAAAATCCAGATTACGATCCTTTAACTCCAGGTTCATTAGAGTATAGACCAATAGCTATACCAGCTGGTAGTAGAGTTAAGTTTAGATTTCACAATATAAGATATGGTGGTGATATTTTTAATTCAGGAGCTACGTATGAGTACACATTTGAGAAGCCTTTTATAGCAAATAGAAACTACAATAACATGTATGACTTTGTTATTGGAGAGAATATTTCTTTTGAAGATCCTTTTAGTAATATAGCATTTTATCAGTACCAAAATTTAGTAAACGTTACTTCTTTTAACTTTTTTACTCAATATTTTGAAAATATATTTCAATTTCAATACAACACTACAAATGGTCAAATGAAACTAATGTGGGGTAGTAATATACCTAATTTAGGAGGAAATAATAACAATGCTGATGGTTATATAGATATATCATTGGCTCCTGATAACATCATATTTGAGACAGAAGGTCTTGACTCTAATGGAGAGACGTTCTACGAGGGTAGTCAGTCCCTTAGAGTTGTGAATAGATTTCACGAGAGTAGCGACGGAACTTACCAGACAGAAAATACACCAGCACTTGTCAACCTAAACTTCTTCAACTGCTTCGCGTTTGGAAACGGTGCAGAGTGCTATAAGATTGGAGATAACTTGCTTGGTATGCCATTCTACTTAGGTTCAAGGGTTACTGCTGTATCTCAGGAGGACTTCAAGGAGGCTCATAGGTACGCAGATATGACCTACAGTGGAGTATACAACGCAGAGACAAATGTAAACAAGCTCAACGAGTTTAACCTTGCTCTTGCAAACTTTAAGACACTTGAGAAGTCGTTCGGACCTATAAACAAGATGCACGCTAGACGTACAGACATTCTAACTCTACAGGAGGATAAGATATCTTACGTGCTGGCTGGAAAGAATTTACTGTCTGACGCGGCAGGTGGTGGTGCAATTACATCCATTCCAGAGGTACTTGGTACTCAGATATCAAGGACAGAGGAGTTCGGTATTAGCCACAACCCTGAGAGCTTTGCTGTGTACGGTAATGACGTCTTCTTTACAGACATCAAGAGGTCGGCAGTTATAAACTTAAAGGGAGATGGAGCAAGCTCCGATCAGGTGTCTGTTATATCTGAACTAGGTCTTAAGTCTTGGTTTAGGGATTCGTTTAAGAATACGTTCTATAACCAAAAGATTGGTGGATATGATCCGTACATGAGTGAGTATGTTCTTTCATTTAATGAAAACTTACTTCCTGTTCAGTTAGACTCTTACGCGTGTGGAACCACGATATCTGTTCAGGAATCAAGTGCTGAGTACTCATTTGAGTTAGAGCTTACAGACATTATAGGTCTTGTTAGTATAGACTATAACTTCACAGTAGGCAACGGAACTATTGTTATAAATTATAATGGTACCGATGTTATAGATGATATTGTTTCAGGAGATGGTACTCTATCTTTTACAAAAGCAGACCTATCTTCAAATAAGGCAACAGTTACTATATATCCTGACGAGGCTTCTTATACAATAACAATAAACTGTCCAGAGACGTATACACTTACTGTCAAGAGAATAGTGTTGAGCTCTCCTGACGACGAGGGTAAGACTATAACAAACTCATACAGATGGATTTTAGATGAGTACGTTAGTCCGTATAATGTGGATCCTATAACGTTTAGTGAGACAGGAGTTTCATTGTTTGCACAGAGGACAGGTCTTATGTCTAACGGTACAATACCTGCCGACGAGAGTTTGGTCGTAATGTACTCTCAAAAGGACGTCGATGATACGTATATATTTGTAGAAGGAGTTAACTCTTTCAAGTATCTGTCATCTGATGTAGACTATGGAGAGGAAGACCTTGAGACACTTATACCTCTTCTAAGTACAGCGACTCCATTGATTTCATTTAACTACGGAGCAAACTTTACATATGATAAGGGTCCAGGTCCGTACTACCTATACTTGGTGTGGGACTACAGGAAACCTGACTACACTTCAGAAGATTACTCACCAGCAGATTATTCAACAACAATAAACTAAAACATAAGAAAATGAATTACTCACAGGTATTAACACTGATAAACACAAAACTTGCCAGCGCATCAAATATAACAGCCACTGAGCATAGAGAGGTAGAGACTGCAATACTGGACTACGCACAGACACAGAACAACTACGTTGGATATATGACTGGAGTTAATCTTCCAGTTCCAGACGGAACTAGTTTAGCTGTCAGTGGAGATATAGCTTCTGCTGTTGGTACTGCAAGTAGTGGTGTACTCGTTACTCTAACAACACCGATGCCATCAATAAACTATTACGTTAGATTCTATGTTGAGAGTTTAGGTAGTTACAGTGGAGATAAGGAGATATACTGCCCTGCATTTAAGAAGCTTAGTACAACTCAGTTCTACTACATACAAGAGGAGCCAGGTGGTGCTACTCAAGATTTAAGGATTCACGTTGAGGTTATATCCCTAGACTAATACATGGAAAAGACACTTACATACAGTGAAAATGTTGCAGGATGGGTATCTTTCTACTCCTTCATCCCTGAGATGATGGTCGGCATGAACAGCTACTTCTACACGTTTAAGAACGGAGAGTTGTACAGACATAACTCAAATGAAGATAGAAACACATTCTATGGTTCGTTTACTCCTACATCCATAACGAGCGTGTTCAATCCAGATGTGGCCATAGTCAAGAACTTCAAGACAATATCGATAGACGGAGACGATTCGTGGTCGTGTAATGTCATCACAGACCTTGGAACTGGAAGTATAGACAAGGACTGGTTCGAGCTTAAGGAGGGTAACTGGTTTGCATACATAAGACGTAACGACATAGGTAGTCCTGTAATATCAAGTAACGACCTAAGGATGAGATCAGTACAGGGAGTAGGTACTGTTTCATCTGTAAACTCAACCAATCCAGCTGCTGTTGTTCTGACGTTCACGTTTAACATAGGAACCATAATAAGCGTAGGAGACACTATGTACAAGAACAACGCTGGAACTGTTGTAAAGGTTGGAGATATAGTCGGAACCACAGGTAACACAATAACTATAAATACAACTGTCGCTGGAGGTTCTATACCATCTGCTAATGACTTCATGCTTTATATCAAGAATAGTATAGCTGAGTCTTATGGTGCAAGTGGATACTACATGCAGTTTGAGATAACCAATGACTCTCAGGCGAGGACAGAGATATTCTCTATATCTTCATCTATATTTAAAAGTTATCCATAAAATTTCTTATCTTTGTAGAAATTTAATCCAATGTTTAGTTACAGGCTAGAGAGTAAGTACGACTTCTACGACACGCTCTGCGAGTGGTGGGAGGACTGGAATTTTCCAGTCGTCTCTATAACATCACTACCTGAGAGGGTGTTTGTGGTTAGTAACGACGGTGTGGATCTATACGCCATACCTGTATACTTTGGAGACTCCGACTTGTGTTGGATTGGTTTTGTTACAGGAAATAAAAAGAGCACTAAGGTACAGCGTAACGGTGCGTTAGAGTACCTACTGGATATGGTGGAGTCACACATGAATGGAATAGGTGCTAGGATAGTGATGACGGTCAGTGGTACGCCAGTTTTGAAGAGACTATACGAGACGTCTGACTACACTATTAGCGCAAAAGGAATTAACGAATACATAAAAAAAATATAGATATGGGTAAAGATGCAGCAGCAACAACAGCTAAAACAGCATCGGATACATCTGATGCGTCAGGTGTAGGATTATCTGCAGCAGGTACAGCACTACCGTTTGTGGGTCTTGGAGTGAACCTACTTCAGACTGGTATGGGATTAGTTCAAGCATCACAACAGGCAGCAAATGAGAGAGAGGCACAAAGGGTAGCAGAGATTGCTACAAAGATGCGTATTCAGCAGCAGGAGCAGGCATTCTTTGATAAGGTTCAGATACCTATGGAGGCATACAATAGAGCACTTCGTGAGGGTACAGCTCAACAAAAGCAAGCTATTGAAGCTCTACAGGAGGGTGACACTAGACTAAATTTAGGTAATATAGGTAAGGTTCAAGCCGTTGGTGTTGATCAAATTGCAGGTCTAACAGATGAGATGGCTCAAAAGAAATTTGAACTAAGTAAGTTACAGGCTCAGGAGGGAATGCTTGGTGCAGATGATCTTGCAAAGATATATGAGGATAGAGCTTTAGGTGCACAGAAGGCGGCACAGGCTGCTAACTTGGCAGAGATTGGAGCATTAACTTCAGCTGCTACAGGAATCACTGACTTTGCTACAAGATTAGATGCTGCTCGTAATGAATATAAGAAACAGCCAGCAATATCAAATACAGGTGCTAACATATCTGGCGTTACAGGTACAGGAATTAATCTTGTGAATACGCAGAGTCAGAGTCCAGTTGGATCTATGTTTGCTGATCAAAATACTTCATTTTCATTTCCAACATATCAACCATTTACTAGTCCTGCTCAATACAATCCTATGCAATCGGTGTCCTCTAATTATAATTTATTTCCTAATCCATATAATAATAAATTTATTATAAAACAATAACACATGGAATACGCAGGATACGTAGATAGCGCAACGGTAACGGCAGCCCCAACAGTAAACTGGGGAGGTATACTTACAAACTTAAACAAGAACCTAGACGCCAACGAGGCAGCTAGAGAGGCAACTAGACAGAAACAGGCTACAGACACTCAGAAGGCACTTGAGGAGATAAATGCCATGAATGTAGGTCAGAACCAGACTGGTAATGAGTACATCACAAAGGCTAGCTACCAGGCAAAGACACTACTTAACGACGCTTACAAGAAGTACACATCTGGTCAGATGACTCGTGAGCAGTTCAATATAATTAAACAAAACACATCCTCATCTTTTTCTGACGTCAACACGTACATGAAGACGCTACAGGACAACTTCTTGAAGTATCAGGAGATGTCTCAGAAGGGTGAGTTATCTAAGTACTCTGACTACATGCAGGCAGAGCTTGGTAAGCTTTCAGATCTTAGCAACAAGACGATGTACTTCAACCCACCTGACGGCAAGGGTTACATCGCTGTTATAGATAAGGATGGAAAGATAGACACCAAGAATACACTTGAGACTTCATGGATCAAGGGAGGAACAAACTTCTTTGATCCTAAGGTGAAGGTCGAGGACGAGGTTGGAAAGTTCACTGGAAAGATGAAGGAGTTTACAAGAATGATGGATGCTAGACGTGGATACGGTCTTTGGACCGTTGAGGATCCTACTGCAAGACCTGAGTTTGACAAGTTATCTAAAGATATATCAAGTGCTGTTGCGTCCACTCCACTACGAATGGCAAGCGTACTTACAGACTTTGTCACAGACAAGAACTACACGTACACAAAGGATGAGAATGAGGCAGCTGCCGATCCATCTAAGATTCTGCTCGTTAAAACATCAAGTGGAGTACTTCAGCCTAAGTTGACAGATCAACAGATTGCTGACGGAGAGGCTGCAATTAAGAGAGTCATCAAGTCACAACTAGGGTACAAGGAGACTCAAGTTGAGAATAGACCTAGTCCTAGGGGCGGAGGAAGTGGAGGCGGTGGAGAAAAAACTCCAGATATTCCAAGTACAAATGATATTGTACATAGTTCATCTCTAAAACGATTCGGTAAGTACATACCAGCTCAGAGATACATATCAAATGTATCTATTGTAGATGAGGCGACTGGAAATAACAAAGTTGTGAAGTCAATAACCATAGATCCAACAACTGGACACATGGAGATGGATGTAGAGGTGAAGTCAAGTGAAGATGCTTACGATGAAAATGGAATAAAAAAACAATCATCAACGTCAACATACACGATATCTACTAATGAAGGAGGTATAACTGGTAAGAAAGGAACGATAGTAGATATAGCAGAAATGAATATATTTGCAAACTCTATATATAGTCCAAAAAAACGTAGGTATTTAAGAAGTTGGGAGGAGTTGTATGACGAGAAGAAGGATGACGCTGCGATTAGGGCTTCTAGAAATGAAACTGCTAATAAAAAATCAGATAAGAAACCAGATCTCAACGCATCTAATCGTAAAGGCAAAAAATAAATAAATATATGGACGAAAAATATATCCAAGATTTATATAATCAACTAGGGGGCCAATCTAAGTTTGGTAACTTTAATGATTTTAAAAATTTAATCAAGACAGACAAGGCATACCAAAAGGACTTCTATAACTCATTTGGTGCAAAGAAACTTGGTGACTTCAATGATTTTAGCGGACTTGTGTCTGCTCCTAATCAAAAAAAAAAAGGATCTTCTCAGCCTACTTCTCAAGAAAAACAGCAGGTATCAAGTGCACAACAGAAGGAGCGACTTATTTCTGCGGTTACAGGTCAACAGCCAGATCAACAGGCTTCGGCTGGTTTAGATGGAGAACCTAATAATAAAATTCCTTTTGAAGAATGGTATAAGACAGTTCCTAAAACTAAGAACGATATATCTACTTACAATTTAAAAAGAGCTTATGAATTAGCTCCTAAAAAAGATTTAGATGCTTTTGTAAAAGATCCTAAAGCACATTTACTTACATCTTATCCTAATAAAGATGGAGTATATGAGTTCATGAAATCTAAAAATCATCCAACTGTTCAAAAAGAAATAGATTGGTACAATAGTAAAGAAGGTGCTGATTTTAGAAGCAAGTATAATCTTGATACGTCTGGAGATTACTATCGTTATGTACCAAAAAATAAACAGGCTTCTGCTGGTTTAGATGGAAAATCTAAGATGGGTATTTTCACTGGATTTACACCTGAACAACTGAAGTCTATGAAGGCTAAGCCTGCTCCAGACTACATGGTTAAGAAGCCAAGAGAAAAGGAAATACAAAAACAAACTGAGGTTAGTAAGGGAGAGCTTCTTATTCAGTCACCTCCACTTGGTCAAGAAACAAAGAGCTACTATAGAGTTGTAGCAGATGAAAAGAGGGCTGTAGAGAATAAAATAAAAAACTTTGAGGATAAGTACCTTAAGGCTGGTATCGATATTGAGCAAATAAAGAGAGACGGAACCTATCAAGACCTTCAAAAACAAAAGGCTCAGTTAGATAAGGAGTACAAACCAGTAGAGAATGCACTTAGGGAAGTAAAAAAAGAGACGACGACATTTACTAGACCTATAGAGAGGTTGGTTAGTTCGTTTACAGATGGAAAGTATACCCTTGCAAATACTGAGGTTATAAATCTAAGTAAGGATGTAGAGGACAAGCTCATAGACTCATTTGATAAACTTCCACAGGAACAAAAACAGAAGTTGGCCAAGGGTTCTCTTCCTACGGAGGCAAAAGAACAGCTAATAAATTCAGCAAAGACTGACGTACTGAATGAAAGGTACGCATCACTTAAGTCAGAGGTTAGCGACTACATAAAGAATGTAAAGGACAACCCAAACATTTCAACAGAGCAGAAGAAACTAATTCAGGACCAGTTAAAGGCTAAGAACGATGCATTTAACGCACAGTTAGCTATTGACTTCTCTGGAAATATGCTAAAGAATAACTTCAAGTCTACAGAAGAATCTAAGAAACTTGACGAGGGAATACTGTCAAAGTATGAAGGATTTTTACCAGAGACTTTAGATGCTGTATCTACATTTGTAGAGGGAATGGGTAGTGTATTTGCTAAGGGCGCAACAGGTATACCTACACTGGCATTACTTGGTGCCGAAAGATTTAATCAGATAACAGGTGCGTCTAATCCAGACGACTACACGCCTATAGAGGCTACGCTTGACTTAATTAACGACGCAACAAACTATAACTTTTTGCCAAGCTCGAAGTCTGCTGAAGGCAATATAGTTGATGACAAAGGAAACCTTAACTTATCGTACAGGTCTATAACTAGATCACTAGCAAACACACTTCCTTTCACGTTAAAGATAATTAACGACGTGAAGAATGGAAGAATAGAGGGTTCTCCTCAGTCAATGATGTCTCAGCTACTTAATCCTAAGAACAACAAGCAGTTCAGGGATGAATTAATTGCAGCAGAGACAGCATATAAGATGACAATTGGGGACAACTATAAGCAGGCCAAGGATTTAGGTATGACAGATGCTAATGCGTTTGTTTATGCTAATGTAATGTCAACTGCTGAAGGTGTTTCAGAAAAAATTATGCCTGACATTAAGTTCTTTGACTCTCCAGTTGGATCAAGCATCAAGGAGGCGTTCAAGGGTAACTTAAAGAAGGCTGCAACAAAGGAGGCCGCAAAGACAGTAACAAAGGATTTCTTTCAAAATATTGCTGGAGAACTTGGCGAGGAGGAGTTTACTCTTGCCGTAGAGGATGGACTTAAGTACTCGTTGCTTCTAAACCACAAGAACTCTGAGTTCTTTAATTTAGCCAAGCAGAAGGAGCTTGCTGCATCCACAGTAATAATGTCTGGTGCACTTGGTGGCGTAGCTATTCCAAGTAAGTTAAGTGAGAGCAAGAAAGATATATACAGAGGTGTTTACAACAACATAGCAGACATACAAGACATATTTGCTAGAGAGATAAAGTCTCCACTCACAGACAAGAAGACAAAGGAGACACTGTATGAGGCATACAAGTTTGCGTCAGATGTTGCTAACGCTGTGGCTAAGGCACCAGAGACTGTGACTGCTGATCAGATTGACTTGCTAGTTCAGAAGAATAAGCTAGAAGAGAAGAAGAAAAATATAGACACCGCATTTCATCCAGATATAAACAAGGAGATAGCTGATATAGACGCTAAGATAACTGAGGCATCTAAAGCAAAAGTAGAGCCTGTTGTTGAAGAGATTAAGACTACACAGCCAGTTGTTACAGCAGAGACATCTTCTAACTTCGCAAACATGACTCAGGATGGTGAAGGTAATTTTGTGTTCTACCACGTATCTCCAACCACACTTGACGTTATAGACCCGTCTAAGTACGGATCGAACGCAGGAAACGTAACATCTAGAGATGAGAAGGCTGCTATTGGACGAGTAGGTGGTGTGGCTATGTTCTATACTGATCCAAATGACAGCGAGAGCATGGTGAACGGAAACAAGCACGTGGTGAAGGTTCCAGAGTCTGAGGTTTATGACTTTAACTCTGATCCTAACAACTTCTATGACGAGGCAGAGAGACAGTTTAAGGAGGCAAATCCTAACATGGCGTTCTCTCCAAACGATCAGTTTGCTTGGATAACAAAAGTTGCTGGAGATAATGGATACAAGATGGTTGTTGGTGAGTGGGGTAATGGAAAGACACGTGCACAGACTACACAGAAACTAACCCCTGTTGACGTAATGGAGGTTAGCGGTAACACAGTTACTAAACCTTTTGAGAAGGAGTACGTTGGAAATAGAGAGAAGGGATTCAAGTCTGTTATTCCTAAGTCTAAACAGAGTAAGATAAGCGAGGCGAAGGAAGCTATAAGATCATTTAGATCTCAAGCTGGAAATTATGATGAGTTGTATCAGGCCGTAAATTTTTCGCGTCCAAACATGACTGATGAAGAAATTAAAAAGTTAGTTGACGAGTCAGATATACCTCAAGAATTAAAGGACCAATACAACGAGGCTATGGCTTATGAGCCAGGAAAGAGACGTACAGAGGCTCCAGTTGCTGCTTATGAAAGAACAGACGATGTGTCATTAGATAATGCCCCAGAAGGCACGTATTTAAACATTGGTTTAAATATAGGAACCACTCAAGACTTAATGGATAAGGATGATGTAATATCTATGCTTCCAGAGGGAGTAGAGGTTTTGGATCAAGGAGTTCATGAGGCTATAAGCGAGATAGACGGTAAAGAAAATAAAGAACTAACGCTATCTGTTAAATTGTCTAGACCACTTACTGACGTTGAGATGGCTAAGTTTTTAGTTGATACTAAGCAGAAGGCAATACCTCAGATGTCAGAATCTAAAGGTGCCATGCACGGAACTAAGGAGTGGGGAGATTTTAATCCTGAGTACTTCTATATGCCAGATGGATCTAAACTATCTGACACTGCGTCTCTTACAAAAGACGTTGATACAGAACTTGAGGCTTTGAATAAGCTATTTGATGAGAGTGAACAGGGAGGTAAGGTCACTGACGAGCAGATTGAGAACGGTAAGAAGGCTATAGAGAATCTTGTTCCAGACGTAGAGTGGGTTATACATGATACCAACGAGTCTATGACTGCTGCGACTGGGTCTCCTGACAGGGGTGCCTACATAATGACTAGAGACAAGGACGGCAACGTCAAGAAGGTCATACACATAAACAAGGCCAGCGCGGATGGTACCACAGTGGCTCACGAGGTTTTTCACGCTGTGTTGCTTGAGAAGGTATTGAATGATGCTGACGCTCAGGATCTTACGAGAAGAATGATGAAGGCGGTTGCAAAGACAGCCTCACCAGAACTAAAGAGACAGCTGGATGAGTTCGCTAGAAACTACGAGGAGAACATAAGAGACGAGGAGAAGCTAGCTCAGTTGATCGGTATACTTGCAAAGAACTACGACCAATTATCTCAACCAAACAAGACAATCATTAAGAAGTGGTTGGACAAGCTTGCCAAGATGTTTGGACTTAAGCCGTTCACAGATAACGAGGTGATAGACCTGCTAAACACAATCGCTGGAAAGACGGCCAAGGGTGAGGCTATAACTGAGGAGGATGTAATGATACTTGGAGACGGTAAAATAAATGTAAACAAGAACGTAGAGAGACAGAGCAAGTTTATAGACTCACTTGTATTCAATAGATTTCCAACAAACAAAAACACAAAGGTATTAGAGAACTTTGACATATCAAGTATAGATGGTCAGGTTGCAGCATCGACACTTTCTGACAAGTTAACTGCTGGAGAACTTAAAAAATACAAGACTGTAGGAGGAAAACAAGTACTTGAGTCTGTGTATACTTTTTTTGGTGGGATAGGATACCCAGAGGTTACAGGAAGGGTATGGGCCGCATCTAAGTTGAGTGGAGTAAAAAAGATTATAGACGACATGAAGGTCAGCTCTGATGGATACAGGTACTTAATACCTGCCGTAATGTCTAATGTGTCTCACATGTCAAATAAGAACATGACATCAATAACGATGGAGGTGTTCAAGGAGGCTATTAACAACAACGAGTTAAATAGGACTAAGTTTAAGGAGATAGTGTCTAAGGCATTTGATAATAAAAAAACAAGAGAATTTAAGGAAGGAGCACTAGAAGCTATATCTGGAAACATCTCTGGTAACAAGATGGCAGACAACTTAAGGGATTACATCTTGTCGAGTAAGATGACATTTGACTCTAGGAAGGACTTGTTACAGAGCATGGTTGGTAACCCAGAATCTGGAAACCCTAAGTTCTCTACAGTTGGCACGTTCTTGAGTCTAGCTAAGTCACTTTCAGATCCTATCGCGAAGGACGCAGATCTTCATCAGGTTCCTGTCATAATAAGAACAAAGGGGAACCTTACACCAGTAAAGACAGACAATAACGATGAGTTCTATCACGAGTCTTATGGATACCACATAGAGTCAGACCAAGAGATAGAGGTCCTGCACTTGGACGGAATATATAATCTAACAGATATAATTCCTGAGTTCACAAATGAAAATGGTAACACCGTGTCTACTGAAAAAGAATTGAAAGAAAAGGGCGCGATGGGATGGGACATAAAGAGAATACTTACAAACCTTGGCAGGACTCATGGTATATCTAAGTACTCCGCTAAGATTGTGTCAAAAAAACCTCAGGATGTAGCTGTAACAAAACGTTCTCAGAAGAGTGATGAAGGAATTAAGTTTGAGTCTAGAAGAAATAGTGAGTATGTAGTTAAAGACAATGGAGATGTTGTAGGTAGATTGAAGCTTACGAACAATAGAGACCTAGGTAAAGGATACCTAGAGGTTGATACGGCTGAACTTTTAGCTGATTATATTGGTAAGGGAATTGGTTCAGACCTATACAGGGCTGCCGCTAATAACTTAAAGAATGAAGATATAGTAATCACATCATCTAAATTTAGAACAGAAAAGTCTCAATCAATGTGGGAGAAGCTTGAGAAGGCTGGTGAGGCTATAAAGATATATAGCGACAACAAGTTGAAGAGAAGTGTATATGCGCTTGTAAGCCCAAAACAGGTAGAGGTTGAGGTAAGAAGATATCAAAAAGATGGGGTTACTGATTCAGATAATTTGAACGAGTCATTATTAAAAAAGACTGTTAAAAATCTTTCTGATGATGAAAGAAAAAATATAATAAAAAACATTAAAGAAAATGAATACTCTCCAAATAATACTGTAAAGGCATATAAGTTATTTAGAGTTAATGAAAAAGATAAAGGACAATTATTTCCTCTTTTTGTTAATGCAGATAAACCTGTTCCGTTTGGAACTTGGATAAAGGCAGCTATAGGTGAACAAGTAGAAAAAACTAAAACTGGAAATAAACAAGTAAAATCTAAACTAGGCCCACTTGCATTTAGACCAGGATGGCACTCTGGAGATATTCCAATTGCTACTCATATTGGAGATAAGGCTAACAGAGAAGATAAGGCTCCGTCTATAAGACCTTCTAATCAAGTATGGGCTGAGATAGAAGTTGCTAATGATTTTGATTGGCAAAAAGAAGCAACAGATAGAGCTGAAAAAACAAAGGATGGAAGAATAAATTTAAGAACTGCTCATATAACTGACAGATTACCTGACGCTGGATTTTATAAGTATAAAACAAACTCAAACATGACTGGATCGTGGTTGATATCTGGCGAGATGAAAGTCAATAAAATATTATCTGATGAAGAGGTTCTTTCTATAAACAAAAAAAATAATGCTTCCGATTTAATAAGAATAAATCCTTTTGAAGATGTAAAGTATGGATTTAACAAGGAAGGACTTCCTGTTGATAAAAAAACAAATGAAGAGAATATTATAGCTGAGTATTATAGAAATTCTGTAAGAAATAATAATACAAATGATGTTGTAAAATTAATAAATTCAAAATCAGGAAATATTGAAACCAAACGATCTCAACAATCTATAGGAGATTATGTCCGTATAGCAAGGGCTAACAAATTCTCAGATGTAGCAATCAGAAAGTTCTTAAAATCTAAGGGATTCTCTGACACAGATATAGATACAGCTATGTCTACTAGAACTACTGGAACTGGTAGACCATCTGTGAATGATATATACGATGAAAGTAAGAAGGCTATAGAGGATAGAAAGAAGAAAGCATCTATAAAAGACCTACTGCCTTACTTAAGGAAGTCACTGCTCGACAGACAGGCATACATAAAGAGACTGATCAATAAGATTGACAACAAGTCAGCCAAGAAGGCTTACGATCTATTAGTGACTAAGGCTGGTGCGTCTGCACTCGCCTCTGAAAGGTTTAAGCGTGCAGAGAAGAAGATATACGGTGGATTAAACTCTGACGAGATAACAATACTAGATAAGATAATCTATGCCAATAGGTTAATTTCCATTAACGAGAACAGAGCCAAGTTAGGTATGGAGCCGTACACTGGTAAGCGTGGTTACTCAATGGATGATGCAAGAAAAGACCTAGATGACTTCAAGGCTCTTCTAGGAGCAGATAAGTACAACGACTTAAGTAACAGGGCTACTGCATACTTCGATGTGTTCAAGACTAACCTTAAGAAGCTGTACGATTCTGGTAGAATTAATAAGGAGACTTACGATGAATTAATTAATACGGAGTACTCTCCAATAAAGACCATTAAGTATATTATAGGTGACAACCTAACAGTAGACGAGATAGACACACAGGCTAAGACACTAGGTATAGCTAGGAAGGATATAATGAAGCTTTCTGACAGTAACGAGAATGATATAATAATGGACTCAAAGTGGCTACTCGCTATGACTGTAAGTAGTGTGGAGGGTAGGGCGTTTGAGAACAATATGCTGAGAGAGTTCGACAGGGCTATAAAGGGAGCTACTCCAGAGGAGAAGAAGGCGTTTGAGGAATTTATACTTGATAACCCTGTCGTTGGTACTAAAAAGGACGGAGGATTTAAGTACAAGTATGACGATACTGAGCTTCCTCCTGGATTTGTTAAGGTTTCTTACTTTGACAACGGTAACAAGAGAGAGATTGTTATTAAGGACGAGTACGCAAAACAGCTGCTCGACGTAAAGAACAAGAATAAGGAACTGGAGACTATAGGTGCGCTAACTGGTACAAAGATACTTAGGTTCTTTGCGACTGGTGGTAACCCACTGTTTATAATTGGTAACACCGCAGTCGACTTCCAGAACATTGCGTTCTTCTCTGACGTTTACTCTAAGTTTAAGCCACTTGCTACGGTTCAGTTGATCAGAGACTACACCAAGAACTTCATCAAAAAGATCGTGGTATCAAACCAGTACAATAAGGTATTCAACGAGTACATAAACCACGGAGGTGCGTTAGACTATATGGCAAGCGACGGACTTAGAGCATTGGAATCTATGAATCCAATAAAGGGTGTGACTAAGGCTGCTCAGAGGGGTCTTATCGCGTACGGTAGAGCCATGGCCTTCCTTGGCGAGACTTCAGAGGTAGCGTTCAGGTTGTCTGTTTACGATAAGGTTAAGAACGACTCCATAAAAGAGTTCAAGAAAGAGAACAACAGAGAGCCGAACGAACAGGAGCTAGACGACATCATGTGGAAGGCTGCAAGGGAGTCTAGAGAGACGATGGACTTTAGTCAGGGTGGAGATGTTGCCAAGAATATAGATTCCGTGTTCCCTTACTTTAACGCTGCACTTCAGGGTATAAGAAGACCGATCGACTTCGCCAAGAAGGATCCTGTAGGATTCTCATCAAGCGTACTTCAGTACACCGTCATGGCTTCAAGTCTAGCAGCTGGTGCATTTGCTATGCTTATAAAGGCTGTCAGAGATGACGAGGATGATGACAAGAAGGCAAACAAGAAAATAATTGAGGCCCTTAATTCTTTGAGTGAGTACGAGAAGGCTAACTACCACATTATATTCACTGGTAACAAGAACAATGACGGTGAGTACGAGTACTACAGAGTTAAGAAGTTACCTGTTCTTTCTGTTATAAGTACGGTCGCAGAGCAACTAATATACAAGGCATTCTTCAACACTGAGGGTGTTGACTATGATATGGACTCAGAGGCTATGATGGAGGCTGTTAGTAAGTCTAACCCACTTCCAATAACCGTACAAGAGGTTTCCGCTAAGAATCCTGTCGCGTCTGGTCTTGTTAGCTACTGGGCCAACAAGGATACGTTCACTGGAGATAAGATATTCAGAGAGCCTAACAACAAGAAGATAAGTCCAGAGGCAGAGGGTATGTTTGATGATAAAGTTGATCAGATCTACAAAGACTTGGCACCTGGTTTTGGATTATCTCCAGCAAGGACTAAGGTGATGGTAGAGAAGGTTATAACAAGTGCAAACACTAACCCTACAATTCCTTTGATGTACTCTGCATACGATGGTCTATTCAACAATAACGATGGTCTAGGTGCTGAGGTTCAAGATGCGATGTCAAATGTTGGAGAGGCGTTCGGTAAGAAGCTTGTAAGATACACAGACAAGAACATCATTAGATATAAGGAACAGGATAAGATGGAG
>Ga0315907_10002149_pt1 | contig 25449 bp, 24 predicted proteins | sample LakEriMetagenome_3_FD_203525 | JGI IMG/M metagenome (GOLD analysis project Ga0315907, IMG submission 203525) | Freshwater fungal communities from buoy surface, Lake Erie, Ohio, United States - Buoy 12 MA123 | ecosystem: Environmental > Aquatic > Freshwater > Lake > Lake biofilm | place: USA...
ACGCGCTTTCAAGGAGCGAGAAAGACGGTCTTGCCGCGCGAGATCGTCTCGAGCACCTGTAGCTGCAGCAGGTTCTCGGGATCCATGGCGAGCGGATCCTGATCGACGATCACGAAGTCGGCCTGCTTGCCGGCGCTGATGGAGCCTTTGCTCGCCTCTTCGCCATATTGGCGAGCAGCGTCTAGCGTGATGCCGGCGAGCGCCTCGTGGGTGCTAGCGCGTTGCTCGCGGCCCAAAACCTCGCCACTGCGCGTGCGTCTAGTCGTCGCCGACCACAGCGTACGGATCATGTCGGGAGGTACGACCGGCGGATCGTTGTGCAGCGTATAGCGAATGCCTCGCTCCGTCGCGGATCGGGTGGGGCTGATACGTATCGCGCGCTCTACGCCGAGTGTTTCCTCGCGATGCCAATCACCCCAGAAGAAGGTGTGGCTGACGAAGAACGAGGGCGTGATCCGAAGCCGAGCCATTCGATCGAGTTGATCGTCGCGCACGGTTTGCGAATGGATCATCACCACTCGCGGCGCTTCGGCAACGGCAGCAGCGTCGACAGCATCGATCAATATTTCTGCAGCCGCATCGCCATTGGCGTGCGCCAAAAGAGGTACGCGGGCTTGTAGGGCAGCGGTCACGGCTTTCTGTACGACCGGTTCCGGTAGGCTCGGATAGCCCCGATAACTCGCGTCTCTACCGACGGGTGGGACGGTGTAAGGCCGACTGAGGAACGCAGTTTTTCCTTGTGGAGATCCGTCGAGGATGATCTTGACGCCATCGACTCGAAATCGATTCTGGTATTCGTTAGATACGAATTCTTTGGGTAAGGCCATGCCGATCGGCGACCAGTAACGGTAGGCGACCACATCGAGATTCAGCAGTCCGTTCTGCGCGGCACTTTGCAAAAGCTGCAAGTTTTCGGTGTTGGCGCCGCCATCTTGCACGGTCGTCAGCCCCCGGCTCGCGAGATATGCGAGGGTTTTCTGCAGACCAATCAATGCGCCGTCGGGATTCGGCCTCGGCAGGCGAGCCATCACGGCATAGTGGGCCATCTCCTCGAACACACCATTGGGTTCTCGGGAATCGGCGCGACGTCGATATGCCCCGCCCGGTGGATCGACGGTCTCGCTGGAGATACCCACTTGCGAAAGCAATGCCGAATTACCAACGCTGAGATGGCCCGAGACGTGGACGATGAAAATCGGGTGCTCGCGCGAGACTACGTCGAGATCATCGCGCGTCGGATGACGTTTTTCTTTGAGTAACGAGTCGTCGTAGCCCACGCCGACGACCCATCGACCTGCGGGGATACGCTCGCGCTCGATATGCTCTCGCAGTGTAGTTTGCAGGCGTGCCACGTCGGCGACGGGTCCTACCGGTGGCGGCGAGAGGTTGACGAAATTGATGTAGGCCGCGGTTGCCGTCAGATGACCGTGGGCGTCGATGAAGCCCGGCAGCATCGCACGGCGGCCGAGTTCGACGACGCGAGCATCACCCTCGTGTGCTTTCCGTAACTCTTTGCCACCCACTGCGACGATCCGCTCGCCTTCGACGAGCACCGCCTCGGCGAAGGGCTGCGACGGATCCATCGTGATGATGCGACCCACATACAGCGTGGGCGCAGCGACAGCGGCTTGAAGAGCAGCCGTCGCGATCAGCAGCGCGGCCAGCAGGCCGCGCTGCCAAGAGGTCAGGCGGCTACGCGAGAGCGTTGGGTCGCTGCGGCCGGCCACAGATCGCGCCCGTAGCACCAAGAGGCGTGAAAGCCTGCTGGAACCCGTCCCGGCACCGCAATGCGCGTGATCGGCCCTGCGGTGATGTTCTTGGCGTCGAATATCCATGCTTCCGACTGGTAGTCCGCGATGTTGGTCGCGAGTGTAACGCAGTAGCCCTGGTCCTCATCGCCGCCGCGAGTGCTCTTGGAGAAGGCGGTCTCGCTCGGGAACCAACCACGGGGATAGTGGTAGATCTCGCGTGTACCTTTCTCGTGGTCGTACTTCACGAGCCCTTCGAACGCCAGTGTTTGCAGGTCGGTGGGGATCAGCTGGTGATAGGAGTAACGACTCTTCACCCCGTAGAGATCCATGTCGGGCAAACAGAACTCGACGTTCAGATCGTCGAGTTGCTCTTCGCTGCACTCGCCGGTCTTGAGGTTCATGCGCCAGCGACGCAGGTGCCCCTTGTAGCGCAGGTAGGCCAGCATCGAACTCAGCGGACCTTCGGAAGGGTCGCGTCGGATCGTGGGATCCGGTTGGAAGCAGCCATCCATGATGATCCAGTCGCCTTCTTCCCAAGCGTTGACCATGTGCAGCACATAGCCTGGTTCGAACTCGAACCAGCGAACTTGTTCCTGCGTTCCGTAGCGAGGTAGCACGCCGAAGCGGCTCGGAAGATCACGACGGAACTGCACGACGCGATGCCCTGTCTTGCTCAGCAGCGCCGGATCATGGAACAGCGGGAAGTCATGCAGGATCGTGTAGTTCGGCGTGATGGTAGTGTCGTGCGGCAGACGTGGTCCCGGCAGATCGATGCGCGTCTTGTGTTTTACACGGCCATCGGCACCGATGACGTAATAGGTGAGCCACGGCTGAAAATCGGCATAGCCGTAGTTGATGTATTCATTGGTGCGCACATCAACCTTGCCGTGCGCATTCATGGAGGTATCGAGCCCGCCATGGAATGTTTCTTCACCGCTCGTCTCGAGCGTCAGCGGATCGAGCGCATGTATACGACCCGAGTTGTACCACGCAGCCAATAACTTGCCGTTGTGCAGGTTGAGTGTCGTGTTGGCCGTATCTTTGCAGTAATCGGGATTCATGGCCGCGTTCTCGCGACCGGCTACACGCGAGATGTCGTACGGACCCATGATGCCCGACAGTTCCACGCGACCGTGCTCGATCTCATCATGCAGCGCGCGAGTTTGGGTCCACTTACGGATGTAGCTCGCGCGACCGTCGCGGAAATACATGCCGTGCACCATGCCGTCGCCATCGAACCAGTGGTACGGCCCTTTGGGTTCAAAAATTGGGTTTGGTCCTTGACGCATGTAGGCGCCGTACAAATCGTCGGGCACCTTGCCAGCGTTGACCTTCAGGTCGATGGCCGTGACCTCGGAGACCACCGGTGTGTAGGGGCCGTGCAAGTACGGGTTGTCGATGCCATCCACCCAAGTCGGGCGATCGATGGGATCTTGCGTGCTGATATCGGTGTACTTGCGCATGGATGTTCTCCTCAGGAAGCCCGCTCGACGACGAAACTGACGGTGGTAGTGGCGCTGCCGCCCACATTGAGAGTGGCAAACCGCTCGGCGTTCTCGACTTGATAAGCGCCCGCAGTGCCTGTGACCTGTTTGTAGCAATCGAGCAGCATACGAACGCCGGTCGCGCCGACCGGATGTCCAAGACCGATCAGGCCACCGCTTGGGTTGACCGGAATACGACCGCCGATTTCGATATCGCCGTTTTCGATGGCTTGCCAGCTCTGTCCGGGCGGCGTGATACCAAAGTGATCGATCGCCATGTATTCGGTGCTCGTGAAGCAGTCGTGCGTCTCGATGCCGCTCAATTGTTCGACACCGCTGATGCCGGCACGACGATAAGCGTCGGTGATGGTGGCGCGCACGAACGGGAAGATGTAGGGCTGATTTTCGCTCATCTTCACTTTGGCTTCATAAGTGATCGGCGCAGTGCGATGGCCCCAACCCGCGATGCGAGCCAAAGAATTCAGTGGGCGACCGCGTTGCCGTGCCCACTCGCGTGCCACCGCTTCGCTCGCCAAGAAAACGACGGCTGCACCGTCGGTGATCTGGCCGCAGTCTTGCTTGCGCATGCGCCCGTCGATGACGGGATTCGCGACGTCGTCTTGCTGGAAACTTTGTTCGGTGAATTCCCAGCGACGCGTTTGCGCATTCGGGTTCTTACGTGCATTGCCGAAGTTGATTTCGGCAATGCGAGCGAGATGTTCCGCCTTCAGGCCGTAGCGGCGATCGTATTCACCAGCGAGTTCACTGAAGACGTGCGGCCAGGGATACTTCACATCGACGCATTCATGACCCGCCCACATTGCCGTGGCACCAATCAACTTGGCTGCTTGATCGCCAGGCACGTTGCGCATTTGCTCGATGCCGACCACGGCTGCCAAACCATAGCGACCCGCTTCGATTTCGGCGGAGGCGGCGAGGGCCGCAAGACTTCCCGAGGCGCAGGCGCCTTCGTGACGCGATGCCGGGATGCCGGCGAGGTCAGGTAAGGCCGCGGCGAGCACGCCGCCAAGATGGCCTTGATTGCAGAACAGTTCAGCGGCGAAGTTGCCGACGTGGGCGGTGTCGAGTTGCTGCGGTGTCAGTTGCGTGGCCGCGAGGCCCTGTTCAAGCACATCGCGCATGCCGTCTGCGATTTCGCGACCGCTGCGGGCCCAGTTTTCGGAGAAGTCGGTTTGGTACCCTCCGAGGATGTAAACGTTCGCCGTCATATCAGTGCCCCCGTGATACGTCGCAGAATAGTATCATTATGCAAGTCATTGGGAGATGGCCATGAGTGGAAATACGGACTCGCTCCGCCGGGTTGTTCGTCTGGAGGACTGGGCTTCCGGCCTGCGTCTGCCGATGATTGCTGCGCCCATGTTTTTGGTCTCGGGACCCGATTTGGTGCTCGCCTGTTGTCGAGCCGGCATCGTCGGCAGTTTCCCAGCCCCCAACGCCCGCACCATCGATGTTTTGGACGAATGGCTGCAGCGAATCACCCAAGGTCACAGCGCGCTGGCCGCAAGCCAGCCTCGGTATCTCGGTCCGTGGGCGCTGAATCTCGTGACCCACAGTTCCTACGAGCGCTTGCCCGCCGAGCTCGATCTCATCACCAAGTATCAGCCGCCGCTCGTGATCACGGCACTCGGCAGCCCGATTCCGGCCATCGAGCGAGTGCATGCCTACGGCGGCAAGGTGTTCGCCGACGTGAGTAATCTCGCCTTTGCACGCAAGGCGGCTGCTGCGGGAGTCGATGGGTTGATGTTGGTGTCGGCGGGCGCGGGTGGTCACACTGGAAAGATCTCGCCCTTTGCTTTCGTGGATGCGGTGCGCGAATTCTTCGACGGCATCATCGTGCTCTCGGGCGCGATCGGCACCGGTGGCGCGGTTCGTGCAGCCGAGCTCATCGGTGCGGATCTGGCCAACGTTGGTACGCCCTTCATCGTCGCCGAAGAGAGCTTAGCCAGTAGCGATTACAAAGACATGGTCGTCCGGGCTTCGCTCGAGGAGTTGGTGCTGACCAAAGTATTCACCGGTGCCGAAGCTTATTATCTGCGCGAGAGCATCGTGGCCGCGGGGCTCGACCCGGACAATCTGCAGGGCAAGGACAAGATGGATCTCTCGAATACGCAGCAGCAGGTCAAGGCCTGGAAAAATATCTGGTCGGCAGGGCAAGGCGTGAACCACATTCACGCCGCCGAGCCGGTTGAGGCCATCGTGACGCGCTACGCTCTGGAATATCGAACGGCTGCGCTGCATCCGGTGTTCGGCTCATGACGCGCGATGATCTGGTTGGCGCTTGGGCGTATCACTGCTGGCGCATTGCATATGAAGACGGGCGGGTCACCGAGCCCTTCGGTGATGGCGCGAGTGGTTTGTTGCTCTACACCGCAGATGGCTACATGAGCGCCAATATCATGGCATCGGGGCGCGAGCCGTTCGCCAAGCCGAATCCGCGTGATGCGAGTTTGCGCGAGCGAGCGTCGGCGTTCGATGGCTATTTCAGCTACGCCGGTAGGTGGCGCCTCGTGCGCGGCATCATCGTGCATGAGGTGACGGTCGCGCTGAATCCGGGTTTGGTTGGCAGTGAGCAATGGCGCACGCCGATTCTGCAGGGTCGTCGGCTGATTCTCGCGGCGGATGAGCCCACGGCGAAGGGCGTGAGGCGGCACGAACTCGAATGGCGACGGGCAAAGAAATGACTCGCGATCTCTACGACAAGCATCGTTCCTCGCTCGAATCGGCCGTCGCCGCGTGTCGTGATCGCCGGTATTTTTCGCTCTTCTCCGAAACGCCCGATCGGCATCGCGGCGGTGCGGATGCACAGGCAGCCGGCCGGGCTCGGCATGCGGCGGCACTCGGGCGCTCTTTCGATCTCGAGCAGCTTGGCACGATCGGTCGCGCGGGAGCGGAAGTTTCTCCGTATACGCAGCAGCCGCTTGGAATCGATTACCCAAGAGCAGATCCGGATGCGCTGTTCGCCGCAGGCTCTCGCGCTATGGTCGGTTGGGCTGCAGCTTCTGTTGAGACGCGTCTCGGCGTCTGCATGGAAATCGTCGACCATCTATACGAGCGGGTGTTCGATACCGCGCAGGCCGTGATGCACACCGCGGGTCAAAGTTCACTAATGAGCTATGCTGGCAGTGGTACCAACGCGCTCGATCGAGGTGTCGAGGCCTTGGCCTATGCGCAGATGGCGATGAACAACATCACGCCCTCCGCGCGATGGGAGCGACAGTTTGGCTCCACGCTCATTCCGCTGCAGAAGACTTATCGATTGGTGCCCCGTGGTGTCGCGGTCGTCTTTAGTTGTGCCACGTTCCCGACTTGGAATGCCTATCCCGCCATGTTGGCCAACCTCGCGACCGGCAACCCCGTGATCGTCAAACCACACCCGACCGGCGTGCTGCCCATGGCGATCGCCGTGCGCGAGTGTCGCGAGGTGTTGTCGGCGAGCGGTTTTGATCCGAATCTCGTCACGCTCTGTCTCGATACGCTCGAAGAGCCGCTCGGCAAAGTGTTGGTCAAACATCCGCAGACCGCCATCGTCGATTTCACGGGCAGTGCACGCTTTGGCTCCTGGGTCGAGGCGAATGCGTGGCCTGCGCTCTGTTATTCCGAAACGTCAGGCGTCAACACGGTCGTCATCGATTCAGTGGACGACCTCGATGCGGTGATCAAAAGTCTGGCGACGACGATGAGTCTGTTCTCGGCACAGATGTGCACGTCGCCACAAAATATTTATATCCCGAAGAGCGGTATTCGTACTGCCACGGGTCGAGTCGATGCCGCCGAATTCGGTGAGCGACTGGCGACCGCCATGAAATATTTGGCAGCCGATGGGAAGCGTGCCGGTGCGATCCTGGCAGCGATCCAGTCGCCGAGCACGCTGCATCTGATCGACGAACTGCAAGATCGAGGCGCGAAGACGGGCAGGGTACTCCTCGAGTCGAGTAGTTACGTCCATGGCGATTTTCCGCAGGCGCGTACGCGCACGCCGCTGCTCGTAGAGCTCGAAGCCGGTGCCGCCGCTAGGGCGCTCTATGGTGAAGAGCGCTTCGGGCCGATCGGCTTCGTCATCCACTGCGATGATCGCGATGCCGCGCTCGCTCATGCCACGACGGATGCTAAGCAAGCCGGTGCGATTACGGCGTTCTTGTACTCCACCGACGAGGCCTACATCGAGCGTGCCGAGCAGGCTTACTCACTCGCCGGTGCGCAACTGACCATCAATCTGACCGGGCCGATGCCGCTGAACTTCGCGGCCGCCTACAGTGATTATCACGTCACTGGCTTGAACCCGGCCGGCAACGCCACATTGACGGATCTCGCCTTTGTGACGTCGCGGTTTCGGATTACGCAGTCGCGACGTTTGGTCAAAGATTCTTGAGCGGTGCTGCCTGGGCGGGGTCGAGATATTCATCGAGCCGACTGATCAGGCCGTCGCGTACCGTCACGACGCAGCAGGCGAGCATGCGAAACGGTGAGCCATCGGGCAGCGTGGCTTCGAGCACGTGTTGTTGAAACCAGCCATCCGGCAGAATCTCGCGGCGCACGATTCGGTAATGACGCTGCGGCAGCTTGCGCGACATCCATCCGAGCAATTTCAGATTTTCATCGACGGTCTGCGCGACATCGTCAAAGTTGTGCCAAATGACCGCGTCGCTCGTGTAGAAGGCGCGTACCTCGGCCGGGTCGCCTCGTTCGAGTGCCGACAGAAAGCGATTGGACAAGGCGCTGATATCTTCTCGATGACCCATGATCGACCCCCCTTTGGTCAACGAAGTTGTCTTGCACAATTAGACTAATGGACGCGAGCGAACGGCGCCACCTCCAAGATTTCCTGGGCACCTGGCGGGCGTTCGCTGTCGCTGCCTTACCCTCGATGCTCGGTTCGGTGTGGGCGACCGGCCGCTTGGGCGCATCGATGTCGTCGATCGATCTGGCCGAATGGGCCCTGCTGGTCGCTTTGCTCACCGTCGTCGGCAGTATCAGCCAGTTCGGAATCAAACCCGGTTACATGCAAGAGGTGAGCGATCGCGGCGGTGAACATCGTTACGCGGCATTGCGAGCGGCGTTGGTGACGGTGGGGGCAAGCGGTGCCGTGGCAGGTGCCATCGTGGCGGGCTTGCTGTACGGCTTGGCGGCGTATGGACACTGGCACAATGTCGCCGTCCTGCCGTGGCTGCCGTTGTATGGTTTGCTTGCCAATCTCGGCATGATGTTCCACACGGATCTGCGCATCTTGGGTGGCGCGCGGGTGCTCGCGATCATCGCAATCGCCACGTTTCCCCTGTTTGTTGCCGCTCTGGAGTTGATGTTGTGGCTCGGGAGCGATCCGCTCGCCGCGTTCTTCGCGACGCAATGTGCCATCTCGCTATTGGTGGTCGCGCTGTTGGCTGCACGCAGCGGTGTCTTGCAAGCCACGGGAATGGATGGTCGATTTTTGCGACGTGCCCTCGTGATGGGGTTGCCCGTCATGGGCGGCTTGCTGGCGAAATACGTGGCCGATTTCGCTGTCTCTGGCACGTTTCGCTGGGGTGTCGATGAGGCGTCGGCCGGTGGCTATGGTCTTTCCGTCCGTGTCACCGAACCTTTGATGATGTTGTACATCGGCTCATTCCAGATGGCCTGGGGTGCGCATGTTTACGGCTGGATCAAAGAATCCCCGAGCGGCGGCTTGGTCGCGCAGCACTCCGCGCGCTCGTGGTGGCTCGCAGGTATGGGTCTTCCACTCGGTTTTTTAGTGGCTTGGCTCATCATCATCGTCACCGATCCCACAACGGATACGTCGATGGCATGGTGGTTCATTGCGATGATGGTCTCGCGCACGCTGGCTTTTGGGATGGCCTCGGCGATGGGGTTCGGCCAGACCTTGCAGCGCAACTATCGAATGGGTATGCGCTACGCGCTGATCGAGATGCTTCTGAGCGTGACGCTGCTGCCGATCACGGCCGTTTTGGTCGGTGCGAAGACGGCGGCCGCGGTGGCCGCCGTCATTCCTTGGTTGACCGTGTGGCGCTTGCGCGCGATGTCACGTCTTACTGTTGCAGCTTCGTCAGTTCCGCCAGCACCATCTTCGAGTGCCCGTCCGCGTTGACGTTGTCGAAGCGCTTGGCGATGCGACCCTGCGGGTCGATGATGAAGGTGTCGCGTCTTGCGATATCGAACAGTTTGTATTGGGGATAGCTCGTCAGCGAACCATACGCCTTGGTCACGGTCGTTTTGCTGTCGGACAGCACCGGGAAGGGCAGGCTGTGTTCTTTCGCGAAGGCTTCTTTTGAATCGACGGCATCGACGCTGACGCCGAGGATCACGGCGTTCGCGCGACGAAAGGCGAAGATGTCGTCACGCAGTTCACAGGCCTGGGTCGTGCAACCTGGCGTGTTGTCCTTCGGGTAGAAGTACAGCACCACCCATTTGCCGCGGTAGTCTTCCAGGGAGCGCCAAGCACCGGTTTGATCCTGCAGCTTGAAGGCAGGAGCGGGGTCGCCTGCTTTGGGTATGGCCAATGCGAGGCTGGCGGCGAGCGCGAAGAACAGGGTCGTGAGAGCACGGATCATGGCAACGTCCTTTGTCGTAGAACCGGAATGACCCGACTCTACCGAAGCACTGGGGCGCTTGCCATCCCAGAGCGTGATTTCCGGGCGTCACTTCACTGGGGATGCCATGCAATTTCGTCTACCGGTAGATCGCGCACTTGGTAGCTCGCTGAGACGTAATCGTCCTCGACCATGCGCCGCAGGATGAGCCGCAGACCCTGGCCCGTCTTTTGGGCTTGCTCTGCGATCTGCGCGAGTTGCGAGAGACTCGAGATGGCCTTGCCGTTCACGCTGACGACCTCCTGGCCGTATTCGATGCTGCGCAATTCGCCTTGTGAGCCGGGTTCGATGTGATGCACGAGCAGGACGCCCGCTTCGTCGGTAGAGGCGACCTCGTACATCAGGCGCGGTGCGAATACGACGCCACTGATTCGAAGACCGCGACGATCGAGGTATTGGATGCTGGGCACGAGATTGGCGTCAACGACCAGTTCACGATCACCGCGTTGAACCCGCAGTGGTGTTTTACCGTAGCGTCCGCGCAAGTCGATCAGCAGATCCGAGACCGCCAGATAACTCTCATCTGAGCCAGCCAAGCCGAGGATTTCATCACCGCGCTGCAAACCGAAGCCATCGGGCGTGACTGGAGTATCGGCCACGATCAGGGTTTCGATATCGCTCTCGTCGATCGCAAAGGCCGTGGCGATCCGCGGCACGGTGGCGCTGCGACCCGCGCGTAGTAACTCGAGCACGCGGCAGGCATGCGGCATCATCACGGCGAAGTTCATGTTCTGCGAGCGCCGGTCGCCGAGCGAGGCGGTATTGATGCCGATCACACGACCAGACCCGAGATCGATCAGCGGACCGCCGGAGTTCCCCGGGCTGATGGGCGCATCCGTTTGGATCATCGGATAGCCGTTGGAGCGCGAGACGCCAGCCATGATGCCGCGGGTGGCGGTGAACGCATAACCGAGTGGGTGACCGAAAGTGCCGAGGTCTGCACCGACGCCGGGGAGTCCCTCACAGGCCAAAGGTGCTTCGCGCGCCTCGGCTGGTATCGCAGCAGGCGGTATTTCGAGCACGGCGATGTCTTGCAGGTTGTCGACGAAAAGCGCTTTGGCCGCGATGTTCTTGGCGCCACGGAACTGCGCTTCGATGAGTGCCGGGACATATCCGGCCACGTGCGCATTGGTCAGTATCCAACCGCGTTGCCGATCGACGAGAAAACCGGCGCCACGCCAACTACCCGGCTCGCTCTCTATGAAGCCGAACTCGGATGTGACGGTGAGTTTGACGGTGTAGCCCGCTGCCGCCACGAAAGCGGCTTCGGCAGCCTCGTCGGTGTGGGCCACCGTCGAGATCGACAACAAAATCAGGGTGACAAGCCAACGCGCGGTGGAGATTTGCATGACGAACATTATCCGCGTTTACCGCTTCAACGGTTGATCCACTGGGGCGCATAATGGACGCTCTCTACAGGAGATCGGATATGCACAAGTGGGTCGTGATGTCGGTGGCCACCCTGGCACTTGTCGGATGCGAGTCGGGTTCCTCGCCGTTTCAGCGTCAGGCTGCGACGAAGGCACCGGCCTCTGGTGCGGCAGCGGCTACTGTCACCAGCGCGACGAAAGAGCCGAAGTTGCTGCAACTCGGTGATTTCACCCTGCCAGCGGGCTCGAAGTTGGACGACGCGAGCACCTTGGTCGTGGGTACCGACACGCGTTGGGTGGGTCGCGTGGTATTGCGCACCACGCTCTCGCCGGTGGACACCTACAACCATTTCTTTCGGACCTTGAATGGTTCGGGTTGGAATCTGATCACAGCCTTGCAAGGCAAGACGAGTGGCCTGACCTTCTCACGCGGTGAGCGGGTTGCCACGGTGATGATCGAAGGTTCGGCCTTGTCTGGAACCTTGGTCACGATTTTGGTGACGCCGCGCGAAGGCGCGAACTGATCGATTGACTCGCGCGCGCGACCGTTCGCTCGACGTCTTTCGTGGGGCGACGGTCGCCCTGATGATCCTCGTCAACAATCCGGGCAGTTGGGATCATCTCTACTCGCCTCTGGCGCATGCCGCTTGGCACGGCTGGACACTCACCGATCTGGTGTTCCCGTTTTTCTTGTTCGCCGTCGGTTATTCGATGGCGTTGGCCTTGCCTGCGTTGCGAGCGGCGGGCGCTGTCATCTACGGCACTCGAGTGTTGCGGCGTACCCTCGCGATTTTTGCGATCGGTTTGCTGATCAATGCGAGTCCGTTCCTGCGTTGGGATGAGACGAGTCAGTTGGTGCTGCGCGATTTCGATGCGCTACGCATCATGGGTGTGCTGCAGCGCATCGCGGTGTCTTTCGGTATCGCAGCGCTGATTATCTGGTGGGGTGACGTTCGTGCGGCTGTTGCGGCGACAGTAGCGCTGTTACTCGGGTATTGGTGGGCCTGTATTGCGCTGGCAACGAATGCGGATGCCTACTCGCTCGAGGGTTTCTTTGGTACTTCCATTGATCGTCTGATGCTTGGCGCGTCGCACCTGTATCAGGGCGAAGGCGTGCCGTTCGATCCCGAAGGCTTGGCAAGCACGATTCCTGCGATCGCCCAAGTCTTGATTGGTTATGTGGTGGGGCGTTGGTTGGCGCAGCGTCCGCGAGTGGACGATCTACCTTGGGTGCTCATCGCGAGCGCGGTCACGTTGTTCCTGCTCGCGCAATGGTGGTCGACGGTCCTGCCGATCAACAAGAAAATCTGGACGCCGTCGTACGTTTTGTTGACGAGTGCATTGGCGTTCGGCTGCGTGGCATTACTCAGGCCATGGCTCGCGTTCAGCAGCAGGTCATTCGTCGCATCTTGCTGTGAGGATTTTGGGCGTAACGCCCTGCTGATCTTCACGTTAAGCGGTTTGCTACCGCGTTTTCTGAACTTGGTGTTACTACCGGATGGCTCGACTCCGCTGCGCTATGCGTACCGAGAGTTCTACGCACCGTGGTTCGAGCCGCAGCTCGCCTCGTTACTGTTCGCAGTGACCCAACTGTGGCTGTACTGGTTGCTGGTTCGGTATTTCAATCGACGGGGCTGGTATTGGCGAGTGTAAGATTCTCGCGTTCGACTATTTCGGGGGTTTGCATGACATTCGCATTGAAACTGATCGCTTCCGTTGTGGGAGCTGCCTTGTTGATATCGCCGGCGAAAGCCGACACCGCGATCACCGAGTGTGATCGATTGGCGGCGCACCCCGAAGATCCGCAGAAGGTGACGCCCGGCGTGCACCAGAACGACATCGACTATCCGAAAGCGATCGCGGCTTGTGAGCAAGCGCTCGTCGTCAATCCGAACGATCCGCGTGCGCGTTATCAGCTCGCGCGTGTCTTGTTCTATACCAATCAGAATGAGCGAGCCGTGGCCGAGATGAAGCGCGCTGCCGATGCAGGGCACATTCAGGCGCAATACATCTTCGCAACCTTCATCGCGCGCCAGCGACCGTTTGCACCGACGGATATTTGTCTGGCCGAACAGTATTGGCGGCAAGCGGCTACGGCAGGTCGGCAGGCTGCACGAGTGCAATACGTTCGCTTCACGCTGCAACAGCGCTTTGCGGGTTGTACCAACTTAGCCAGCGACGCTGAGCTACGTACCTTCGTCGATGGCATCGCCAAAGATTCCAAGAGCGTGTACGAAAATCTGTTCGTCGAAGATTTCAACGAGGGCTTGAAGAGTCGCCCCTCGGAAGCCGCTCGTGCGAGTTGGCAGCGTTGCCGCAGTTCGCTAGGACTTCCTGCTGATGAGCCGTGGCGAGTTCGCCGCTTCGGTGATACCGAGTCGATGACCAATGCCTTGACCGCGTTGATCTTGAGCGGTGAAAAGACCATCACGGCTACGACGCCGTGGTCTTACGGGCGTGATCCGGACCGCAGGCCTTATGAGGGCGCTTACGCTGTGCTGTTGAACGGCAAGGGTGAGTCCGCCGGCGTTCTGCGTACGACATCGCTACAGACCAAGCCGTTCAACCAGGTCACTGCAGAGGATTCACGTTACGAGGGTAAACCCGTGCGACCTCTCGATGCTTGGCAGAAGGTGCATCGTGATTTCTTCAATCGCACCTTGGCGCCGATCGGCAAAGCGTGGTCTGCCGATATGCCGGTGACGCTCGAGAAGTTCGAAGTGGTCTGTCGCTAGCGCGCGAGCGGCGCCGCTTCAATCGGCGCCGCTTCAATTGGCGCTGACTCGATCAATTCGATCAGTTCGCCGTCGGGGCCGCGGGTGGTCGCGGCCCTGCGCCCCTCGTAGGCGGCGCTCGGGTGCCGAGCGGGTGGGGTGATCCACTCAACCCGGATCGCATCGAGATTGGGCACCGCGAAGCTGGTCATGGCAACCCCCGGTGGCAGTTCACCCTTAGACACCGGTCGCATGATGGCGTTGGCCGAATAGCCGTCGAATTCGATCAGGTTGCCGTGCTCGGCAAGACGAGCGGTGGCGATGGGCAGGGGTGTCTCTAGGTCGATACCCTGGGCCCGATTAATCATGGGATTGGGGCGCGCACGCAGTGCACCCGGCTGCAGCGCAAAGCGCTCGGCGTACCAATCGAGCGTGGCGCGGGGGTTGGTCGCTGCGAGCACCATGATGAAGATGCGCCCGATGCGGCCCTTCGGGTCGGGCAATACCGAGCGCGAGCGATCACCCGTTTCGGCGGTCAGATACAGCACTTCCTCGTCGTTTCCCACGACCTGAAAGGCGCGGATCGAGGGGATGGTTGGGAGCGGTTTCGGTTCACCGATGACCCGAAACGGCGAGCCGCGCATCGCCTCAAACAAGGCATCTGGATCGTCGACCACGATTTCGATCGCATTCCAGCCGAAGCTGGTGAGTGCCCGATACCCCTCGGTACGGGGCGACTCGATCGCTCGCACATAGACTTTCGGCGCCGAATCCGGGCTCATCAGGATGTACCTTCGACCGGTCACGGCCGGGGCGCCCCAGGAGGCGGCGAGTTCCGGCGAGACCGTCCCGCGTTCTCGCACTCGGTAATCGAAGTGGTGGCCGTAGTGGGTCTCGACCCAGTCGAGATCGTGCGCAGCGATGGTCGCGATGTCGAAGCGCTGCAGCAACGGGGCCGCGTTTGACCATGCTGAGGTCAGCCACAGTAGGGCGAGAACCGAAATGGCGGATTTGAGTCGCTGCACCGCGGGCATGCTAGCAACGCAGTTGCAAGGGTGGCAAACCCCTATATTCGTCCGCCTCGGCAGCCCGTGTATATTCGGACGCATTCCTGTCTAGTTCGATTGTGAGGAGTTTCTACAGATGACGACGAGCGCCGAGGTTCGCCTGCCGCGACAAACGAAGGGCAAGCGACCCCACTTTTTCGAAGATCCTTCGATCGACCAGATGATGACTTTCCTGTTGGAGTTGACCACCGAGGTCGCGGTGCTGCGCGAGCGTCTCGATACGGTCGAGCGTCTGCTCGACACGAAGGGCAGCGTGACTCGTGCCGCGATCGAGGCCTATCAGCCGGATGCGGCTGTCGAGCAGGAGCGGGCGACTTGGCGCGACGCTTATCTCAAGCGCGTATTGAGGATGCATGCGCCGGAGTGATCCGCGCGCACTCTGATTTTTGACGAATTCTGAGGAGGAGTTTTCCATGGCTGCAAACCCCAAAGATATCCCGGTGCCGAACATCGAAGAGTTGTTCCGACCGACTCATGACGAGCGTGCCCGGCAGAGCATGGTCAGCATGATTCGCAAGCACGCGATCATCGACATGCGCCGTGCACTCAAGACCGACTACGACGAGCGCATCGAGCCCAAGCTCGAGCGTGAAGGATGCAAGCCCGAGGATTACGCCGCGATCGAGAAATCACTCGAGCGTGAAGCTTCATATCGTTTTTATAGTGCCGTCCGTTACAACGCGCAGGAGATGTGCTACCTCTCCGTGCAGCCGGCCGTCGAGCGCGCGCTGCCCGAGATGATCGATCTCGCCAAGGATCTCGCCGTTCGCAATCCGACCGGCGGCTCACTGCGTCTGAACCCCAATCTCGAGATTCCGCGCTACATCACCGCGCTCGATGTGCATTTGGCGCCAGGTTGGGTGCATGCGGAATACACCGCCGACGACGTCGCGCAGGGGGCGGTCGTGTCCTTTGGTGGCAAGGTGTTCTCGGGTCAGCACCCGTATCGTAAAAAGCCGGGGGCCGTGGGTGAGTCGATCTCCTATTGGCTCAAGAAGAAATTCCCGAACTTCAAACCCAAGCGCATCCTCGATCTCGGCACGACGGCGGGCAAGAATTTGCTCCCCTACTGCACGGCTTATCCGAACGCCGAAGCTCACGGTATCGACGTCGGTGCGCCGGTGCTCCGCTATGGCCATGCGATCGCCGAGCACGAGGGAATTCCCGTGCACTTCAGTCAGCAGAATGCCGAGGCGACTGATTTCCCGGACGGTCACTTCGACCTGATCGTCTCGAGTTTCTTCTTCCACGAAGTCTCGGTGAAGGCCACCAAGAAGATCCTCAAAGAATGCAATCGTCTGCTCGCGCCGGGTGGTGTCATGGTGCACATGGAGCTGCCGGACGAATCGACCGTCTCGCCGTACGAGAACTTCTTCTGGAACTGGGACACGCTCAACAATAACGAGCCTTGGTACACGTCATATCGTGCGCAAGAGCCGGTTCAACTTTGCGAGGAAGCCGGTTTCGATCGCGACAAGTCGTTCAAGTTGCACGTACCGGATATCCTGACTTTCGGCGAAGAGCGTCACGCCAAGTTCATGCGCGGCGAAATCGAGTCACCCGCCCACGGTAGTGGGGGTTGGTTCGTTTTCGGCGCCACGAAGATGTAAGGTCGGGCGACAAAACACGCTAGTTTCGAGGGGGGCTGATGAAACGGCGATCATTCGTGGCGGGGGCCGGGGCTTGGGCCGCGGCCGGTTGGTTAGGTGCGGGTGCCGCTCGGGCTTGGGCGGCAGCAAGCGAAACACGCTACGACCTGATCGTCATCGGTGCGGGCACTGCGGGCATACCGGCGGCGATCTTCGCCGCAGCTCGCGGCGCCCGGGTGCTGATGCTCGATGCAGCAAACGATATCGGTGGCACGCTGCATCTGTCGACGGGTCAGATGAGTGCGGCGGGCACGAAGCTGCAGGCTTCGCTCGGCATCGTCGATTCGGCGCAGGCGCATTTCGATGATGTGATGCGTATCAGCAAAGGCACCGCCGATCCCGAGCTCGTGCGCTTGGCCGTCGATAACGCCGCGACGAGCTTTGACTGGTTGATGGATCACGGGTTCACGGTGTTGCCCGGCCATCCAGTTCTGGGGCAGGGCCACGAACCCTATTCACAAAAGCGGTACTACTGGGGCGCCGACGGTGGTCGCACCATCCTCGCGGTGCTACGCCGTGAATTGCAGCCTTGGGTTGATCAAGGGCGAGTGGATGTCTCTTTGTCGACACCGGTGACGGCGCTGCTGACCAATGACGCAGGCGACATCGAAGCCGTACGCGTGAAATCGGGTCTGGCGGAGACGGTATTTCGAGGTCGGCACGTGCTGCTCGCTTGCGGCGGCTATGTCTCGAATCCGCAGTTGTTCGAGAAACTCTCCGGTGTGCGCGACTATGGCGACAACGGCTACCCTTATTCGCAAGGTGCGGGCATCGAACTCGGTATGTCGGTGGGGGGCTTCGTTCGTGGCCGCGAAAATTATTTAAGCAACTTCGGTTCGATCCTGGCGGACGATCAGTTCCCCGCCAAGATGTTCGCGCGCTTCGTCGTCATCCCGCAGCAGCGACAGCCATGGGAAATCTTTGTCAACGCCCGTGGTGAGCGTTTCATCCGTGAGGATGAGCCGAGCTTCGACAAGCGCGAGATGTCGTTGTTGTCGCAGCCGGACCTGCGCTACTGGATCGTCTTCGACGAAGAGATCTTCGCGTCGGCGCCGCCGGGCGTCGGTGGATTTTCGCGCGAGGAGATGCGCGACGCTTTCGACGCGCACTCTTGGTTCACCAAGGCCGACACCTTGCCCGAGCTCGCTGCAAAAGCGGGCATCGATGCCGCAGGCTTGCTGCGCAGCGTCGAGGATTACAACCGCGGCGTCTCGCAGCGTCGCGATCGATTCGGCCGCGAGCACCTTCCGCGAAAGATCGTCAGGGCGCCGTTCTATGCGATCCGTCACCAAGGACACTCGACCACCTCGACGGTGGGGCTTGCCGTCAACGGGGCACTGAACGTGGTGCGTGCGCGGGGCGAGCCGGTGCGTAATCTATATGCCGCAGGTGAATTGCTCGGCGCGGGTCAGTTGATGGGACAGTCTTTCGTCGGTGGCATGATGGTCACGCCCGCTATCACTTTCGGACGACTGTTAGGTCAAAGATTGCCCATCGGTGGGGTGCTTACATGAGAATGCGATGGGTGGGTGCGATGCTCGCACTGTTTTTGGGGCCCATCATGACGCAGGCAGCGACCGATCCTTCTCAGCAACGCACGGTGCTCGCCGCGCTCGAACTCGAAGGTCTGCGCGTCGAGCGTGGCTATGCGCCATCGCCGCTGGGGCAGATCCATTACCAGGATGTCGGTGTGGCTAAAGACGGGCAGCCGATCTACGTGCTGTTCCATCAAGTGCCATGGTTTCACATCTACTACAGTCGCGCGCAAGCGGAGCTCGCCAAGCGTGGTATTCGCTCGATTGCTTTTGATACGCCAGGATATGGTCTGTCATCGAGGCCATCGCAACCGCCCTCGATCAGCGACTATGTGAATGCGTTGCGCGCTGCACTAGCGCATCTGAAGGTCGATCGCGCTGTCGTCGTGGGTCATCACACTGGGGTCACGCTCGGCGTCGAATTCGCGCGCCGCGCGCCTGAGCAGGTGCAATGTCTCGTGGGGCATGGTGTGCCGATCTACACTGAAGCGGAGGCGAAGGCGCGTCTAGCCAACCCGCACTGGGATCAAAGTTATAAGCCTGAGGGCGCGCATCTTTCGGAGCGATATGCCTTCCTGTCGGGGCGTCTTGCCGGCAGCCCCGATGCGCTGCATTGGTCGGTATTCTCGCTCTTCCTGGCGGGGCCCAATGAGTGGTTCGGTCACCATGCCGTATTCCGCTACGATATGGCTGGCGCCATCAAAGAATTGAAGGTGCCGATGATCGTGCTCAGCAACCCGGACGATCTGCTCGATTTCACGCTCGATCGCGTGCGCGCGCTGCGACCGGACTTCAGCTACCGCCGGCTCGAGGGTACGTCATCCAATATGGCGTTCGACCAACCGGTCGAGTGGATCGATGCCGTCACCTCGAGCGTGGCTGCGAGTTGCTCGCGTTGAGACGAACCAGCCTGCCCGGTCGTGTGCTCGTGACTTCACCATGGCGCGCGACCGCTTGGCCTGCAACCCAAGTACCGAGATAACCCTCGCCCTTCTGCAGCAGACGACGACCCCCTGCGGGTAGATCGCGGACGATCTGTGGTTCACCGGTGTCGAGGCGCGACGGGTCGATCAGATTTAAATCGGCACGCAAACCAACGGCAATCTCGCCCCGATCGTTCAAGCCCATGTGGCGTGCATTGCGACGCGTCAGCATCTCGATCACGCGTTCGATACCGAGGCCGCCGTCGGTAATCGGATGACCCCAGCGGGTCATGAGATACGTCGTCGTGCTCGCATCGCAGATCGTGCCGACGTGCGCGCCCGAGTCCGACAGGCCATAGAGCGCGCGCGGATGCTGCAGCATCTCGCCGACCACGGCGAGCGAGCCGTCGTTGTAGTTGAAGATCGGAAAGTGCACGAGGTTCGAGCCATCGCCTTCGACTAGATAGTCGTACAAGGCTTCGATCGCAGTGCAGCTGCGCTGCTTCGCGACGACGTAAAAGCTTTGGGTGACGGGAGGTTCGTAGTTGGGTGAACGACGTCTGCTCGTCATCAGCGGGAACATGCGTGCGCTGATGAGGTCGAGTTTGGCGAGCATCAAATCGACGATCGGTGGCACCGACGTGCCATCACCTGAGAGTCGCCCCGATTTCTCGCTGAGGATGCGTGCTTTGCGTGAGGGTTCACGTAGTGCCGCGGCACGATCCGCTAGCGGCATTGCCGCCACTTCGAGATAGCCCGGAAATCCCATGAAGGGATGGAAGGTGGTGTCGAGGCCGAGAATGACGCCGATACCCCGTGCACCGGCCTGCAACGACAGCGGCAAGCCTTTGGCTACGGCTGCGTCGGTACGCGCGCGAATTGCACGCCATTGCTCTCCACCCGGGTCACGTTGCAACCAGGTCATCGACAGAGGGCGACCGCTCTCGCGTGCCAGCAACTCGACGAGGTCGAATTCGGCGTCGAAGCCTTCGGGCCCGTGCAACAAGTTGAAATCACTTACGAGTTGCAATACACCACGCTCGCGTCCGCGAAACACGGCGGCAAGCCCGGTGAGTTCGCGCGCGTCGGCATCCGAGGCGGGAGTGGCAACGCCTGCTGTCGTTCGATGATTGTCGGTACGTCCGGTTGAAAAGCCGGCGGCGCCCGCATCGAGTGCCTCGCCGAGAGTGCGGCACATCGCGTCGATATCCGCGGGCGTAGCGACTTCTTGCGCGAGAGCGCGGTCACCCATGATCGCCATGCGCAGCGGATCGTGCGGTACCTGCACGAGAAAGTCGAGGCTGTGCGGCATGCGATCGAGCGAGTCCATGTATTCCGGAAAGCTCTGCCAGTCGAAGCTCACGCCCTCTGCCAGTGCTGCCCCCGGGATGTCTTCAACGCCCTCCATCAAAGAAATCAGATCATCGACAGCTCGCTGCTTGTCACCGCTGCGTAGCGGTGCGAAACCGACACCGCAATTTCCGAAGACGACGGTGCTCACGCCATGATGGATGCTCGGGCTGAAGGTTTGGTCCCAGCTCGCCTGCCCGTCGAAGTGGGTATGGATATCGACGAAGCCCGGCGTCAACCAGGCGCCCGAAGCATCGATGCGTTGCTGCGCTTGACCCGTGATGTGGCCGATTTCGGCGATGAGACCGTTCTTGATGCCAACGTCGGCGGTACGAGCGGCTTGACCGCTGCCATCGATGACGGTTGCGCCTTCAAACACCAGATCGTGCATCGAACTGTCTCCAAAGAAATGCCAGGCTCATGCCCGAGACGATATGCCAAATGCCCCACAGGCTGGCGACGATCACCATGCCGAGATCGGAATTGAACTGCAAGGCGATGATGCCGAGGGCGAGCCCCGAGTTCTGCATGCCGGCTTCGACGGTGATGGCGCGGCGTTGTGCAATGCCGAGGCCGAACAGCATGCCGGTCATCCAGCCGAGAGCGAGCCCCAGCGCGTTGTGAGCGACGACGAGCATGAAGGGCAGCAGGATCGCGGCATTCAACAGATGACGCTCGCGAATCAGCCCGATCACGATGAAGAGCAGCAGGGCGATCAAGCCGAAGCGACCAAGCGGCTCTCGCCATCGGTCGGCGAGCGCCGGACGGCGGTGTCGTAGCCACAAGCCTACAAGCAGCGGAACACCGAGCAACAGCAACAGGCTTGAAGCGATATCCATCGGTGAGAGCAGCAACTCCTGCATGAACGAGCGCGTCGCGGGATTGGCGCTCATCGTCCAAGCGAAGTTGAAGGGCGTGAGTACGAATGCCAGCACCGTGGCGACGGCCGAGAGGCTCACCGAATAAGCCGTATCACCGCGGCCCCAGTGTGTGACTACATTCGACAGCGATCCGCCGGGGCAACAAGCGACGAGCAGCATGGCCGCTTCGGTGGAAGCGGGTAGATCGAGGGCGAGAGTGATCAGCCATGTCGCTACTGGCAGCCAAACGAATTGCGGCAGTAGGCCGATGGCGATGTTGCGCGGCATGGCGAACACGCGCGCGAAGTCACTCGTACGCAGCTCAAGCGCCACGGCGAAAACCATCGTCATCAAGACGAGGCTCAGCACCGCTTGCTGTAGCTGCATGCGAGTCTGCGATCAGCGTGGCAGTGAGACTTCGATGCCGACGGGGCAGTGGTCCGAGAGCTTGCGCTTAAGGGCGTCGCCTTCGTCAAAGGTGGTTCTGATGAAGGATCCGGGCACACGCAGCGCCGCGAGTTTTTCGCCTAGCACGATGTGATCGATATAGCTGCCGTAGTTCTGTCCTGCCGAGCAATTGACGAATCGTTCGCCGCTCGAGACGTTGACGAGTCGCGCACCCGCCGGTTCACCATCATCGATCTCGGCCCAGAAGTTGCGCAGCGTGCCATCGTCGGTACGCGCGGGGCCACGGATACTGAAGTCATGATTGAAGTCGCCGAGGAGTGCGAATTTGCGATCGGCGGCCGCTTGCTCGTCGATCCAAGCTTCAAGCAGCGGGACTTGCTTGGCGAGCGTTTCACAATCGCGCCGCGGATCGTCGAGTGGGCGTCGCGGGCAACCTGCCTTCAGGTGCACGGAGAGCAAATGGATCTCGCGGCGATCGTTGGGGTACAGCACGAGATGCGATCCACTGCGAACTCGACCGCCGAGTGACAGGGACTCGACATCCGCAGCGCAGCGGAAGGGAATGCCTTTGCGGATGGCGAATCCGTTGTTCTGTACGCCCGGACGTTTCGTGAAACAGAAGTCGTGCTTCGGAAAGACCTTGCGAGCCGCGACCGGTCCGTCGACCTCTTGCAGCGCGATAACGTCGGCATCGAGATCGGCGGCGACTTTGCGCAGCGCGCGAAAGTCGGCCTCAGAACGTTGTAGTTCGTCCGCCACGTTGCATGGGATGTATCGCTCCCGATTGCCGGGCGATGCGTTGCGTGGCAGGCAAGTCGCGGTCAGTTCGCGAAACTCGCGCGGCGCGATCAGCCACTCGAGATTCCAGGTGGCCATGCGCAGGGTGGTGCTGCTAGTGGCATTCGAGGCGCTGACCTCGCTGGTGGAGGCGAGCAGGGCAAGCAACAAGATGGACAGACTGAGGGTATGACGCATACGGCGAATTACAGCATGCTAGGCTCGAGTTTGCTTCATTTGGAGACCGGTTATGGGGCGTGACGCAAGGGGCTATCGGCGGTTGTTCGGTGTGCTCGGGCCTTCCACCAATACGATCGTGCAACCCGACTTCGACGACATGCGACCGGTGGGTGTGACCAATCACTACAGCCGGATCTACACGCCCAATTCCCGTGCCATTAGCGACGAGACCTTCATGGCCGCGACGCATACCATCGGAGCCGGCGTGATCGATGCGGTGCGCAGCGTGATGACTTGCGAGCCGGATTACCTCGTGATGGGGATGTCGGCGGTGACTTTCTACGGTGGCTACGCCGGCGCGGAGGCCTTTCGCGAAAAGGTGGAGCAGGAGTCCGGAGTGCGAATCTCGATCGGCTCGCACGCTTGTACGGCAGCGTTGAAGGCTTACGGCAACATCCGCCGCATTGCCTTCTTCTCACCGTACTACCCGGTCGCCAATGCGGAGGTGCGGCGTTATTTCGCCGACGCAGGTTACGAAACCGTGCGCGACGCCGCCTTGCGCGCACCGTCCTGGACAGCGATCGCGCAGATCCCCGAATCGCGCTGTCGCGAGGTGCTGCGCGAACTCGACGGGCCCGATGTCGATGCGATCTTGCAGGTGGGTACCAATCTGTCGATGGTTCGTCTCGCCGGCGAGGCGGAGCAGTGGCTCGGCAAGCCGGTCATCGCCATCAACACTGCAACCTACTGGCATGCTTTGCGTGCCAACGGCGTCGACGACCGCATGTCGGGCTTCGGTCGCTTGTTGTCGGATTTTTAGCTGCTGCGCATAATCGACCGAACGGAGGTGCGCTCATGTTGGAACTGAAGCACGATTTGCGATTGGCCAAGACGCGCGATGAGAAGGCGCGCATGAATTTCGTCTCGGGTTTGCGCGCGCATGTCTTGAACGACATGGCGAGCGGCATGCGATCGGTTTACGACGCAGATGTCGAACCGCAGTTCCGTCGCGAACACAAGCGCGCGCCGAAAGACGGCCCCGAAGTACACAAGGCCATCAAGGCCAACGACTACTTCAAGTTCTATTCGACCTTGCGCGTGACCGCGCAAGATATGGTGTGGCAGTCGGTCATTCCGCCACTCGAGCGCAATCGTCCCGAGCTCAAGCAGAAAGCGGCCAAACTCTCCGGCAAGGGCAAGCCGCGTGGAACGCTGCGTCTGAAGTCGAACTTCGAAGTGCCTCGTTACGTGTCAGCCATCGACGTGCATCTGATGGCGGGCAACTACGACGGTGAGTACGAGAAGGGCGACCTGGCGGCAGGCTCGCTCTACGACAACGGTCTGGCCGTTTTCTCCTTCGGTCTGATGGGGCAGAACCTCGACGACATCGGTCAGTCGATCGCCGGTTTCATCCGCTTGAAGTATCCGAATCTGAAGCCGAAAAAGATCCTCGATCTCGGTTGCACGATCGGCCACAACACGGGCTCCTGGAAAGACCACTTCCCTGAAGCCGAGGTACACGGCATCGACGTGGCTGCACCGTGCCTGCGTTATGCGCACGCGCGTGCTCAGGCGCAGGATCGCGAGGTGCACTTCCACCAGATGAATGCCGAGCAACTCGACTTTCCGGATGCCAGCTTCGATGTGGTGTTCTCATCGATGTTCCTGCACGAGATCCCGAAGAAGAGCATCGCCAAGATCATGGACGAGGCCTATCGCGTGTTGAAACCGGGCGGTCTCATGCTGCACATGGAGTTGCCGCCGAACTCGCAGTTATCGGCCTACGACGCGTTCTATCTCGATTGGGATAGTGCCTACAACAACGAGCCTTTCTACAAGCCGTTCCGCGACTTGCGTCCCGAAGATCTGTGTCAGAAGGCAGGCTTCGATCCCAAGAAATACGTGCAATTCGTGATTCCGTCGGTCGATTGGTACGGCGAGAAGGTGTGGCGCGAGGCAGCCACCCGTCCGCCCGAGGTCGACAGTGACAAAACCGGCCGTCTGACCGACGGTATTCTTTGGTATTGCTTTGGAGCTTGGAAATGAGTCGACAACCGATGCGCCGCACCATTCGCGGCGGCCGCCCCTATTTCTTCGCCGACCCTGCGATCGACAAGGTGTTGAATATGGTCGTGGTGCTGGCGAGCGAAGTCTGGACGCTACGCGAGCGGTTGATGGCGATGGAAGCGATTCAGGTGACGCGCGGCGGATTGAAGGCGGGCGAGATCGATCGCTTCGAGTTCAAGCCCGAGGATGAATCGAACCTGTCGGCTCAAAGAAAAGAATATATCGACAGCTTGTTCCGCGTGCTCGCCGAGCAGGTGGATGAGGCGCGGCGCAGCAAGCCAGCGCTGAGCGCAGCGCCGGCCAAGGCTCAGAAGTCGAAAGCCCCGAAGTCGAAAGCCAGCAAGGCGACGGCGCGCAAAAAGAAGTAGGCGCGGCGACTGCCGCGCCCCGTCGGCGAACCGATCAGGCGCTACGTAGCGCCTGATCGAGATCTTCCTTCAGATCGTCGATGTGCTCGATGCCGATCGACAATCGCACCATGTCTTCGGAGACGCCCGCCTTGGCGAGCTCTTCGGGCGAGAGTTGGCGGTGCGTCGTCGAAGCGGGATGGGTCGCCAGTGATCGGGCATCGCCGATGTTGACGAGGCGAATGACGAGCTTCAGCGCATCGAGGAACTTCTCGCCTGCTGCTCGCCCGCCTTTCACGCCGAACGTCAAAATGCCAGAGGCTCGTCCTGCCAAATATTGTTGAGCCAGCGCGCGATCGGGGTGA